>ENA-OQDL01000890-OQDL01000890.1-human-gut-metagenome-genome-assembly--contig:-NODE-890-length-16928-cov-4.182489_pt1 | contig 16928 bp, 9 predicted proteins | sample MGYA00242782_ERZ504609 | MGnify/ENA primary metagenome ERZ504609 (study PRJEB26092, sample SAMD00036320) | human gut metagenome | host: Homo sapiens | study: EMG produced TPA metagenomics assembly of... | reverse complement strand
AAACAAGGAAATATAAGACAGATCATTAAAATATGCGAAGTGCCGGCAGGAGAATCCGTCCGGACTATTTGTGAAGTGGAAGACTATCTTTGGATAAACTACAAAGACGGTATCTACCGCATCAAAGAATCGGCTATGGAAGTACAGGAACCCACATTCATTTCATCTGCCCTGCAATTACCCGGTGTGTCCATACAAGTAATCTGCCGGAAAGAAAATGAAATTTGGATTGGCAGCGCACAAGGCCTTTTCCGATACAATATGGATACGGAACTGATGAAGCATTATATGTACGATCCGAATGACAACAACTCGCTTTCCCAAAACTTTATCACAGACATAGCAGAAACAGGAGAACATACCATGCTGGTTGCCACCCTAAAAGGTATAAACCTTTATAATGCGTTGACAGACAATTTTGAGCGGATAAATAAAGATACCGGAGAAGGAGAAATTGTACAAAACACATTGAACTGTGACTTCGTAAACTGTCTGCTGACCGATGGTGACATTATCTGGGTAGGAACCGAAGTGGGAGGGCTGAACAAGATGAGCCGCCGGATGCTGTTGGTACAAAACTATTATCATATTCCCACCATTCCCGAAGTCTTTCCCAAAATCCCGTCAATGCCATTTATGAAGACCCGTCGGGTGTTTTATGGGTAGGAACCGTAGAAGGAGGTTTAAACCGGCGGGCTCCCGGCAGCAACACTTTTGAACACTATACCACTGATGCACCCGCCCACCTAAGCCATAATACCGTCAGTTGTTTTACCAGCGATAACGATGGAAGACTCTGGATAGGAACCTGGGGAGGAGGCATAGGATGGATAGACATGAAAAATCCGCAGAACAAACAATTCCACCACATAGAAATACCCGAATACGGAGACTTCTCATGGGGATGGGCCGGAAGTATCTGCTATGACCACTTGAATAATGCCATCTGGGTGGGAACCAGTACCAATATCTATGTTTACGACTTGAAAACACAAACGCTCACCGAACCATTCAAGGGTATGAACCTAGGTGGAATTGAAGGCTGTACAGGATACTATATAGATAAGGATAACCACCTGTGGCTGGGACTTACAGAAGGACTTTGCCGAATAGATCTAAGCAGTTTGAAAGCCCCCAGACTGATTTATCAACTCTGGAGGATCAAGCTGGACGAACCGGAATCAAAGTTGAAGGAAAGGGTAACCTACATCACCCAGTCTAAAGACGGAACCCTATGGATAGGCAGCAACGGATATGGTTTCTACAAATCCTCACCAACAGAAAACGGAGAATATACCTTCCGCTCCTTCACCACCGAAGACGGACTGATAAACAACAGTGTCCGCTGCATATCGGAAGATAAAGAAGGGTATCTTTGGATTACCACCACCAACGGACTCTCCCGCTTCAATCCTAACAACAACAGCTTCTTCAACTATACCCGGAAAGACGGACTATTATCCAACCAGTTCTATTGGAACGCAATATGCCGTGCCGCCAATGGAGATTTGTATGTAGGAAGTACTAAAGGGCTGTCTGTAGTCAAACCAGTCATAGACACAAATCCCAAGGAGGCTGTTCCTCTGGCATTCACCCATGTTCGTGTGGCCAATGAAGAACGATTGTACACAAACGGCACCCTACAGTTACACGAACGCGACAAATCTCTCTATATTGAATTTGCCGCACTGGATTATGATGCATCGACATTCGCCAATTATTATTACCGCTTGAAAGGATTTGACGACAAATGGATAAAAGTGCCGGCCAACAGGCGACAAGCCGCCTATACCAACCTGCGTCCCGGCAACTATACTTTCGAACTGCGTTATGCCCCCGACGGCAAACAATGGCTGGAAGAAATGGCAGAACTCCACATTGCCGTATCACCTTATTTCTATAAAACCATCTGGTTCATTCTGTCCATATTGGTTCTTCTATCTTTCCTTATATATAAGGTATTATCATGGAGGCTTCGTTCGTTAAAAGAACAACAAGAAATGCTCCACATCAAAGTAGAGGAACGTACCCGTGAACTGGAAGAACAAAAAAAACTGCTTTCCACTCAGGCAAGCGAGCTCTATCGTCAAAACCAACTATTGAAACAGCAAAACGAAAAAATAACCAAACAAAAAGGGCAACTGATACAAATGTCAAAGAAAGTACAGGAATTGACGGTTGACAAACTCGCCTTCTTCACCAATATCACCCATGAATTCCGTACTCCGTTGACATTAATCGTAGGACCTATAGAAAGGGGCATTGAAACTAAGCTACAATCCTCAAGTCATTGAACAATTACATTTTGTGGAGCGCAACTCAAAATATCTGCTCTCACTGGTCAACCAATTAATGGACTTCCGCAAAGTAGAATCAGGGAAAATGGAAATTAGTCCGCAACCCTGGGCAACTTTGCCAAGTTACTCAATGAACTGCTGGTTCCCTTCGACGCATATGCATCCGAAAGAGGAATAACCATCGAACGTCGTTTCCGCCTTCCTTCATGTGAAATCATGTACGATGAGGATGCCATGCATAAAGTGATTGTCAATTTGATAGGAAATGCTTTGAAATTTACCCCCAAAGGAGGACAAATTACCATCTATGCCACCCCCTTCCGCCAGGAAGAGCAGGAAAAGTTGTTCATCTGTATCCGGGATACGGGGCCAGGACTGCCCGAAGAAGAGATAGACAAAGTATTCAACCGCTTCTACCAATCACAAAACAAGACGCATTCCTCTATCAACGGACAAAGCGGGACCGGAATCGGCCTCTATCTATGCAAACGAATTGTCCAGTTGCATGGAGGTTCAATTTGTGCCAAGAATAATCAGAGCAAAGGATGTTCTTTCCGTATTTTACTTCCTTTGCAATATGCCGATGCAAACAGTCTGCCCGCACCAACAGAGCAAGTTAAAGAACCGGTAGGATCTCCGCTGGCCTTGCAACCTGCCACCAATGAAAAACTGACGATTCTGGTAGTAGAAGACAACAAAGATATGCGCGACTATATCCGTTCCATTCTGGCCGAATATTATAACGTGCTCGAAGCATCCCAAGGTGAAGAAGCATTGACTGTGCTCCAATCCCAGAACGTGGATTTTATTGTTAGCGACCTGATGATGCCTGTCATGGATGGTATGGAACTGTCCCGCCGGGTAAAATCCAATTTCGCCATCTCACATATCCCCTTCCTGATGCTCACAGCCAAAACATCCAACGAATCGCGCATCGAAAGCTTCCGTATAGGTGTAGACGAATACCTGCTGAAACCATTTGATGACACTTTGCTGCTGGCCCGGATATCCAATATACTGGAAAACCGCAAACGTTTCCAACAAAAGTTCTCATACAGTATGGATGTGGATGCACTGAATATCGAAAAAGAATCCAGTGACAAGAAATTCCTGGACAAGGCGATGCAGATTGTGAAAGAAAACTATAAGAACTCCTATTACGAAATAAGCGATTTCATCGAAGCAATGGGGGTAAGCAAAAGTTTGATGAACAAAAAAATGCAAAATCTGACGGGACAGTCTGCCGGACAATTCATGCGTAACTACCGGCTGAATCTTGCGCGGGAACTTATTATCCGTAACCGGCTGACGCACAATATGAACATATCCGAAATAGCATACGAAGTGGGATTCAATGACCCCAAATACTTCACACGCTGCTTTACAAAACATTTCGGAACAACACCCAGTTCGATGATGGAGAATGGAACCGACTGACTTATTCCAGAGCGTAAAATGAACGGATTGTATACCATAAATGCTCCGTTTTTCTACGCTCTCGTCTCGCTAAATAAATTATCTTTGCTCTACATTATAATAGCATATTTAATACCCATGAAAAAACAATTTATGACTTGGCTGCTTGCCATCACTACAATGTCAGCTTTTGCCCAACAAGCTACAGTTACAGGACCCGATTCCTTTTTGAAAGTAAATGTATCCGTAAAACAGGGTATCCCCGTTTATTCCGTTACCTATAAGGACAAGACCATCCTGGAAGATTCACCTTTAGGTTTCATTGCCAATGTGGGGGACTTCAGCCGAGATATGACTTTCACCGGACAAAAAGAGAATAAAATAGATAAGACCTATACACAAGACCGTATCAAACAATCACAAATTCATTATCAAGCCAATGAACTTACATGCACCTTTACCAATAAAGAAAAGAAAAATATAAATATAATATTCCGCGTAAGCAACAACGATATTGCTTTCCGCTACGAAATGCCCAAATATGGCGATACGGGAAGCATCGTGATAGAAAAAGAAACTACCGGTTTTGACTTCCCCTCCTTCACCACTACTTTCCTGTGCCCGCAAAGTGACGCCATGATAGGTTGGAAACGTACCAAGCCCAGTTATGAGGAAGAATATAAGGCTGACGCTCCTATGAATGTACGTTCACAATATGGGCACGGTTACACATTTCCTTGTCTGTTCCATGTAGGAGAAAATGGCTGGGCACTTATCAGTGAAACCGGAGTAGACAGCAAATACTGTGGTTCACACCTGAGCGATGCCACCGCCGACGGACTTTATACCCTCGCTTTCCCCATGCCCGAAGAAAACAACGGTAACGGTACGGCATCTCCCGGTCTTGCATTGCCCGGTTCCACTCCTTGGCGTACTATTACTGTAGGCGAAAACCTGAAGCCCATTGTAGAAACAACGATTCCATGGGATGTCGTGGAACCTCTTTACCCAACGGAGCATACATACAAAATGGGACGCGGAACCTGGAGCTGGATACTTTGGCAAGATGGCAGCATCAATTTCGACGATCAGAAAAAATATGTAGATCTTGCTGCCGCCATGGGATATGAATATGTATTGATAGACAACTGGTGGGATACCAACATCGGCCGTGAACGTATGAAAGACTTCATAGACTATGCACACAGTAAAAATGTAGATGTATTTTTATGGTATAGTTCCAGCGGCTACTGGAATGATATCGTACAAGGTCCTACCAATTACATGGACAATCCCATTATCCGTAAAAAGGAAATGAAATGGCTGCATAATATAGGAGTAAAAGGAATCAAAGTAGACTTCTTCGGAGGTGACAAGCAGGAAACCATGCGTCTGTACGAAGCCATCCTGAGCGATGCGGATGATAATGGACTGATGGTCATTTTCCACGGCTGTACCCTTCCTCGGGGATGGGAGCGTATGTATCCTAATTATGTAGGAAGCGAAGCCGTGCTCGCATCGGAAAACCTGATTTTCCAACAACATTTTTGCGATGAAGAAGCATTTAATGCCTGTCTGCATCCATTTATCCGCAACACCATCGGTTGCATGGAGTTTGGCGGCACATTCCTCAACAAACGCCTCAACCGCAACAATGACGGCGGAAGCATACGCAAGACCACTGATGTATTCCAACTGGCAACAGCCGTTTTATTCCAAAATCCTATTCAGAATTTTGCGTTGGCGCCTAATAACCTGACCGATGCCCCCCAAGTTTGTTTGGATTTCATGAAGCAAGTTCCCACCACATGGGACGAAACAAGATTCATTGACGGCTATCCGGGCAAATACGTAGTACTGGCACGTCGGCATGCCGATAAATGGTACATAGCCGGAATCAATGCACAAAAAGAACCGCTGAAATTAAAGTTGAACCTTCCCATGTGTACTAAAGGAGATAAAGTGATGCTTTATCAGGACGATAAAAAACTAAATCCTCACGCTGAAGAGATAACATTAAAAAAGAATGATGAAGTCAGCATTACGATGCAGGCGGAAGGAGGATTTTTACTTGTGAAATAATTCCTTTCAGAGAATTTTATTTGTATTTTATCCCTCATGTAGCCGGACAGTCCTTCACCAGGTTGTCCGGCTACATGACTTTATATAAAAAAAGCCTTCTCCTAAGCCTATCTCACCACCTCCAAAAGACGCAAACTATAAGCGGAATAAATACATTTTTTCCATTATCCATTCGTCCACCCTATAAAACCGTTTGTCCACCCCTGTTTACGGTGTAAATTATACTTTTGTCATGCAATCGGTGCTCAATCTTTCGGAAGAGAACCCTGCTTTTAAAGTCTAATCCTAATCTTAAATATTATGAAGAATAGCTCCAGCATATTTATAAACTCTGTGGTTTGTCTACCTAGAGTATTCAACATTGGATTGTACAATAATCCAACATCTCAATTCAATACATCAGCAACAATTTAATCTACTAATTTAATACTTAAAAAAATGAGGAAACATTTATTATTTTCCGTAATGCTTAGTCTGTGTGCTATGGGTGGCATGATGGTGTATCCCACACCTGCTATAGCTACCGTGGCACAATCTCCGGCTATCAAGGTTCGCGGTCAAGTTATCGATGAACAAGGTGAGCCCTTGACAGGAGCTACTGTCAGAATTAAAGGAGGACAAGGTGGAACCATTACCGATGTGGACGGAAACTTCCAACTGGAGGTTGCCGGAAACGCTATCCTTTCGATAAGCTATGTAGGCTACAAGGAACGCGAAGTAGCCGTTCGTAACCGCGCTATCATTGAAGCCATCCAATTGCAACCCGACAACCAGATGCTGGAACAAGTTGTTGTCATAGGTTATGGCACACAAAAGAAATCCGATTTGACCGGTTCTGTAGCTGTAGTAGACACGGAAGCCTTGAAACAGACATCCCATTCCAATATCTCCACCATGCTCGAAGGTAAAGTATCAGGCGTACAAGTCACTTCCGACGGGCAGCCCGGTGCCGACCCTACCGTCCGTATCCGTGGCGTCGGATCTTTTGGTGACACTTCTCCTCTTTATGTTATCGATGGTGTCCCCATGGGTACTTCCATCCGCGATTTCTCTTCAAACGATATTGAAACCATCCAAATTCTGAAGGATGCATCGGCTGCTGCCATTTACGGTTCGCGTGCAGCCAACGGTGTGGTCATCATCACTACCAAACGCGGTCAGAAAGACCAACCGCTGAAAGTAGACTACAATGGGTACGTAGGTATGGACTACATTCCCAGTAGTGTCTATGACGTAATGGATGCCGACCAATACAGCCAGTACATCGGTCAGGCATGCGCCAACTCCAACACTCCGCTGCCCGGCGGTTACAAGCTGGACAGTACCACCGGAAAATATCATTTCCAGGATAACACCAATACCAACTGGTTTAAAGAAGTGTTCAAAACAGGTATCCGTCAAAATCACAATGTGAACCTCTCCGGTGGCGGTGCCCACAATACTTATAACGTTTCATTAGATTACTACAACCAAAAAGGTACACTGGAAGGCGCCGGTCCCAACTACGAACGTTACACGGCGCGTGTCAACAACACGATGGACACCAAATTCATCAAGTTCCATACCAGCCTGGTTTACTCTCACTCCGATCAAGACAACATGGGTTTGTCAAACGCTTCCGAATACGTTCAAGGTCTGTATGGAGACGTAACCAACATACTGCGTGGTACTTTGCTGATGCAACCCACCATCAAAGCCTACGACAACTCTACTTGGGTACTTGACAATCTGGTAGGGATCGCCAATAACTTCAACTATGACTCTTATGGTTATGGTGTTTACTACGACACCGTACATGGTGACATTTCAGCTTCCAACCCCTTGCTAGTCAATAACCTGTTAAAGCGCAATACCCGTGTAGACCGCTTTGTAGGAACAGCCTCTGCCGATGTGGATCTCCTGAAAATGATCGGTATTGACAGCAAAAACCACAAGCTCAACTATAAAGTCAATCTCTCTTACAGCAAAACCCATTGCAAGGACTTCACCTGGATTCCTGCATGGGTACAGAGCAACCGTGTCTATCTGGCCAAAAGCAACGAACGTCTCACCAAAGCTACCCGCTCTTATGCCGATGCTTTGATTGAAAACGTGCTGACTTATGATGCCACCGTCGGCAAACACCATTTTAACCTGGTAGCCGGCCAGACTTACGAAGAAGAAAACACCGACTTGCTGACAGGCTGGGGCGTCAACTTCACCGAGCCTTACTTCCTGCAACTCCAGAATGCCGCCAACACTTACGCTGAAAGCTTCGAATACAAACACACCCTCCTATCCTACATCGGGCGTATCAACTACAACTACGACGAGCGTTATCTGTTCTCGGCAACCGTGCGCCGCGACGGCAGTTCCCGCTTGTCCCAAAATATCCGTTGGGGCACCTTCCCCTCTGTTTCTGTGGGATGGCGTTTCGACAAGGAGTCTTTCTTCCCCTTCAACAGAAACATTGTCAACATGTTCAAGGTACGTGCCAGCTATGGCGAGCTCGGTAACGAAAACATTGGTGAATACATGTATCAGGCTGTAATGGCACGTAATAACATGACTTATAGCTTTGGCAACACGCCCATCACCGGTTCTGCCATTTCCACTTTCGTAGACAACAACCTTTCTTGGGAAAAGAAGAAAAGCTACAACGTGGGTATCGACCTCGCCTTGTTCAACAACCGTCTGGAATTCACTGCCGAATGGTACAAGAACACCAGTGAAGACCTGCTTTATGCTGTTCCCGTTCCCGAACAAGCCGGTGTATCCAATACCACCGTAACAATGAACGCCGCTTCGATGAACAATTCAGGTTTCGAATTTGCAGCTACTTACCGCAACCGAGACCACGACTTCAAGTATGAAGTGTCGGCTAACTTAAGTACTGTCCGTAACCGCGTAACCTCATTGGGCTTCGGTACCGATTCATACATCTCCGGCGCCTACATCACCAACGTAGGTGAAGAGATCGGCAAATTCTACGGATGGGTTTATGATGGCATCGCCCGCACACAAGCTGACTTGGACAACCATGCCACACAAGAAGGCGCCCAAATTGGTGACTGCCTCTATAAGGACGTAAGCGGTCCCGACGGAAAGCCTGACGGAAAGGTAGATGCCAATGACCAGGTAGTATTGGGCAGCGGTATGCCTAAGATCAATTTCGGTTTGAACGCCCGCTTCGAATACAAACGTTTCGACCTGAGCATCGCTACGTTCGGTGCACTCAACTATCATGTTAGCGACGACATCCACAACTCTCTGAACTCTTGCTATGGCTGGGGCAACAAAGACGTAGCCATGCTCGACGCCAATCGCTTCAGCGAAGACGGCAGCACCTATCTTTCCAGCGTACCACGTACCTATGTCACCAACAGTGCCAGCCTGGCCTGGAACGATCTCTTCAGCGACCGCAAAATTCAGAACGCAGCTTATTGGAAAATTGCCAATATAGAACTGGGCTACAACTTCCCCAACGAATGGTTTGGCAAATACGTATCGGATGTACGTTTCTACGTGTCGGCACAGAACCTGCACACCTTTACCGGCTACAAAGGTTACAATGTGGACTATGCAGGAGGTACCTTCACACCGGGATATAACTTCTGTTCTTATCCTACCGCACGTACCTTCATGTGTGGCGTTCATTTCACTTTCTAATCACTAAAAACATAACAATATGAAACTCAATAAATATGCATTGGTTCTCTTTTTGGGATTAGGCACATTGACTTCTTGCAATGATAATTTGGAGCTGTTAAATCCCAACCAGCAAACCTCAAACACATTCGGTTTCAATGCCGATGATTTGGAAGAGAGCGTTATTGCCGCCTATAACCATATCCGTATGGAAGGTTCTTACGCCCGTGTAGGCTACACCATTGATGTGTGTCGTGGCGATGAAGCCTGGAATTCATCACAAGTATGGTATCTGCCTTTCGATGACCTGAATGCGGAAGTAACCTCGGACATCACGTGGTGGCCCTGGCGCGAATGGTACTACACCGTTAATGTATGTAATTTTGCCATTTCCCGTTGCGATGAAGACAACAGCCAGCTTTCCGAAAAAATGAAACGCATCAAAGGACAAGTGCTCTTCCTGCGCGGTCTGTCATACTACAATCTGGTTGGTTATTACCAGAACCCGCCCCTCATCACAGATTATGCCACCTACTCTTCATTGGATGGACTTTATACCGGCAACAGCACCTATGATGCCGTGCTGGACCAAGTGGAAAGTGATTTCAAAGAAGCCATGGAATTGTTACCCTCACGAGATCAAGGTGGCGAATGGGAAAAAGGACGTGCCACCTGTGGTGCCGCAGCCGGTTACTATGCCCGTGCGCTCATGGTACGCCATAAATTCAAAGACGCCCTTACTGTACTGAAAGACATTATCGGCAAAAAATATGGTACTTATGAACTGATGGATAACTATGGCGACAACTTTCGTGAAGGTCCTGCCTATGAGAACAACAAGGAAAGCCTTTTCGAAGTGCAATTCCTTGACTTAGAATCACAAGGAACCGACGACGAGTGGACTCCGGTGAACACCAGCCCGAATGCCACCCAAGGTTCGGCCATCGAGAGTAACTTCGCTCCCGGCAATTATGGCGGTTGGGCCGACATTTCGGCTTCCCCCTGGCTCTACCATCTCTTCAAAGCAGAACGTACTACTGACGGCAAACTCGACCCGCGTCTGTACTGGACCATCGGTACTTACGAATCCGATTGGGAAGACTTTGAATATGGCAATGTAGCTTATACGAGCAAACTTACAGCCACCGACAACATCGTAACCAACAACACATACGGTGGTCTACCCATCGCCAAGTTCACAAACCTCCGTACCGGACTCTATAGCACCGTTATTACAGGTTTACACGATGGAATCAACTTGCGTCTGATGCGCTACTCCGACGTGCTGCTCCGTGCTGCCGAATGTGAAAACGAAGTCAACGGCCCCACACAACAGGCCATCGACTGGATTAACGAAGTACGCAACCGCGCTGACTTGCCCGATCTGGAACTGGCTGACTTCCCTACAGCCGACAAACTCTTCGAGCAGATTGCCAATGTGGAGCGTCCGAAAGAATTTGGTTGTGAGTTCGGACGCGGATTCGATCTTATCCGCTGGGGATTCTTCTATAAGAATGATCGTTTGCAACAACTTAAGGAGCACAGTGTCGTACGCCGTTCTGTAACCGGAACCAAAGATCCTGTAGACTACAACGATATCGCAACCGACTCCGAACTAAAAAGTTCTTTTGACACCTACTTACCCGGGCACGAATTTCTGCCCATCGTACAACAGTTGTTGAACAAGAACCCTAACCTAAGTGGTAACTCTGCCAACTTTAGCACGGACAACTCTACTTATTTCAGTGAGAACGGATGGACTGTTCATCCGGTGGTTGACTTAAGCAAATAAACAAACCTATTAAAATGTAAGACAATGAGAATACTCAATAAATTAGTATACGCTTGCTGTTCCATCGCCTTCGGGTTGATGGCATTGCCAAGCTGCGAGGGTGGCGAGCTGTATGATGTTAACGCCCCCGACTGGATTTCCGAGAAAGTGGACTCCATAGCAAATTCAAAGAAAGATCCGGAAGAAGAAGTGCTGGAGGGCATGCAGGAAGATGTCTACTCCTTCGGTAATACGGACTACACCTCCGGTTTCTGGACAGCTTTCTCCAAGTATTACGTCGTGCCCGATGGTCAGAAGTGGCATGGAGTGTTCAACCTCAACATCAACCCTGCCGACAATACCTATTATAAAAACTTCGCCCTAGTCATTACCAATGACGCAGACCGCGGAGGTGAAGGATACACGGAATATGGCGCTTATCGTTTTGATACCACAAACGATACTTTGGCCTATAACTCCCAATGGGGTTCCCATCTCTTCTTCAAATACACCTCCAGCACACTGATGCTGTCACCCGTTGACAATCTGGACGAAACTGTACAGAAATTGGGCGGCAAAGTAACACTCACCGTAGACCGCACCAATGAAAATGCCTTCTCTATCAAAATCCAGAACGCCTCGGCAACCAAAACCTACAAACAGCCGTACAAGTTACCCAATCTGAATGCAGACGCGAGCAATACCAACATCCGCTGCTTCCTGGTACCCGAAGGCTCTTACATCAACTTCTTGCAATCGAACATCGTTCCTATCGGCGGCCTTACCTCTGCCGAAGACAAGAATCCGCTCTCGATGGTACTGCAAAATGTACCCGATCAGGTCAATGCCGGCACCTCACTCGAAGAAGCCGTGGCCGGGATTACTGCCATCGTCAGCTTCGAAGAAGGGGTGACTAAGACCGTAACCGCAGAAGAACTCCAGTTCACTGCCATCCCCAATATGAACGAACTGGGCACGAAGACACTGGTAGTCATCTACAACAAGACCTTCAAGGGCGAGAATTGCAACCAGCCGGTGGTGGCCAATGCTACGTTTGAAGTAGTGGAAAAGATTGTATCCATCCAAGTGACGGCTCAACCTGCGCACACGCAGTATTACTATTATACTTCGGCAGCAACGGAAACGATGACCGACCGTACGCTGGCATTCCTTCCCGAAGGATTGGAAGTAACGGCTACTTATGCCGACGGAAGCACAAGAGTAGTAGACAACGCCAAACTCCATTTCTCTGCCATTCCTGCCAAAGCCGGTACGCAGACCGTAACCATTACTGCCGAAGAAGTTACCGCTACCGTAGAAGTCAAAGTTGCCGAATCTGTGGTTGCCGCTGTGAGCAACTCAGCCGGTATCATAGGAGCCGAAGACAATTCAACGGGTTGGTGGACTGTCTTTTCTGACAATTTCAACGTGCCGGCAGGTGAAACCAGATCCATCAGCTTCACCAATTACACCAGCCAAGCTAATAACTGGAGCAACTTCGCTATCGTTCTCCGCAAAGCCGATCTTGCCGAATATGCAGTGGTACGCGCCGACAACTATGGATGGGGTGCAGGATACGATGGAAATGCCAGCCTCGTTCACAACGGTACACAAGGCGACTGGGCTGCTTGGCTTGCCGATATGAACGGAGCCAAAGTCACCGTCTACGTGACCAATTGCGGCAATGGTACAGCCGACATTCAAGCAGTAATGAAAGGCACTTCAGGTACTTCCTATGCCCAATACTATTTAGGGATCAACAAATTGGATATGAACGACTTGAACTTCGCTTTAACGATTGAAGGCGGCCATCTCGTCTTCTAATCCGAATCAGTAATCACACAAGCCATGCCGTTTTCCTCAGGAAGAAGCGGCATGGTCTTTAAACTATCAACAGATGAAAAAACTATTACCATTGTGGATGTTCTTACCAATATTCCTTGTTTTAGCCGCTTGTTCTGACAACAGCGAAGATATAGACCGCTATTATGCAACTGTAAGTACTCCGAAAGTAACTACAACCACACCCACCTCGTTGACCGTCACCGCATCGGTTACAGGTGATCTGAACCAAATAGTCAAGAAAGGCTTCTGTTACAGTGCAGCAGCTTCCGTACCGACTATCAAAGACCACGTGGTGGATGCCGATGAGAATTTCAGTGCTTCCCTCTCAACCTTGACCTCCGGTACCTCCTACTATATCCGTGCATACGTCTACTGTGACAGCCGTTATGTCTATTCAGAGGTGGTCACGGCCACCACAGAAAGCTTAAGCTTAGACGATGAACTCAAGAATTACGTGGCCCCCACCTACTCCGATGACTATACCTCGATAAGTGACTGGAGCAAACGCTCTCAATGGAATCTTGCCAACGTACACGACCCCTCGGTTGTATTGGCCGAAGATGGTTATTATTACATGTATCAGACGGATGCTTCATACGGCAACGTCCACACCGCAGGCGGCCACTTCCACGGTCGTCGCTCCAAGGACCTTGTCAACTGGGAATACCTCGGCGGTACAATGAAGAACCTGCCCGAATGGGTAGTGCCCAAGCTCAATGAAATACGAAAAGAAATGGGACTTGCCGAAATCAATCCTAATGTTAATGACTTCGGCTATTGGGCTCCCGTAGTACGCAAGGTAAAGAACGGCCTCTATCGCATGTACTATTCCATTGTCTGCCCCGGCACACTCAACGGTGCCAACACCTGGTCGGAGCGCGCCTTTATCGGCCTGATGGAAAACAACGATCCCTCCAACAACGACGGATGGGTAGACAAAGGCTACGTCATCACCAATGCTTCCGACAAAGGACTTAACTTCAACGTGAAGCCGGATGATTGGGCCCAATTGCTATTTATAAAATGGAATGCCATCGACCCCTCTTATGTCATCACGCCCGAAGGCGAGCACTGGTTGGTCTACGGTTCATGGCATAGCGGCATAGCCGCTCTCAAGCTCAATAGCGAAACAGGCAAGCCTGCCGAAACTTTGGGCCAACCTTGGGCTACAGGCCAAGCACCTGCCGAGTATGGTCAGTTGATCGCCACCCGCCAGACAGGTAACCGCTGGCAAGCCAGTGAAGGTCCCGAAGTCATTTACCGCGATGGCTACTACTACCTCTTCCTGGCCTACGACGCTCTCGACGTGCCCTATAACACCCGTGTGGTCCGCTCGAAAAGCATCACCGGTCCCTACGTGGGCATTGACGGCAAAGACGTGACCGCCGGTGCCGATGCACTGCCCATAGTGACTCATCCCTATAAGTTCAGCAAAGGCTACGGCTGGGTAGGCATCGCCCACTGCGCTATCTTCGACGATGGCAAAGACAACTGGTTCTACGCCTCACAAGGCCGTCTGCCTAAGGATGTTCCGGGCATCAACGCCAGCAACGCCATCATGATGGGGCACGTACGCAGCATCCGCTGGACGAAAGACGGTTGGCCTCTCGTAATGCCTGAACGCTACGGAGCCGTTCCCAAGGTAGCCATCACCGAAGAAGAATTGCCCGGCAATTGGGAACACATCGACCTTACATACAAATATGGAGAGCAGAGAACTTCAGCAACAATGACTCTCGCCGCCGACCACACTATCACCGAAGGTATCTGGAAAGGCAGTACGTGGAGCTATGATGCCGCCCAACAGATTCTGACTGTCAACGGAGTGGAACTTTATCTGCAACGCGAAACCGACTGGGAAGCCAGTCCGCGCACCCATACCATCGTCTATGCCGGCTATGCCAACAACAAGACGTATTGGGGAAAGAAGTCCAAATAAACATTCCCGCTCCGCACGCAAACTTCATATAGAAACACCACCACTGCCCCGTAAAACAACACCAAGGTTTATGAGGCAGTGGTCCTGTTTTACAAATCAATAGCAGAGATTAAAGATCATAAACAGAAACAAGAGAAACCTATTTCATGAAAGGAAAAAGAGTTAGGTTCCCTAATCTCCATACAAAAAATCATCATTTCTGTTCTTTTTACATTCAAAGACAACCTACTTTTATTTATTACCATAAATCTCTATCCTTTTAAACCAACAAACACCATTTGTAGACAAGCAGAGGACATCAGCATCAGATTTTTTTGTTAATTATTAGCCAAATACACACTTTAATTTATAACTTTGCAATTCTAATAGAATGAATTATGGAAAATAAACTAACCATTTACAATACATTAAGCCGTCAAAAGGAACTTTTCGTTCCCTTGCATGCCCCTCATGTAGGTATGTATGTATGCGGTCCTACCGTATATGGCGATGCCCATTTAGGACACGCACGCCCCGCCATCACGTTCGATATCCTGTTCCGTTATCTTACCCATCTGGGATACAAGGTACGTTATGTCCGTAACATTACCGATGTCGGTCATCTGGAACACGATGCAGACGAAGGCGAAGATAAAATCGCCAAAAAGGCCCGTCTGGAGCAACTGGAACCCATGGAAGTAGTGCAATATTACCTCAATCGCTACCACAAGGCAATGGAAGCCTTGAATGTACTTCCACCCAGTATCGAGCCACATGCATCAGGCCATATCATTGAACAGATAGAACTGGTAGAAGAAATTCTGAAAAACGGCTATGCTTATGAAAGTGAAGGTTCCGTTTATTTCGATGTAGCAAAATACAACAAAGACCATCATTACGGCAAACTGTCCGGCCGCAACCTGGACGATGTGCTGAACACCACCCGCGAGCTGGACGGTCAAAGCGAGAAGCGCAATCCTGCCGATTTCGCCCTGTGGAAATGTGCACAACCCGAACATATCATGCGCTGGCCCAGCCCGTGGAGTAACGGATTCCCCGGTTGGCATTGTGAATGTACCGCAATGGGTAAGAAATACCTGGGCGAGCATTTCGATATTCACGGAGGGGGAATGGACTTAATTTTCCCACACCACGAATGTGAGATCGCACAAAGCGTGGCTTCACAAGGCGATGACATGGTTCACTATTGGATGCACAACAACATGATTACCATTAATGGACAGAAGATGGGAAAATCATACGGCAACTTCATTAACTTGGATGAGTTCTTCCACGGTACCCACAAGTTACTGACCCAAGCCTACAGCCCCATGACCATCCGTTTCTTCATCCTTCAGGCACATTACCGCAGTACAGTGGACTTCAGTAACGAAGCATTACAAGCAGCCGAAAAAGGATTGGAACGGCTGACAGAGTCAGAATCAAAAGAAGGCGGATTTAAATAATAAGGCTTGTTAGATTCAATGGTAATGGTATATTCGCCTCCTTCTTTCGAAGCGTTTACTTCAGTTGTGCTGAGTGTAACAGATTCGGAATCATCCAGTTCATTTCCGGCAATACCATCATTGTCCCAGTCAAAATAATAAGCCAGGTCTTTGACTTTAACTTCTAATCCCAACTCTTGGTAGCGATTCTTTATGTTTTCAGAAATTCTATCCAATCTTGCATTCAGGTAGTTCTTACCGGATTGTATTCTTTTCTTTGTTTCTTGGCTAAAAGTACCTTCTGTGCCGAACTCATTGCTTAGAATGGATAAAAACTCTACAATTTCCGCATCAGATTTATCAGTTAGTACCAATGATGATATGGCTATTAATGCACCGGAAGCGTCATCACCGGAAGTAATTGAAAATTTGGCTTGCATCTTTAGAGGCGTATTGCTGTAATCCGAATTGGGTAAGCAACTCCTTTTGGGCTTGTGCGTTAGCTTCCTTGAATGTCATGCCTTTGG
>ENA-OQDL01000889-OQDL01000889.1-human-gut-metagenome-genome-assembly--contig:-NODE-889-length-16930-cov-3.768375_pt1 | contig 16930 bp, 18 predicted proteins | sample MGYA00242782_ERZ504609 | MGnify/ENA primary metagenome ERZ504609 (study PRJEB26092, sample SAMD00036320) | human gut metagenome | host: Homo sapiens | study: EMG produced TPA metagenomics assembly of... | reverse complement strand
ATTGTATTTAGTCTGTTTTATGTAAGAATCCTGAAAACCAACGACAATTAGGAGGCGAAACAATGGGAAAAAGAAAAAGTTCTCTTGGTAAAACGCCGGGGCTGGATTTTCTGACGGTTATTGCCCTTATCGCAGCAGCGATCGTTTCATTGTTTCCGGTTCTGTGGGGGCTGTCCACTGCACTGAAAACGGACAGTGCAGTGACAATGTTTCCACCGGAGATCATACCAAAAGAAATTACATGGAATAACTTTATTGATGTAGTTACGAAATCTGACTTTATGCTCTATATGAAAAACAGTCTGCTTATAACACTGATCAGTATCGTGATGGCAACATTTGTAGCAGCTCATGCGGCATACGCGCTTACATTCTTTAACATCCGATTCAGAAAAGGAATTTCCTTCTTTATATTGATGACCAGTATGGTACCGCCAGTTGCACTCTTGTACCACTGTACATGCTCAGTGTAAAACTGAATCTGTATAATACAAGGATTCTTCTGGTACTGATCTATACTGCATGGAGGACGCCGATCCTTACATGGATCATGGAAGGTTTTTTCCGGAAACTTCCTATGGAAATTGTAGAAGCAGGAATCATTGATGGCTGTTCGAAATCAAAAGCTTTTTTATAAACTGATCCTTCCGATTTCCCAGCCGGGTATTGTATCAGCAGCACTTCTTTCGGCAGTGTATGTATGGAATGATTATCTTGTATCAAGTTCCTTTATTACAGCAAGCGAGAAGAAAATGATTTCAGTAGGCCTTTATCAGTATATTACGCAGTATGGTATTAAATGGGGACTTCTGATGGCAGCAGTTATGATTTCAATTATTCCGATCATTATTCTGTTCATCTGTATGCAGAAAAGATTTGTGGAAGGAATGGCGGCAGGAGCAGTCAAGGGATAATGCGACAAGAAAAGGAGAAGAGATTTATGAAGGCAAAAACATTAAAAAAAGGTTTGGGTATTGCACTTTCTATGGCTATGACTATGTCACTGTTTGGCTGCGGTTCGGGGATTCTGCAAAAGAACAGGCATCGGATACTTCGGAAACTACAGAGGTTGCAGAGAATACAGACTCAAAAGATTCTGACACGGATAAAGGCGGAAAGGATATGACTTTCTGGATCTTTCTGGATCCAAAATCTACCGAAGATCCGAGAAGTGTGGTGCTGTCTAATATTGTAAAAGCCAATTCTCTTGGTATTCTGATCACTACATTTATTTTGTATACCATTGAAGAAGGCGATATTTCCCGTTCTGTACTGTATATGTTTTATGGAATCTGCATTGTGGCAAGCTGGGGAGCAAGAATGTTCATTTTCTACAGCCTGCGCAAAATGCGAAAGAAAGGACTGAACCAGAAACAGGTAGTGCTGGTTGGGTACAGCCGGGCAGCAGAAGAGTATATTGACCGCATTCAGCAGAACCCTCAGTGGGGATATGTGGTAAGAGGCATTCTGGATGACAATATTACTGCAGGTACCATGTATAAAGGCGTCAAGGTGATCGGAAGAATTGCCAATCTAAACGTGATCCTGCCGGAGAACAGGCTTGACGAGATTGCGATTACACTGGGATTAAGTGAATATTACCGACTGGAGGAGATTGTAGCGCTTTGTGAGAAATCAGGAGTGCATACAAAATTTATTCCGGATTATAATAATATTATTCCGACCAAACCATATACAGAAGATATTCTCGGGCTTCCGGTGATCAATATCCGGTATGTTCCTCTTAGTAATACTTTTAATGCCATGATAAAAAGAATAATGGATCTCATTTATTTGCAGCTGTTGGTGCTGCTCTGAATGCTAAAGAGGAAGTTACAACTGATTTTGAACATCTTTTAAAACAGTTTGAGAAGAAGATCGAACTTCAGCAGGAAGTTGACCGTTTAGAGCCTTTATTTAAGAGTGAACAAGAATATAAAAATTTCGTAAAAGATCATAACCGTCATGTTGTGAAACGTGGAGATCTTGCTACATATAAAGGAAATTGTTACTTAGGGATCGATGCCGGTTCCACTACAACAAAAGTTGCTTTAGCTGGTGAGGATGGAGAACTTCTTTACAGCTACTACAATAACAATAACGGAAGTCCTCTTCACGCCGTTGTTGAAGCGCTTCATGAGATTGACGCACAGATGCCAAAGACAGCTAAGATCGTATCTTCCTGTTCCACAGGATACGGAGAACATCTTGTAAAAGCTGCCTTAAATCTTGACTTTGGAGAAGTTGAGACGATCGCACATTACTATGCAGCTGCATTCTTTGATCCTGATGTGGACTGTATCCTTGATATCGGTGGTCAGGATATGAAATGTATCCGTATCAAAAATGGAGTTGTTGATGATGTACAGTTAAACGAAGCATGTTCTTCTGGATGCGGTTCATTTATTGAAACTTTCGCGAAATCCTTAAATCATTCTGTACAGGAATTTGCCAAAGTTGCTTTAACAGCACAGAATCCGATCGATCTTGGTTCACGTTGTACGGTATTTATGAATTCTAAAGTAAAACAGGCACAGAAGGAAGGGGCAACTGTCGGAGATATCTCTGCTGGTCTTGCTTATTCTGTGATCAAGAATGCTTTATATAAAGTTATTAAGTTAACAGACCCATCTGACCTTGGAAAACATATCGTTGTACAGGGTGGTACATTTTATAATGATGCGGTTCTTCGAAGCTTTGAACGTATCTCCGGATGTCATGCTGTAAGACCTGATATTGCAGGTATCATGGGTGCCTTTGGTTCCGCACTGATTGCGAGAGAACGTTACGAAGATGGTATGGAAACTTCTATGCTTCCATTAGAAGAAATCTTTGCAATGAGTGTTGATACTTCCATGACACGATGCAAAGGCTGCACAAATCACTGCCTGTTAACGATCAATAAGTTCTCTAACGGACGCCGTTATATCACTGGTAACCGTTGTGAACGTGGTATTGGGAAAGAACCGAATGCTGAAAATATTCCAAACCTTTACGATTACAAACTTCATCGTACCTTTGACTACGAACCTTTATCTGATGAGAAAGCCACTCGTGGAGTCATTGGTATCCCTAGAGTTTTAAATATTTATGAGAACTATCCATTCTGGTATACATTCTTTACGGATCTTGGATTTAAAGTTGTGGTATCTCCTGAATCTTCTCGTAAGATTTATGAGTTAGGTATCGAATCTATTCCAAGTGAATCTGAATGTTACCCTGCAAAATTAGCCCATGGTCATGTGATGTGGCTGATCAAACAGGGAATCAAGGATATCTTCTACCCTTGTATTCCTTATGAACGTGACGAGATGGAAGGTACAAACAACCATTATAACTGCCCTATCGTTACTTCTTATGCAGAAAATATCAAAAATAACATGGAAGAACTTGCAACAGAGCGTATCAACTTTATGAATCCATTCTTAGCACTGGATAATGAAGAGGCTTTAAAATCCCGTTTATTTGAGGAATTAGAAGCTCAGTATCATTTGACTGCTGACGAAATAAATCACGCTGTTGATAAAGCTTATGCAGAACTTTCACAGGTTCGTACAGATATCCAGAATAAGGGTGAAGAAGTCCTTGCTTACCTTGCTGAAACTGGAAGAACTGGTATCGTTCTATGTGGTCGTCCATATCATATCGATCCTGAGATCAACCATGGTATTCCAGAATTGATCAACTCTTATGGAATTGCTGTTTTAACTGAGGATTCTATTTCTCATTTATCAAAGGTTGAACGTCCATTAAACGTACAGGATCAGTGGATGTATCATTCCAGACTCTATGCTGCAGCAAACTATGCAAAAGCAAATAAACAGTTAGAAGTCATTCAGTTAAACTCTTTCGGTTGCGGACTGGATGCTGTTACAACTGATACAGTGAAAGATATCTTAACAAAATCCGGACGTATCTACACAGTATTAAAGATTGATGAGGTTAATAACCTTGGAGCGGCAAGAATCCGTATCCGCTCACTGATCAGTGCTGTCCGTGTCCGTAAAAAACATAAGATCGAACCAAAACCTGTATCTCCAGCGATCAAACGTGTGGAATTTACAAAAGAGATGCGTAAGAACTATACACTGTTAGTTCCTCAGATGTCTCCGATCCATTTTGAATTCTTAGAGCCTGCTCTGCAGTCTTGTGGATATAACGTTGAAGTTTTAAATCAGGGTGGTATGGAAGATGTTAACACAGGTCTTAAGTATGTAAATAATGATGCCTGCTATCCATCTCTGATCGTTATCGGACAGTTAATGAATGCATTGCTTTCTGGTAAATATGATCCTCATAAGATCGCACTTGTCATCTCCCAGACAGGTGGTGGATGCCGTGCAACAAACTATATCAGTTTTATCCGCCGTGCACTTGAAAAAGCTGGTTACGGTTATGTTCCTGTTGTTGGTTTAAGTGCCCAGGGAATCGAGAAAAACAGTGGATTTAGCTTTACACCTGGTTTATTAAACAAAGCAGTTCAGGCGATCGTTTATGGTGATGTCTTTATGAGAACGGTTTATCATACACGTCCTTATGAAGTAAAACCTGGTTCTGTCAACAAATTACACAGACAATGGGCTGCTAAATGTAAACGTGATATTGCCAAAGGTAACTTCTATACATTCCAGAAGAATATCCGTGGAATCATTCGTGACTTCGACCGCATTCCATTAAAGGATATCAAGAAACCTCGTGTCGGAATCGTTGGAGAGATCCTTGTAAAATTCCTTCCAGATGCAAACAATCACTTAGTAGAACTTCTGGAACGTGAAGGTGCGGAAGCTGTTGTACCTGATCTGTTAGACTTCTTCATGTACAGCTTCTACAACAGTAACTTCAAATACCGTTATCTTGGTAAATCCAAGAAATCTGCGATCGTCAGCAACTCCGCAATCTGGGTTGTAGAGCGTTACCGTCAGACTCTTCGTAAAGAGCTAGCCAAGAGTAACCGTTTTGAGCCGCCTGCATATATCAAAGACCTTGCAGAATATGCCAAACCATTCGTATCAATCGGTAACCAGACTGGTGAGGGTTGGTTCTTAACAGGTGAGATGGTTGAACTGATTCACAGCGGTGCTCCAAATATCGTATGTACACAGCCATTTGCATGCTTACCGAACCATGTCGTTGGTAAGGGTGTTATCAAAGAAATCCGTCAGGCATTCCCTGATGCGAACATCGTGGCGATCGACTATGATCCGGGAGCTAGTGAGGTTAACCAGATCAACCGTATTAAGCTGATGCTTTCTGCGGCTGAGAAGAATATGAATAAATAGTTATTTTTCTATTGTTTAGAATCAAATGCTAATAAAAAGAAGCCATGTTCCGGCATAGATAAATCTTGTCTATGCTTGTAACATGGCTTCTTGTTTGTTTCTTTCTATTTCAATTAGATCATTCTGCTAAAATTTCTTCCAGAATGGCTGTTGCATCTTCAATGCAGCCTGGACAGGATCTTAAGACTTCTCCCGTTTCAATCCCTTTTAGGTCCTTACATTTTGTTGCTTGATTCTTCTCCTGAAAGCGTTTTACAAGCTCTCCTGATAGTTTATAGGTTGCTGCCTTGGAAACTGGTTTCTCGATGTCTCCACAGCTTTTTATGGCACCGATGACTGCAACGGCTCCGGTGATTGCTCCACATGTTCCTTCCATGCAGCCCATACCTAGTCCATGGCCTTCCATCATCTTGAAAATGATGGATTCGTCGATTTCCATTTCTTCAGCAAATGCACAGGCAACTGCCTGGGCACAGTTGTAGCCTTTCTGATGGTTTTGTGCTGCTTTGTCTGTTTTGATACTCATTTGTAATGTCCTCCGATTTTTATTCATTATTAATTAAATTGTAGATTTCTTCTGCTGTTTTGTCTGGATGTTGTTTTACTTGATCATAGATTGGTTTTATTTCTTCCATTGGTTCTTCTAATTCATCGACTATCTGCTCAAGATTCTTATTTTTTTTCACTTTCTTCTGAATCATCGAAATCTGAGTTAAAATTTTCCCTTGATAAATTTCCTCTTTTCTTCCTTCTTCTTTTCCCTCTCTTCTTCCACGGTTTTCCGCACTCTGCAGCTGACTCACTCTGTCACTCGCTGCCATCGCTTCTCTCAAATATAGATATCTGTCCCGTTCGTCCTGGCTCATCTTTACCATTTCTTCTTGTATCCTTTCCATATATCTATTACCTGCTGATTCCTGCGCAACCTCTTCCCATGTCGTTGCGGCGATCAGTCTTGCCCAACGGTATAGAGGATGCTTTCTTGCTTTGCCTTTGGCTGTCTTGGTTTTCTATAATTCTACTTCTTTCCTTAATTATTCATACTATTTTTGAATACATCACATCATTTTTTCGAAAGTAAATAAACACAGTATTGATTCATACTAATTCCTTCTCTCTGTGAATGTTCTGCTAATGATCTGTGTAGACTTCGTGGTATTCTTAATTTGAATTGTCCAGAATAATTTTTCCAAGCTATCTGGTTCATAAATTTCTATTCCCTCTCCAATGCTGCTCTGATCACTCTCTTTTGCATCTTTGCATCTGCATGCACTCTCTATTGTTTCTCCACATGTAATACTAACCTGGTAAATCAGGATAAGATATTACAAACCCCACCTTTCATCTTGATCTTCTATGATTTCCATCTTATATGACATACTCATATACTCATTCAGCGTTTTCATTTTCTCTTTCCTCGCTTTCTACAACCTTTCTTACCATTTCTACATATACTTTTTTAATTGGTTCATGCTTTGGTATTGTAATTGGACTTTTCCCTTGTTTTCTAAATGTATAATGACTACTTCCACTTCTTGGGGCATCCATCCTATACCCATAAGTTTCTAATACCTTTTGTAATTGTGTAAATCGAAGATCCTTCGACAAATTGCAAATACGTGCGATTAGTTTATCCCATTTTGACATTTGTATCTTCCTTTCTTTTATTATATTTGGTGTCGTATTTGGTGTCAATATTTTATTTATGTAAATATTTGCATTTTATGTAATTAAAATCACATTCACTTATTCCTGTCAATATTTTACAATAACATTGTATTAAAAAAGAAGACTCCTCACAAAAAAGAGTCTTCTTTCCTTATCATCAAATGATGTAATTCTATCTTCTGACACTGATCCCTCTCTGATCCAGATATTCCTTCAGATCAGATATCTTCAATTCATTAAAATGGAACAGTGAAGCCGCCAATGCTGCATCTGCTTTTCCTTCTGTCAATGTATCATAAAAATGTTCTTTATTCCCCGCACCACCAGATGCGATCACTGGAATATCAACATTCTCTGCAATGATTCTTGTCAGTTCATTGTCATATCCTGCTTTCGTTCCGTCACAGTCCATGCTTGTTAACAGGATCTCTCCTGCTCCGCGGCGGTTTGCTTCCATGGCCCATTCTACAGCATCTAAGCCTACATCGATTCTTCCACCGTTCTTGTATACATTCCATCCGCTTCCATCGGCTCTGCGTTTGGCATCAATCGCTACAACAACGCACTGGCTTCCGAATTTGTCTGCAACATCATTGATCAAATCTGGGGTATTGATCGCTGAGGAGTTAATGGAAATCTTATCTGCTCCTTCTCGTAAGATTGCCTTAAAATCATCAACGGTACGGATTCCTCCACCGACTGTAAATGGGATAAATACCTTTTCTGCGACTTTTCTTACCATATCGATCATGATATTTCTTGCATCGGATGATGCTGTGATATCTAAGAATACAAGTTCATCTGCACCTGCTTTGTCATATGCTGCTGCGATCTCTACCGGGTCTCCGGCATCGATCAGATTGACAAAATTTGACACCTTTTACGACGCGTCCTGCTTTCACATCTAAGCATGGGATAATTCTCTTTGTATGCATAGCCAATTCCTCCTATAGTGAAACGAAGTTCTTTAAAATCTGTAATCCTACGGTGCTGCTCTTTTCTGGATGGAACTGGCAGGCAAAGATGTTGTCTTTCTCTACTGCTGCGTGAATCTTCACACCATATTCGGTTGTTGCTGCTACAATATCTTCATCGTCTGCCTGAAGATAGTAAGAATGTACAAAATATACATAAGGATTCTCTGGCAGTCCTTTGAATAATCTTGAATCTTCTTTGACTTTGATATTATTCCATCCCATATGTGGAATCTTTAAATCTCCACTCTTTGGAATTCTTAAGATCTTTCCAGGTAATAATCCAAGTCCTTTGACTCCCGGTCCTTCATCGCTGGATTCAAACATCAGCTGTAACCCAAGACAGATTCCTAAAAATGGAATATTCTTCTCTACAACTTCATGGATCGTTTCTTCTAATCCATAATGACGGATCTTCTCCATCGCATCTGCAAATGCTCCAACTCCCGGAAGAATCACTTTATCGCTGTTTACGATCTCATCGTGATCTCTTGTGATGATTGCTTCTTCTCCAAGATAATTGAGTGATTTTTCAACACTTTTGATATTTCCTGCATCATAATCAATAATCGCTATCATAGGTGCCTCCTATTCGTGTGCTATGTTTAAAAAGTCACGGCTGTCCATCTTGATCCCGATTCCTTTTTCTTTGATCTCTTTTCCGATCTGGTATAGTGAATGATGAACTCTTACGAACGTTGCTTTCTCATTGTAGAATGCCATCTTCTCAAAAGGCCAGCGGAACAAACTTGGAACTTCAAAACCTTCTCCTAATTCTAATATAAAAAGCTTTTTATTTAAAGTGTTTTGCAACCATTTTGTGTAACTTGCCCATGAATTTAAGTAAGCTCCTTCGATATAGATAGATTTTGTCTCTTCTGTGCGGACATTAAAGATCAATTGTTTTCCACATTTTGGACATTCCAGATGTTCGATCTTTCCTGTTTTTTCATAATAGTCGATCAAATCTCTAAGTCCTAAGTTCGCAGGATAGAGCTGCTCATTACATGGTGCACTGCACTGGAAGAAATCTCCGTTTCCACATGGTGCTGTCACGTGATCTTTCTTTAAATGGGTATGATACAGTAATCCATCATCGTTACTCGTCACTACGAAATATTCTTTTCCTTCCAAAACTTCTTCTAATTCTTTAAACAGATCTGTCTCGTTCATGGATAATAAATACTCTCTCTCGTAAACAGTTCTCATCCATTTGGAATCTTCATCTTCTTTATCGATGAGATTCTGGTAATGTTCATTTGTGATCGCTTTCTTGAAATCGATCACACGGTCTGCACGCAATTCTCGTCCGATTCCCACTAATACAAGGTCTGCATCCTGAATCTGTTCTTTGTAATCTTTTAACATATTTCTTTTCATCCTTTTTATCCTATTATCCAAAAGAAACCAGTTTACACTGATTTCTTTTTGCTTACACTATTTATCTATCATACCACAAAACTCATTTCTTTGTCTGTAGCATTTTTACTTTCATACACAACACAATGAAAATGCTTTTTTTAACATTGTACAGATTCAGAATCCGCAGATTCCACATCAAAGTAAAATTCTACACCACCTTCTACATTGGCAACTCCATAATCTTTGCCATGTGCTTTCATCGTTGCTTCTACGATAGACAATCCGATTCCGCTTCCACCGTATTCTCTTGTTCTTGCTTTATCGACTTTATAGAATTTTACCCACAATTTATCAATATCTTCCTGTGGAATATGGTCTCCCGTATTAAATACTTTGATCCTCACGTCATTTCCATGACGACAATAGCTGACTTTGATGATCCCACCGTCTGTCACGTGATTTCTGGCATTGCTCAGATAGTTATTCACAACTTCTTCGATCATAAATTCATCTGCCCACACATGAGTCTCTGGCTCATCAAATATGATCTTGACTTCTTGCTTTTCTACAAGGATCTTGCTTGATTCTACCATATTACGGATCATTTCTGTGATATCAAATCGTTCCATATTGACCTGATTATTTCCGAATTCAATCTGATTCAGTGTCAGAAGTTTCTGTACCATACGGTTCATCTTCTTTGCTTCATCTGCAATAACGTCACAATAGAACTCTTTGCTTTCTTCATCATCTAAGATATTGTCTTTCAATCCTTCCGAATATCCCTGGATCAGTGCGATCGGTGTCTTTAATTCATGGGATACATGGGATAAGAATTCCTTTCGCATCTCATCAATCTGAACTTTCTGCTCGATATCTTTTTGCAGTTCATTGTTCGCTGTTTTCAGTTCTGAAATGGTGAATTCCAATTTAGATGATAACTCATTGATACTGGCTCCAAGTCGTCCTAATTCATCATCAGATCCTGTTGGCACTTTCACATCAAAATCTAAATGTGACATCTGATTCGCGGCCTTGGCCATATCTTCAATTGGTCTTGTAAACTGGCGGCTGTATAAATACATCGCAACTGCGCCGCAAATGATCAAGATCAGTCCAACATACATCGTAAACTGTCCGGATAATCTGGCACTTGTCTGGATACTTTCCATCGGTGTACTTATGATCACTGTATAATCACCATCCAGATAGCCCATTAGATTGATGCTTGTTCCCATACTCTTATTGGTATTGGTCATAACTGCATAACCTTGCTTCTTGATCTGGTTACTGATCTTATCAAGATTCTCATTTAAAATGTTCCAAAGGCTTTTATACATCAAGCTCTTCTCTCCTTCAGAACTATAAACGATCGTTCCTGATCCATCACTGATCAAAACCCTGTAATTATAAGTCTTCGCGATCTCATCCACATCATTCTTCCGTACCGTATCTTTTTGAAAAACTTTCTGTATCTGGTAATAGGATTCTTTGATTGTCTTCTTTTCCTTCACAGTATAATATGTCTTCAACATAGTAAGATTGATCAGTACTGATAATAAGATCACCGACGTCATGATAATGATCAGCATCAATGTCATCTTGACTCTGACTGAACGGTTCTTTAATAATTTCTTTCTCAATTCTCTTCAACCTCAAATTTGTATCCCATTCCCCAGATCGTATGAATATAAGAACCTTTTTCACCAAGTTTATTTCTTAATTTCTTTACGTGGGTGTCGATCGTTCTTGCATCTCCAAAGTAATCATAGTTCCATACCTGATTTAAGATACTTTCCCTTGTAAGGGCTCTTCCTTGATTGGACATAAAATACTGTAATAATTCAAATTCTTTGTAACTCAGATTGATGCTTTTGCCGTCAATAGAGACATGATGTCCCCCAACATCCATGACAATTCCGCCAGCTTCTATCTGTTCACCTTCTGTCTGAACTGTTCTTCTTAAAATAGCTTCCACTCTGGCAACCAAGATCTTTGGGCTGAATGGTTTGGAAATATATTCATCCACTCCAAGTTCAAATCCAAGAAGTTCATCTTGTTCCTGATCTTTTGCCGTCAGCATGATGATCGGAACTTTAGATACTTTACGGATTTCTTTGACAACTTCCCATCCGTCCATCTTCGGCATCATAACATCTAATACTAACAGATTGATTCCCTTTGTAGAATAAAAGGTATCAACCGCTTCTTCACCATCCTGTGCTTCTAACACCTGATAGCCGGCTCTTGTCAGAAAGTCTTTGACTAGCTTTCGCATTCTGCTTTCATCATCCACAACTAATATCTTTAATTCATTCACCTTGTATCTTCCTCCTAATCTTATTTTCTCATACCATTTATTTATATTTCTTTCCTATAAAAAAAGAAACATCCTTCTTATTTTGTTGACTTTATTCTATCATAGGATTATGTCAAAACTGTGAATGTTTATCATGAATTTACGATCATCATCTCTTCACAAAATATATCAAAAAAAAGAAGTCTCACAGATAAATTCCTGCAAAACTTCTTTTATGATCATGATACTTTTGTATCATTTAATTGTTCGTATTATTCTGCAATCGCTTTGATCTTCTCAAGACCGAAGACAATCACGATACCGATAATAAAGAATACTGGATGGAACGTATGAAGTGTCATCGCTGCTTTTGTATTCTCCAGTGTTGTTGGTCCCATAACGATCGCATATAAAGAACCGATCATCATTCCGATAACAAAATAGATCATCGCACTTCTATGGTTCTCCAATGCACGGCGAATCAGTTTGATCACGAGTGCGATTCCTGTCAAAACTCCAAGTCCAAAGATTACTATGACTGGGAAGTAAGACAGATGAAGATGCATCACTTCTTTGAGTGCTGTGATCACTGGAACATATAACCCAAAGATCAGAAGCATTGTTGATCCTGAAATCCCTGGAAGTACCATTGCTGAGATTGCTACCATCGCTACTGCGAAGATATAAACAACCAATGCGATATTTAAATGTTCCACGCTAACACTGATTCCTTTTCCAGATACTGGATTAAAGTATGTGATCGCTGCAACAAGTACAACTCCAATCACTGCCCAGATGATATTCTGGTATTTTCCTTTTAATGAATCTTTCTCTTCTTTGCAGATCATCGGAATTGCAAAAATGATAAGTCCTAAGAATAAAGAACTGATCTCATAGATCCTGTCATCAAAAATACTTGCCAGAACAGAAACTGCTGCTCCCATTCCAACGACCCATCCAATGCCAATCCTTATTAAAAACTTAATTGCTTCAATTCTTTCTTCTTTTGTTCCTGACATCAAATAATCGAGTGACATGATAAACTTGTCATAAAAACCAAGTAAGAACGCAACCGTTCCACCAGATACACCCGGAACACTGTCAGCTAATGCCATACAAAATCCTCTGATAAAATTTAGCATACTACCTCTTTCTCCTGTTATGTGTTTAATATACAACTCATTGTATTGTAACATAACTTTTTTTTTAGAAGAAAGTATGAAATAAAATTCACATATTTTCATTTGCTGCACGAAGGATCGTAGCTCCTCCTGCAACAATGTCTCCATCATAGAATACGACTGCCTGTCCTGGAGTGATCGCTCTCTGTGGTTCATCAAAGACAACTCTTACTTCATCTTCCCCTGTCATATAGACTCTGCAAGGGACTTCCGGACTATTATATCGAATCTTCGCCATCAGTTTCATACCATCTTCAAACTCTGGTACAGACATACAGTTTACTTTATTTCCATATAAAACATTGGCAAACAGATCCTGTTTGTCTCCGACTACAACTTCATTCGTATCTTTGTCTACTTTGATGACATATCCTGGTTTCTTCAAGGATAATCCAAGACCTCTTCTCTGTCCTACTGTATAGTAAATGATCCCTTTATGCTCTCCTAAGACATTGCCTTCTGGATCTACAAAGTTCCCTTTTGGAATCTTTGTTCCAGTTGTCTCTTCGATAAATTCGCCATAGTTATCATCTACAAAGCAGATATCCTGACTGTCAGGCTTGTTGGCAACTAACAGTCCGATCTCTTCTGCGATCTGTCTGACTTCATCTTTTGTGTATGCCCCGATCGGCATGAGTGTTTTAGAAAGCTGATTCTGAGTCAGATTATATAATGCATAGGTCTGATCTTTCTTCTGTGTCTTAGAACATTTTAATGCATAACGTCCGTTATCAAGCTTTGTGATCTGTGAATAATGTCCGGTTGCAATATAGTCTGCTCCAATGTCTAAGCAACGCTTTAATAAGGACTCCCATTTCACATAACGGTTGCATGCGATACATGGATTTGGAGTTCTTGCATTTAAATACTCTTCACAGAAATAGTCAATGACTTTATCTTTGAAGTCTTTTCTAAAATTCATGACATAATGAGGAATTCCGATCATCTGTGCTACACGCCTTGCATCATCAACAGCTGATAGTCCACAGCATCCTCCATTCTCTTCCTGAACAAACTCATCTTCTTCCTGCCAGATCTGCATTGTCACACCGATCACATCGTATCCCTGTTTCTTTAAGAGATATGCCGCAACGGATGAATCAACGCCTCCTGACATTCCAACCACGACTTTTTCTTTCACAACTGCCTCCTAGTATTCCTCTTCTTCTTCACCTTCACTGATATCTGTTTTAGGTTTTTCTAATCCTTCGATCTTGATACCATTTTTCTCAGCATAATCCCATAATGCTGCGTGAATTGCTTCTTCTGCAAGTAAAGAACAGTGAACTTTCACTGGTGGAAGTCCATCTAATGCTTCCATAACCGCTTTGTTTGTTACTTCTAATGCCTGCTGAATGTTCTTTCCTTTGACAAGCTCTGTTGCCATACTGCTTGTTGCAACGGCTGCTCCACATCCAAATGTCTTGAATTTAACATCCTGGATGATTCCATTATCATCGATATCTAAATAGATTCTCATGATATCTCCACATTTTGCGTTACCAACTGTTCCCACACCACTGGCATTTTCAATTTCTCCTACGTTTCTTGGATGCTGAAAATGATCCATTACTTTCTCACTGTACATTATGATTCCTCCTGATCTTATCTATAAATTCTACTGAAATTTTATTTTCATTATTTTCCTCTATGGAAAATCTCTTAATTATTTTTCTTTACAAATCTTCATATAATGGTGACATTGTTCTTAATTTTGTCACGATCTCTTTGATATTGTCTACAACATAATCCATATCTTCTTTTGTTGTTTCTTCTCCGATCGTCATACGAAGTGATCCATGAGCGATCTCATGAGGCAGTCCAATAGCTAACAGTACATGAGATTGGATCTAAGGATCCTGATGTACATGCTGATCCATCTGGATGCACAGATTCCTGCCATATCAAGCATGATCAGTAAAGATTCTCCTTCGATGAACTGGAAACTGATATTAATGTTGTTTGGTACTCTCTTTTGTGCATCTCCATTTAAACGGCAGTATGGAACTTCTGCCAGGATTCTCTTGATCGCATAGTCACGGACTTCTGTCTCATGCTTGATTCTTTCATCCATTGTTGCAAATGCGATTTCAACTGCTTTTGCAATTCCTACGATACCTGTGATATTCTCTGTTCCAGCACGTCTTTTTCTTTCCTGTGCTCCACCATGAATGAAAGAACGAAGTTTTAATCCTTTTCTGATATATAAGAATCCGATTCCCTTTGGTCCACCGAATTTGTGTCCGCTGACACTTAACATATCGATATTATATTCATCTACATTGATTGGAATCTGAGCATATGCCTGAACTGCATCTGTATGGAATAAGATTCCATGTTCTTTTGCGATAGCTCCGATTTCTTTAATTGGCTGGATCGTTCCGATCTCGTTGTTTGCAAACATCACAGAGATTAAGATCGTATCTGGTCTGATCGCTGCTTTTAAGTCATCTAATTTTAAGATTCCGTTCTCATCAACATCAATATATGTGATCTCAAATCCTTTTTTCTCAAGATATTCACATGTATGAAGGATCGCATGATGTTCGATCTTACTTGTGATGATATGTTTTCCTTTGTTTGCATAAGCTTCTGCTGTACATTTTAATGCCCAGTTATCAGATTCAGAACCACCTGCTGTGAAGTAGATATTCTCTGCTGTTGTTCCAAGTGATCTTGCGATCGTTTCTCTTGATTCGTCTACAACTTTACGGTTATTTAATGCTGGTGTATATACACTGGATGGATTCCAGAAGTTTTCTGTAAAATAAGGAAGCATTGCATCTACAACTTCCGGTCTTGTTGCTGTAGTAGCAGCATGATCTAAGTAAATGATTTTCTTTTCCATGATTATGATTCCTACCTTTCTTCTTGATCATATTTGGTATGTATTTCGATTGATTCTTCCATCAATTCTTGTAAAGTGATCGAATCAACCGCCTGTTGAACGCTGTCATTGATTCGTTGCCAAACTGTCTTGGTCACACAGAATTTTGTGCCGCTGCAAGTCGATGTGTCTCCGGTAAATGCTGCACAGTCGATCGGTGTTAAATCTCCTTCCAAAGTCCTTAAAATATCTCCTGCCGAAATATCTTTTGGATCTTTATCTAACATATATCCACCCTGTGCTCCACGAATACTTTTGATGATCCCCGCTTTCTTCAGTTTGGGTAATAATTGCTCTAAGTATCTGACAGAAATATTCTGTCTCTCTGCGATCGCACTGATCGGTACCGGGCTGTCCTGACTGTATACTGCAATGTCTACCATCGCTCTTAATCCATAGCGTCCTTTTGTCGATAATTTCATTCTCTCACCTCAATCCCGACTATATAACTCGGATTTCATTTGTTATCTTAACAAAGCATGTATCTTATGTCAACATTATTTGTCATATCGTTTTTTTTTATTTCATACAATGATTAAAAATGGCTGGTATTTCCTATGAAAAAGGCAAGCCCGTTTATTTGCGGAACTGTGATCTTAACACTCTCTAAGTTTTTTTTCAAGACTCATCGGCTTCTATAATAGAATATTTCTGGCAGGCGTGATCGGTGCACATCAGATTGGAATTTATCAATTGATCTTTCCTGTTTATCTCCTTGGGTTTGCTGTCTGTTTTCAGGGATTTCAGATCGCACTTTCTAAGATCACTGCTGAGAAAAAAAGCTACGGGAAATATTAATGCTGCTCGTTATGTACTTCGCATTACGATCATTCTTACACTGTGCCTTTGTATCATTTTCTCCTTCTTTGTATTTTGGTATGCAGAACTGATCTGTTCAGTTTTTCTTCATGAACCAAGCTGTGTACCATGCCTGAGACTTGCTGTTCTTGTTCTTCCATTTGTCGGGATCAAGAACTGTATTCATGGGTACTGCCTTGGAATTGAGAATTCGGGTGTTCCTGCTTTTTCTTTGTGTCTGGAACAGATTTCAAGGGTATCCTCTATCTTTTTACTTTCTGTATTCATGATAGAGAAAAATGCCAGTTCCTGCTTTTCTAGCTGTCTGTGGAATGACTGTTGGGGAGATCGTTTCATTTTTCTTTACTCTGATCTTCTATTTCTTACACAAAAAGTCTGCTGACAGCTTGTCAAAGTCTACTCTTTCTGCATCAAAACTTTCTGTATTTCATGAACTGTTATCCCTTGGGATCCCACTGACT
>ENA-OQDL01000888-OQDL01000888.1-human-gut-metagenome-genome-assembly--contig:-NODE-888-length-16942-cov-3.018317_pt1 | contig 16942 bp, 18 predicted proteins | sample MGYA00242782_ERZ504609 | MGnify/ENA primary metagenome ERZ504609 (study PRJEB26092, sample SAMD00036320) | human gut metagenome | host: Homo sapiens | study: EMG produced TPA metagenomics assembly of... | reverse complement strand
CCTTTGCTTTTAGGTGATTCTGACTCTCTTAGTGTTTCTTATGGTATGGAACCTGAACAAGAAGCCTTATCTATTGTTTCCTTCAAGGACCGAGAGGCCGCTTCCCAGTTAATAAATTAAATCCCAAATTACGCATTCATCTTCAATATCGGACTGATTTTTTTATAAACCAGGAACACGATCAAAGATACCAGTATACCTTTCAGCAGATTGAATGGTCCGACTGCCAGTATCACGAAAGTCTTAAGGTCTGTGATATGTTTGTTTACGGCAGTTCCCATTCCAACCAGGCCGTCGATCGGCATACCGAATGCTTTGGCATATGCCGGTAGTAATACGAAGGCATTCAGGAAACATCCGACTACTGTCATGAATACGGTTCCCGCTGCCATTCCGGCTACTGCTCCGGTTCTGGTATGTTTCTTATGGTAGATCAATGCGGCCGGCACAACCAGTGAACAGCCGATCAGGAAGTTTGCGATTTCTCCGACTCCCGCTGTCATAGTTCCGTTGATTGCAAAGTTCAGTAAGATCTTGATAAGTTCTATTGCCGCTCCGGCGAGTGGTCCCATCGCAAAGCTTCCGATCAGGATCGGTACTTCGCTGAAATCTATCTCATAGAAGGACGGAGCGAACGGAAGCGGAATTTCGAACAACATCAATACTGTTGCGATTGCCGATAACATACCAATCTGTGCCATTGTCCTGATTTTGTTTCTGTTTTTTTCATTTTGTCTTGTCATTACTTTTGTACTCATCTTTCTTTCTCCTTTAAACCGAATTATATTCTAAAGGAAGAAACTTCTTATTTTGAACCATACGATATTCACATTTCAGACAAAAACCCCGTCACCCAAAAGGGCAACGGGGCAATCATATCATTCTGATAATTCTGTAATATCATATCATCCTTCTCTCATCCAGACTTTACTGTCGGTTCCGGAATCTCACCAGATCGGCTGATCATCACATTGATAACATCTGTCCAGATATCTCTGACCAGAAATTCTTCAATGACCAGTTCGCGGACTTTACCGCCGGTTGGGAATCACACCCTGCCCCGAAGAATCTTCTTTCGTCTCATATTATAGTACGGCATAACCGTCTATGCAACCATTATTTTGTGCTCATCTCACGGATCAGTTTTCTGATCGGAAGAACAAATGTCGGAGATACAGACAATTCATCGATTCCCATCTTAAGGAATGTCTCTGTCAAAGTCATATCTGCTCCAAGTTCTCCGCAGATACCAACCCAGCATCCTGCTTTGTGTCCGTTCTCGATTGTCTTCTGGATCATGCGGAGCACTGCAGGATGATGTGAATCATAAATATTGTCAAGTTTGCTGTTCTGTCTGTCAATTGCCAGTGTATACTGAGTCAGGTCGTTTGTTCCGATACTGAAGAAGTCAACTTCCTCTGCCAGAAGATCGCTGATCATCACTGCTGCCGGTGTCTCGATCATAATACCCTGTTCAACTTCACCGTACTCGATTCCTTTTTCTGTCAGTTCTGCTTTGATAGACTCTACGATCTTCTTGATCTCTTTCACTTCATCTACAGAAATGATCATTGGATACATAATTCCAATGTTACCATATGCGCTTGCACGAAGAAGTGCCCGCAGCTGTGTACGGAAGATATCTCTTCTGTCCAGACAGATACGGATCGCACGGTATCCCATGGCCGGATTTTCTTCATGATCAAGGTTGAAATAATCCACCTGCTTGTCCGCACCGATATCCAGTGTACGTACAATTACCTTCTTACCTGCCATGTTCTCGGCTACTGTCTTGTATGCCTGGAACTGTGCTTCTTCATCCGGATAATTATCCGCTTCCAGATATAAGAATTCACTTCTGAACAGACCGATTCCGGCCGCATCATTGGCCAGTACACTTGTAACATCTTTTACACCGCCGATATTTGCATATAATTTGATATGTTTTCCGTCTACCGTTATATCTTCTTTTCCTTTTAATTCCTGAAGAAGTTCTCTTGCTTTGATGTCTTCTTCTTTCTTTTCCTGCATTTTCTTTAAAGTTTCTTCATCCGGATCAATGTAGAATGTTCCTGTGTAACCGTCTACAACCGCCATTTTTCCGTTCCACTCTTCTTTAATATCAACTTCGATCAGTGCCGGGATGTTCATCGTTCTTGCAAGGATTGCTGTATGTGAATTTGCAGATCCAAGTCTGGTTACGAATGCAAGGAGCTTCTCCTTGTCCATCTGGACTGTCTCACTTGGTGCAAGATCTTCTGCCACAACGATCACAGGTTCATCACCGAGGGCTCCACCGCTTTCGTTCCCACTTAAGATATTTACCATACGTTCCGAGATATCTTTTACATCTGCTGCTCTTGCTTTGAAATAATCATCTTCCATCTCTGCAAACATCTTCGCAAAGTTATCTCCTGTTGTAGCAACAGCAAATTCTGCGTTTACCTGCTGTGTCTCGATGATATTAACAACAGAATCAATATAATCATCATCTTCCAGCATCATTTGATGTACTTCAAATACAGCAGCATTCGCTTCTCCGACTTCTTTTAATGCTTTTTCATACAGTCCCTGTAACTGCTCTGCTGCCTTTGCGCGTGCATCCTCGTAACGTTTGATCTGTTCTGCAGTATCCTCTATTTTCACACGTTTTACAGGCTGTTCTCCCTTCTGGTAGAACAATATTTTTCCAATTGCAATTCCTTTAAATATTGATTTGCCAGTATATTTCTCCATAAATGATACCTCGTCCTTCCTTCAATCTTTGTTAACATTCTAACTCACAATACCTGTAAAGTCTAGTTTTTCGTAATATTCAATTCGTCGTAACGCAGCTTTTCCATTGTAAATCCGCGTCCTCTTACCTCATTGATCTGCGTGATCGTGATAAATGCTTTCGGATCGATCTCCTGAATCGCCTCTTTTACCGAATACAGCTTTCTGCTGTGGATAACACATAATACGCCCTGCTGCTTCTGCTCTCCATAACCGGTCTCGATGTCTACCATCGTCACTCCGGCATCAATATCCGTTAAGACTTTCTGACGGATTTCTCTGTATTTGTCCGAAATTACAAATAACTGGATCTGTGACTTCCCAAGAAGCATCACCCGGTTCAGCACAACCGTACTTAAAAACAAATTCAGAATACCATACAGTATCTGTTCCGAATCTGAAAACAGCATCTGAAATCCCAGCACCGAAAAATCTACGATATACAAGAATACCGCTACCGGGACATGAAACCATTTGTGTAACACAAGTGCCAGTATATCGGTTCCACCGGTAGAAGCACCTACTCTTACCACCAGTCCGATACCGATTCCAAGGAGAACCCCTCCATATAATGCCGCAAGCATAGCATTATCCTGCGTCACTTTGTCTATTCCCGGAATGGACTGTGCCATCGACAGGAATATTGGATAAATAAAGGAACTGATGATCGTTGTCAATGCAAACTTCTTTCCCAAAAATACTGCACCGAGAACGAACAGCACCGCATTGATCGCCAAAATAATCATCGATAGGTTTACCTGAAAATAATGGCTGATCGTAAGACCGATACCAGTCGCACCTCCCATAATGATCCCATTCGGCACGATAAACGCTGCCACAGCAAACGACAATACAAGATTGCCGACCAGAACTCCCAGAATGGTTTTGATTATTTTTTCCCAAACTTTTTTTCATGTGCTCCATCCTCTCTCCGTACTTTCTTTCCCGGATTATGAAATTCCTTTCATCGTAAGCTGGATCCTCTTCTTCTTAAGATCCACGCTCATCACTTTTACATCCACGATATCGCCAACGCTTACCACTTCCAGCGGATGCTTGATGAATTTCTTATCCGTGATCTCGGAAATGTGTACCAGTCCATCCTGGTGCACTCCGATATCTACAAACACACCAAAGTCAATGACATTTCTTACGGTTCCTTTCAGGATCATGCCTTCCTTTAAGTCTTTCATATCTAAGACATCTGTTCTTAAGATCGGTTTCGGCATTTCGTCACGCGGGTCACGTCCCGGTTTTTCCAGTTCTTTCACAATATCCCGGAGGGTGATCTCTCCAATCTCCAGTTCCCCGGCAAGTCTTGCATAGTCTTTGATCGTGAGGGAAAGTCCGGTTAGCTTTCCTCCGCTGATGTCTTCCAATGAAAGTCCCTGTTTCTTCAGCAGTTTTTCTGCAGCTTCATAGGACTCCGGATGTACACTGGTTCCGTCTAACGGATTCGTACCATTCTGGATTCTCATGAATCCGGCACACTGCTCAAAGGCTTTTGGTCCGAGTTTTGCAACTTTCAAAAGCTGCTTTCTGTCTGTGAATCTTCCGTTCTCTTCTCTGTATGCCACAATATTCTTAGCAATTGCTCCGGATATTCCGGAAATATAAGAAAGGAGCGGTGCCGATGCCGTATTCAGATCAACTCCGACTTTATTTACACAGTCTTCCACAACACCGGATAAAGCTTCACTTAACTTTTTCTGGTTCATATCATGCTGATACTGTCCGACACCGATGGATTTCGGATCAATCTTCACAAGTTCTGCCAACGGATCCTGCAGTCTTCTTGCAATGGATGTCGCACTTCTCTGTCCAACGTCAAACTTCGGGAATTCTTCCGATGCAAGCTTACTTGCCGAATATACGGAAGCTCCTGCTTCATTTACAATTACGTACTGCACTTTCTGCGGAATCTCTTTTAATAATTCTACAATGAACTGCTCAGATTCTCTGGATGCGGTACCATTTCCAACAGAGATCAATGTAATGTTATATTTTTCAATAATCTTTTTCAGCAAATCTTTGGATGCCTGGATTTTCTTCGGTGTCGTCGGAGCAGTCGGATAGATAACCGTTGTTCCGATGACTTTACCGGTCGGATCTACAACTGCAAGTTTACAGCCGGTACGGAATGCAGGATCCCATCCAAGTACAGTCTGTCCTACGATTGGCGGCTGCATCAGAAGCTGATGCAGATTCTTCTTGAATACGCTGATTGCCCCGTCTTCTGCCTTCTCGGTCAGATCACTTCGGATCTCACGTTCAATGGCCGGTGCAATGAGACGCTTATAGCTGTCCTCTGCCGCCTCTTTTAAGATTGGTGTGGTATGCGGATTATCACTGTGGATCATCTTCTTTTCCAGATATCTTAAGATATCGTCCTGCGGTGCCTCAATCTTCACCGTAAGGAACTTTTCTTTTTCTCCACGGTTCAATGCAAGCACTCTGTGTCCGGCAAGTCTGTTTACCGATTCTTCGAAATCATAATACATCTCGTATACAGACTCCGCATTTTCGTCATTTTGCCTGTGAGATTACTTTCCCGTGCTGTACGGTTGCTTTACGGATCCAGATTCTGTAATCTGCTTCATCCGATACTGCCTCGGCAATGATATCCTTTGCTCCATCAATTGCTTCTTTTACAGAATTCACTTCTTTTTCCGGATTCACATATTCTTCTGCATACATCTTCTACCGGTTTATCTGCTTTTTGAAGCGTGATGACTGCTGCAAGCGGCTCCAGTCCTTTTTCCTTTGCGATCATGGCACGTGTCCGGCGTTTTGGACGATACGGACGGTAGAGATCTTCTACCACAACCATCGTCTCTGCTGCCAGAATCTGCTTTTTTAATTCTCCGGTGAGTTTTCCCTGTTCCTCTATACTTGACAGAACCTGTTCTTTCTTTTCTTCCAGATTGCGCAGATATACCAGTCTCTCATACAATGTTCGCAGCTGAGCATCGTCCAATGTTCCCGTGACTTCTTTTCTATATCTTGCGATAAACGGGATCGTATTGCCTTCATCGATTAATTTTACCGCCGCATCGACCTGCCATCTTTTGACTCCAAGTTCCCCGGTAATCACCTGATTAATATCCATATGTTTTGTCTTTCCCTTTCTTGCCGTATTCAAAGAATTTATACTTCTTTATTACGCGGATAATTATAACTGAATTCCCCACTGTATGCAATGGCGTCTATAATACAGAGTTCACTCTGTTTTCTTGAAAATATATTTTCTCTATGTTATACTGAAGCTACTTGAACTTATCAGAAAAACAGAAATACTTAAAGGGGCTTTTACTTATGAATCAGGAAATACAAGGACTCTCAAAACAACAACTCAAATCCAGGGAAACACGTGCCAAGATCTTTCAGGCAGCCAAACGGATCCTGCAAAAGCAGGGTTATGAGCAGCTGTCGATCAAGAATATCTGCGAAGAAGCCGGTGTCTCCAATGGGAGTTTTTATCATCATTTCAAGACAAAAGATGATCTTCTTTCTTATTATATTGAAGAACAGCCGAGTATGGATCCCAATCTTCTCGAACTTCCGTCCAGTGCTGCCGGAACAAAAGAGGCAATCATCTCAGTTTATTTAAATTATGTTCACTACTGCGAAGAGCTCGGAGTTGAATTCATGGCCAATTACTATACACCTAAGAATCAGTCCCTGAACCCTTTGATCCGTACAGAAAGACCATATCCGATCATCACCGTTCATGATTATCTGAAACGCGTGATCGATGCCGGAATCATTTCCCCTCCTGCCGATCTGGAGGATATCACAACCGACATCCGTATGATCGTAATCGGAAATGTATTTGAGTGGTGTTTAAAGAGCGGCGATGCTGATTTCGAAGGCAATATGCGCCGTTCCCTTACTACTTATCTGAACGGATTGTTCTGATCATTTTGAAATCTATGAATTTGCAAAGGATGAATACGGTATGTACACGTTTATTGCCAATCCCAATGCCAGATCCGGCAGAGGGATTCTTCTCTGGAAACAGATTGAAAAAATTTTGCTGGAAAAAGAAATCGCATACAATGTTTTATTTACGAAATATCAGCATCATGCTACCCGCCTGGTGCATGATCTGACTTCCGACGGTGCTCCTCATACGATTGTTGTCCTCGGAGGAGATGGAACTTTAAACGAAGTAATCGATGGGATCAGATACCTGGACAAAGTAACACTGGGATATATCCCGCTTGGTTCAGGAAATGACTTTGCCAGAGGTCTGGGACTTCCGACGGACATCCACAGTGCTCTGGAACAGATTCTTTCTCCTTCGCATTACACTGCCATGAATGTCGGTGTACTGGATTATGAAAATAAACACCGGCGTTTTGCCGTAAGTACCGGTATCGGCTTTGATGCCGCAGTCTGCCATCAGGTAATGGTCACGCCGCTCAAAGCTTTTCTGAACCGTCTGAAACTTGGGAAACTTACCTATCTCGGTGTTGCACTTCATAAACTGCTTACATTAAAGCCGGTCACAATGACTGTCACAACCGAAACCGGTGAAATAAAAACCTATCACAAAGTCTATTTTACAGCAGTTATGAATCTGAAATATGAAGGCGGCGGATTCAACTTCTGTCCTGCCGCCAGCGGGACCGATGACAGACTGAATATCATTACTGTCTCAGAACTGACACGGCTTAAGGTTCTCTGCCTGCTTCCGACAGCATTCAAAGGATGGCATACCCGTTTCCGTGGAATCACTCTGGACACCTGCACAGAAGTCACGATCACCAGTGACCGCGCACTGCCTGTACATACCGACGGCGAGCCGGTCTTTCTGCAGTCTGACATCCATGTACATCTGGAAAAAGAGAAGTTACGTATTATTACGCCTTGTAAATAATTCTGTACACAGGGAGGTTATTTTATGCGTTTACTAATTGCCGGAATTATTATATTTTTCACAGCATTCTACTTTTATCTGATCTGGCCGAGGCTGTCCCACAAACAACAGATCCGCCCATTTCTCCATACTATGTTCGCACACCGCGGATACCACTGTATTGAAAAGGGAATTCCGGAAAATTCCCTTTCTTCTTTCCGGGCTGCAATCTCACACGGATACGGAATTGAACTGGATGTACATCTGTCAACCGACGGAAAACTTGTCGTATTTCACGATGATGATCTGTCACGTATCTGCGGACGCCCGGAAGCAGTTGAGGTACTTCCGTCAAAAGAACTGCAGCGCTGCCGGTTACAGGATACCACTGAAACCATCCCTCTTTTTTCTGAGGTACTTTCTCTGGTAGACGGGCAGGTGCCGCTTCTGATCGAACTTAAGATTCCGAAATCTTCTCTCAGTATCTGCGAAAAGACATGGGAAGCCCTGAAAAACTATAACGGTCCTTATATGGTGCAGTCCTTTAACACACTTGGCATCTGGTGGTTCCGCCGCCATGCGCCACATGTCCTGAGAGGTCAGCTTTCTTCCAATCTGACTGCAGACAATCTTCCGGAACCATGGATACTGACTTTTATTATTGTAAAATTCATGTCAATGCTCGGCAATGTACTCGGACGTCCTGATTTTATCCTTCGTATAAACATCGCAGAACCTTCCGAGATTTGAAGTATGGTTTTTAAAGCATATTCTGCATCTTCCGATTGCTGTATGGACACTTCGTACACCAGATGCGTTAAAGAAAGGAACACTTTCTTACGACATGCAGATATTTGAGAAAAAGAAAATGTATTATTAATTTTGTTAATATTCCATGAACATTATTGTTGATTCATTTTTTTCATGTTATAATGCGCTTTGAAACGAGATAAGATAATAACAAAGGCTTAAAAAGGGGTAGTTCATATGAAAGCCATTGATAAAGCAAAGAGTTTTTTGAAGAAGTACCGTCATGCATGGGTATTATCATACTTTCTGATCTATATGCCATGGTTTGTTTACCTTGAAAAGCGCACAGATGCACGACATTATATGATACACTCTCCAATTGATAATCATATTCCGTTTATTGAATATTTTATTATCCCTTATTTGTTGTGGTTCATATTCATTGCTGTGACTGTGGCTTATTTCCTGATTAAGGATAAATGGGGATTTTACAGACTATGTGCTTTTTTATTTTCAGGTATGACAATCTTCCTGATCATATGTACGGTCTTTCCAAATGCATTAAATTTAAGGCCAACTGTATTTCCACGAGACAATATATTTACCGATATGGTAAAAGTTCTGTATAAAACAGATACACCGACGAACGTGCTTCCAAGCATCCATGTATTCAACTCTATCGGTGCAGGCATTGCCATCTCACATAGTAATGATCTGAAAAAGCACAGATGGATCCAGATCAGCGCTTACATTCTGGCTGCACTTATCATTCTGTCCACAATGTTCTTAAATGCAGCATTCCGTGACCGATGTGATCGCAGCTGTTACGATGGCATGCATTATCTATCCATTCGTATATGTTGCAGCAGACAAGAAAGCGCCTAAGCTTTCCCAGCAGCCGACGTAATATGCATAATAATATAGAAAGATGCAGTTAACTGTTACATAACGGACAGTTATCTGCATCTTTTTTTATAGCCATTGTTTTCCGATCGCTACCGTTCCATCCCCGCATACCCCGTATACTTTTCAAACGCCGATGGAATCGGATATTCCTTCTTGATCTCCTCCGGATGAATGAACAGAAATCCTTCCTCATTCGTCTTCTCCAGCTCATCTACGATCACCTCATATCCTGTCATATGCCATTCGATATGACTGAAGATATGCTTTGCTTCCGGAAGTTCCTGCACACGGACCGGCATCAGACCGATCGTCTTGCTGTACTCCGTAACTTCGTCCATCGAAAGCTTACCTTCCACATTCGGAAATTCATACAGTCCTGCCAGCAGACCTTTTGCCGGGCGCTTCCGGATTGCAATCCGCTTACCGTCTTTGAATATCAGAATGGTTCTTTCTTCGATCTTTCTGGTTTTTGCCTTTTTCTTTACCGGTATCTCTGTCGTTAGATTCTCCTTGCACGCAATACAATATTCTTTTACCGGACATTCCTCACATTTCGGTTCTCCGTTCGGCACACACACGATTGCTCCCAGCTCGATCAGTCCCTGATTGAAATCACTGGCAGCATCGGATGGTATCACCTGTTCCAGTGTGTTTTCGATCTTCTTACGAACACTCTGCTTCATGATATCTTCATAACTTCCGGTGATCCTGGAAATCACCCGGAGTACGTTACCATCCACTGCCGGCTTCGGGATTCCGTATGCAAATGCGCTGATAGCCCCCGCCGTGTAATTGCCGATTCCTTTCAATTGCAGAATTTCTTCATAAGTATCCGGAAATATGCCTTCATGATCAACCATGATCTGCTGTGCTGCCTTCTGCATATTCCTGACACGGTTATAATATCCAAGACCTTCCCATAGCTTCAGAAGCTTATCCTCTTCTGCCTCTGCGAGATCCTTCACTGTCGGAAATGCTTTTAAAAAGCGGTCATAATATCCTTTTACAGCTTCCACCCTTGTCTGCTGCAGCATAATCTCGGATATCCACACCCGGTATGCGTCCGGGTTATGGCGCCACGGAAGATCTCTTTTATTCTCGCGGTACCAGTCCACCAGCGGTTGTACGATCTTAACAAGGTCTTCATCTTTTTTTTTACTGTATTTTTCATATGACTTTATCAGCTTATCATGCTTTGCAGTCAAGTCCTGAACTTCCTGGCTGTTCTCTCCATACTTCTTGGTCGCAGTCCCAATCTCCTTGACTGCTGCCTTGTAAGCTGCGGAAAGAGACTTCTCCTTTTGTTCTGCCTTTTCTTTCTCCGCAGTAACCTTTTTAATGTTCTCTGCCTCTTCCGCTTGCTTTTTCTTGCTCTGCTCTATAACCGTATTCAGAGCTTTAATCTCACTTTTCTGTACAGTCCGTCACTGCTTTTGTGCATGTTCTATCTGTAAGGTAAGTTCTTTTGCCCGTGTCTGCGCCTGCTGAAATGCATTTCCTGTCTCATTAGACTGGGATTCCAGTTTGTTCAACTCGGATTCTGCCAAAGCACCTTTACGTTCCAGATCATCTAATGCCTTTACAGCACTTTGACGTTACTCTCCAGGTTCTTTGTATCCAGTTCTATATATCCCTTAGCCACTCCATAATCTTCCATGCCTTACACCCCCAGTCCTTTGAAATATTCCGCCATACTGCTTACTTTCTTCTTTTTCTTTTCGTACCGCGGTTCATCGCCCTTCAGGACACGTTTTACAATATAATCACATGCTTCATCAAAGCAAATGCCGTATATTCATCATCTATACCCATTACCTCGCTTGGAGTCTTTCCTTGCACTTTTGCCAGGTTTAATATTCTGTTCAGGCCTCTGCTTCTCACGAAACCCATTCAGCATCTGTACCCCCTTCTGTGTATACAGATAGATATGTATCAGCTGATCATCCGTCAATTCGATTCCTGCCGCTTCCAGTTCTTCAAAAGAAGGTTCCACAAGCGCTGCTTTTGCCAAAAAGAATGCAGCCTCTCCCATTTCTTTAAATGAGGTTCCGTCTTTTCCGGGATTCATTCCGTCTGAAAACAGTTTCGCCGCAGCCCCTAAAAGCTGATTTGGAATCTGTCCCTCTTTTGCCAGTCTTATGAGGGAAGGTCTCCTCAATTTTACGATAAAAGGCTCTCCCGGAATAAATCCCGGAAGAGCTACCTCATTCACCCCTGCATTTTTTATATCTTCAATATTCGTTACCATAAGTTATCTCCCTTTTTTATTCTGCCTTTGATGTTACAGTGCCGATTCCTGCTGCCCTTGCTTTTCCTTCAGACGTAACCTCCACAATTAGAATCTTGTGCCCTGTTGTAGCAGTAATTTCTGCCGTACCATCCCAATCCGTATACCCTGATGAACAGTCCTGATTATATGTCGGAAGATTGACGCTTGCGCCCGTCTTATACTTGTACGAATTGCCGCCTGCCTTTGCAGGCTTCACAGTTACTTTTGTTTTCCCTGTAGCTGTTCCTGCCGCTGTAGTTATTGTAAGTTCACCTAATGTCGGAACTACATCTGCTGCGTCTTCTACTTCCGGCAGTTCTTCTACATATTCAACCGCATACGGAGGTTCGCCTTGTTTCGGCAATGACAGTAACACGTACTGCGCAGAACGCCACTCATCATCTTTTGCATTGTACGCAAACGGCTGTCCGGTACAATGTTTGTAGGTAATCTTTTCGTACTTAACAATTTCCCCACTGCTATCCATAACCGCCGAGTATACATCCACCGTATATTTGGTCTGTGCCGTTTCTTCTTCCCCGACAACAGGCGGTGCATACTTCACAATCTTTCCTGCCTCGTCGCGAAGGATAGTACCGCCCTGCACCGCTTTCGCTAAGTCAAGGACAGTCATGTTATCTGTCAGAGTAATCTGAATCCCTGTCAGCGTCTGTTTTTTCCTTCTTCTGCGCTTTCAGTACACCCTTAATCAACAGTTTATTTGCGTCTGTAGTTTCCGTCTGCACTTCCGTTGCTACTTCGGTATTAGTAGTAATACCGATAGCGTCCTCCGAACCATCTTCCGGTGTCAATTACAATAAGAGAAGCGTCAATCGTTGCCACTTCATCAGGTTTTCTAATTTTTCCCATGTTTCTTTCCTTCCTTTCTTAAATTCTGTTTACTTTGCTTATCCGGGGAATTCCGGTATATCAAACTTGTCATATATGCTTTCTTTTCACTGTCCGGATAATGGGGGCTGTTCATCTTCCACCAGGCGCAATGCAGGATACAACCTGTTCATGGATAATTTTACATTGCCAATGTAATCCGAAAACTCACTATACCGGTTCATTGGATAGTACAACAGCAACTCGTACTCCGGTACCTCTATGCTTTGCCTGCGGGTCACGCCATTGTCTCGCAGTACGATATACGGCTCTATACACTCTCCTTCATGCTGTCCCAAAGAGTAAACCGAAAATCCGTCACCAGACAGATGCCTATATATATCTTTCCACTTCATTTCCTGCTCACCGCCTTTATTGCTCCTGCAATAATCTCCGGTCCTTTTCTTCTTAACGTTGGATAAATAATGGCATACCGTTTTTCATGTGCAAACTCAAGATATACTCCGTAATCAACGCCATGCGCCAAATATATACGTATACCCCTGTCTGTCCGTACGCAGTAGCCCTTAATCCTCTGTCGGGCTTGCGCCGTCCGATCTGTCCACGTACGGTTCCTTTGTGCTTCTCCCTGTAATAGAGTTGCAGATGTTTTTCCGTATTTGTTCCCAAGCTCCTGCAATAACGGCTCCGCAAAAATATTTTTTCTGCCCTCCGTAAAGGATGCCCAAGATTGCATTTGCGTTCCATGCTTTTCCATTTCCTTTTGCAATGCCAGCTGCGGATAGTACACATGGGATTCCACCTGGCTGACCGCAGGCACAATATCACAGGCGGCAACAAACGCCTGATATTTCTTTTCATTAAAATTGGAAATGCCGATTGCTCTTACCTTTCCTGCCCGATAGGCCTCCTTCATGGCTTCATACATTTCCAAAGCGGAATTCATACGGCTCATGAATCAAAAGCAAATCAATATAATCCGTCTGCAATGCCTGCAGAGATTTTTCGATTACGGCCTTTGCTTTTTCGTAGGTAACGCAGGGACGGTACAGCTTTGTTGTAAGAAAGACCTCTTTTCTCTCCAGACCGCTTTCTTTTACCGCCTGCCCGACGATATCTTCATTTTCATACATTTGCCCTGTGTCAATCAGCCTGTATCCGCTGTCCAATGCGGTGAGAATCGTTTTCTTGCCTGCCTCTCCACTGCATCATCCCATGTACCAAAGCCAATCATCGGCAGCTGCACGCCATTATTTAAGGTTACATATTCCATCTGCGTTCCGACTCCTTCCCAATTCTATGATTCTGTCTATCCGCTTTCCGAAAGCCTGCCGAAAATATGCTTCTGTCACAAGCTTTCTCTTAAAATTTGAATAATCTCCTCTCGATTTAATACCTTATATCCCTAATGAAAGATAAGTGAACTGCACCCCATTTGTTAGACAGTATGATATACTGGATAACAAGTGGGGTGCTTTATTATGCCAAAAGGGATACCAAACAAACGATACACACCAGAATTTAAAAAGCTGGTAATTGAAACAATGATGGGGGAAAAGCTAAGCTACTGCGAAACAGCAAGACGGTTTGACGTAAGCAGCGATACTCGAATCAAAGATTGGGAGCGGATCTACCTGATGGAAGGACCGGAAGGTTTTACAGTGGAGCGACGTGGTCGTGGAAGTAAGGGTCGTCCCAAGCAACTGCCAAAAGCGGTGGAAGAGGATCTGCTTGCCGAGGTGCAGCGGCTGCGTGCGGAGAATGAATACTTAAAAAACTTGCAAGCCTTGGTTTTGGAAGACGAGCGACGCCAGCGCAGAAAACGCAGGTAGTTCAAAAACTGAGGCAAAGACACGCTCTGGATATCCTTCTTTTCAATCGCTCAGCTTCCCCGCGCAACTTTCTACTATCATCTAAAGCGGATGAGATGCGCAGACAAATATGAAGAGGCTAAACAGAAATCACAGCCATCTACCACGAAAACAAAGGGAGGTATGGTTACCGCCGTATTACCACAACCCTGCACAACAGAGGGATTCATCTGAACCACAAGACGGTACAGCGTCTTATGAGGCAGCTGGGATTGGCTTGCCGTGTCAGAATCAAGAAATATCGCTCTTACAAGGGTGAAGTGGGGAAAATTGCACCGAATCTGCTCAACCGAAATTTCTATGCGGAAAAACCAAACCAGAAATGGGTTACCGATGTGACAGAGTTCAGCCTATTTGGACAGAAACTCTATCTTTCTCCAATCCTGGATTTACACAACGGGTATTTAGTGAGCTATACCATCTTTGACTGACCGATTCTGAGTATGGTTACTACCATGCTGGATAAGGCATTTGAAACAATACCGGATGGAACAGGGTTAATCCTTCATTCCGACCAAGGTTGGCAATACCAGCATAAACATTACCAGCGTATGCTTCGTGAGAAGGGGATTCGGCAGAGTATGAGCCGCAAAGGCAACTGCCTGGATAATGCTGTCATGGAAAATTTCTTTGGCTTACTCAAAAGTGAGTTGCTGTATCTGCAAGAATTTGAATCTATGGAGCACTTCAAGCGGGAACTGCTGGACTATCTGGACTACTACAACAACCGCCGCATCAAGGCAAAGCTAAAGGGCTTGCCGCCTGCATTTCACAGACAACAAGCCCTTTCGGCTGCTTAAACAATTTTTGCTTTCAAGATATTGTCTAACTTTTGGGGTTCACTTCAAAAAGAGGCCCGCTGTTTTTTTATTATGGCCATGGAATAGACCGGGGCCCCATCTCCGATGGGGCGCGCGCAGTCGCGTGCAAGCGTTTCCGTAGGAAAACCTTGGCGGAGGGGCGGCTCTGCCGCCCTGAGCAATCTAAAAAAACTGGGTTCCCGCAAAATATGGATTTTGCGGGCCTGTTCCATGGCCATCATCACCGCCGCCCTGGCGGAGTAAGGGCCGGATCTCCGCACAGCCTTCCATCATGCCTCTTATGAGGCCTGATGTTTTGATTTCAAGGCCTCTGTGCCGCCACATTTCAAAAAAAGCTTTCCCATCGGTGTACAAAAATTCGGCACATATCCGTGGTTGTCCCGCATATAGTAGTCTGTATGCCGGCAAAACAGGCCGGGTCCAGATGAAATATAAACACGGAGGAATGACCCATGGATGACAATGCAGTACGGACGATCACACCGGAGGAGGCGCAGCGCGCGCCCCGGGATTTGGACGACCTGATTTTTCAGGGGGAGCCATGGTGGGTGAGTGACCGCTGAAGATCCACCTGCCGCGAACGCCGCGCCGGGTTGGAGCGGCGGATGGGGTGACCGGGCCGAAGGAGATTCAGTCTTTGGCGTCACGATATTCTGACCTTTGGCCGATGCAGAAAATCGGGCGGTCCGCAGTAAGGCGGACTGCCCGATTTTTGTTATGTCTCCGGCTGTTCTGCCAGGGGATCCAGCTCTGGAGAGGACTGGGAGAGGATCTCCATAAACTCCTCGCCGGTGATGGTCTCGTGCTCATAGAGGTAGCCTGCCAGCTGGTGCAGCTTACCCTCGTTGGCCCGCAGCAGCTCCACCGCCCGGCGGTACTGCTGGGAGACCAGCTCGGTGACCTTCTGGTCCATCCGCGCCTGGGTCTCTGGGGAGCAGGCCAGAGAGGCATCGCCCCCCAGGTACTGATTGCTTACCGTCTCGAAGGCTACAAAGCCAAACTCCTCAGACATTCCGAAGCGGGAGATCATGGCCCGGGCCAGCTTGGTGGCCTGCTCGATGTCGTTGGAGGCGCCGGTGGTCACGGAGTGGAACACCAGCTCCTCGGCGGCCCGCCCGCCGGTGTAGGTGGCGATCTTGTTCAGCAGCTCCTCCCTGGACATAAGGAAGTGGTCCCCCTCGTCCACCTGGAGGGTGTAGCCCAGCGCGCCGGAGGTGCGGGGGATGATGGTGATCTTCTGCACCGGAGCGGAGTGGGACTGGAGGGCGGCCACCAGGGCGTGGCCGGTCTCGTGGTAGGCCACGATTTTTTTCTCCTGGTCGGAGAGCACCCGGCTCTTCTTCTGATAGCCCGCGATGACCACCTCCACACTCTCCTGGAGGTCCTCCTGGGTGGCAAACTGCCGCCCACTGCGCACCGCCCGGAGGGCGGCCTCGTTGACAATATTGGCCAGCTCCGCGCCGGAGGCCCCGGCCGCCGTCTTGGCGATGGGCTCAAAGTTCACATCTTCTGCCAAGCGGATCTTTTTTGCGTGGACCTTCAGGATCTCGATCCGCCCCTGGAGGTCGGGCAGCTCCACCGGGATGCGCCGGTCAAACCGGCCGGGCCGCAGCAGGGCGGGGTCCAGGCTGTCGGGACGGTTGGTGGCGGCCAGCACCACCACGCCCTTGGACCCGTCAAAGCCGTCCATTTCGGTGAGCAGCTGGTTCAGGGTCTGCTCCCGCTCGTCGTTACCGCCGATCTGCCGTCGCGCTTCTTGCCGATGGTGTCGATCTCATCGATGAACACGATGCATGGGGCCCTTCTCGTTGGCCTGCTTGAACAGGTCGCGGACCTTGGC
>ENA-OQDL01000886-OQDL01000886.1-human-gut-metagenome-genome-assembly--contig:-NODE-886-length-16951-cov-2.192166_pt1 | contig 16951 bp, 10 predicted proteins | sample MGYA00242782_ERZ504609 | MGnify/ENA primary metagenome ERZ504609 (study PRJEB26092, sample SAMD00036320) | human gut metagenome | host: Homo sapiens | study: EMG produced TPA metagenomics assembly of... | reverse complement strand
CTGAAGAGGATCAGGGGCCCGCGGGCTTTCCTTGCCGCCGGCAGCTGCCATGACGGCATCGGTCCGGTTTTTGATATCGGCAGCCTGCTGCGCCGCCTCCTGTTCATGACCGGTCAATTCACCAAAGAATTCCAGCGTCCTTACACTGTCTTCCAAGGAATCCAAGGAATTGATGTACAGCGGGATGCCGTTTTGGGCCAAGGTTTGGCGAATCTGGTTGTGAAAAGGCACGTTGATGCCGACGACTAAGTCCGGATGGAGCGATAAAATCGTCTCTAAATTGGGCCGATGATGATGGCCCACCGACGGGACATCTGCCCAAGGCCTCGGCCAGTTCCGGCGCCATCGAATCAGACGTCGGCTTGCCGACAATCGCATCCGCCGCCGGCGGCGTCATATAAATCGAGATTGGACACATTCAAAAGACGACTCGCCGGGGATGAACGGGAACCGTTACCGTCTCTCCGGTTGCATCCACTACTTGACGAGTCGCTGTCGATGGGCCCCATCGGCGTCTGCCATCATGAACCAGGCCACGGCTGCCACGATGACAATGCCGCAAAAAATAAGACTGCTGAGCAATACTTTACGCAAAAAGAACCTCTCTTTCAAAGAAAACTACCAAAACAAGACATAAAACACGAATGCAGCCAAGGCCCATAAGGCCCCTAACAAGGCGAAGCATTCGCCGGTCCCGTCGAACACGGCTTCTCCCTGTATGCGGTACATAGACAGGTCCTCCTTTCCCTAAAAATCCTGCGGGGATGGCGGCGTGTTCCAAAGGGAATCTCCTATATAAAATTTTTATTATCGATATCGATTTTCAATATATTTTGTAATAAAATCATAACATATTACAATTATGACGACCACTCCAATCGGTCGGGAAATGATCCGTTCCGACATTTATTTTGTAATCGCCTGTCTGAACAGTCGTTCCCGTCATTCTCATTATCATTTTATTTGACATATTGAGAATAGAGGTATATCATGTTAATACATCGAATCTTGTAACCTTTTAGGAGGCGTCCCCTATGAAACATACCATCTATCTTTTCTCGTATCTCGTCATGCTGCCCTTAGCCGCTGCCGTCTTTGTCATCGCCCTTTTTACCGGCTGCGTGACCATTGAATCCGTACTGAAAGCCCTGCTCTGGCTGACCCGCAGCACGATGACGACGGAAACCAGAAACCTGGCCGTCGTCATCGCCGCGGCGCCCCTTGCCCTGTGTTCGGCGTCGTGGGTACTGGCCCGCACGGCCTGTCAACTGCGCCATTATTTGTCCTAAGGCAGGGTATTTAAAATTTATAGGTCAGCTGCAGGCGGGCGTAATCGCCTAAGGTAAACTGTTCCGGCCCGTAGAGCGTATCCCGGCTGTGAATGCCCTTGGCATCGAAGGTATAGAAGGCTTCGACGAGGAAATTTTTGGCCGGTACATAGCCGGCGCCGACGGTAAAGCTGCGAATGCCGTCGAGATAGCGGTCCGGCAGGCTTTCCGTACCGTTGCCGCCGAAGAAGGAGCCGTGCTGGAAGTATTTGTAGTCGGCAAAGGCGTTCCAACTGCCCGGTACGTCCGTATCACTGCGGCCGACGTCGAGGCGCACCGTCCAGAAGTGAGGCGTTCCGCCCTTATCCCGGCCGAGAAGGGTAAAGTCTGCTGTGCCCCGCTGATGATCGTACCGGGACTGACCGTTCAGGAAGCGGCCGAATTCCGTGCGGTTCTGGCCGTAGTCGGCCGACAGGCGCAGGTTCTGTCCGATCTGCCAGCGGGCCCCGATGCCGACGACGTCGGCAAAACGGTCAAAAATATCGACATCATTGCCGTGGTTATTTTCCGAGAGCCACGGCTGTTTGTCCTGCCTGAAAGAATGGAAGTACCAGGCTTGGAGGCCGAAATCAGAGCCGAATTGTTTCTTGACCTGGACGAAAGCCGCCCGATCGAGAGGGGCAATGACGTCGCGCCGGAGGATCGTCCCTTCCGTAAGGATCGGCCGACCGATGGCTTTTTCCAAAGCCGCCCGGGGCTGCTTGCTGGCCGAATCGGCACTGCGGACGAGATCTTCCAAGGCTTTCAGGTATTCCGACAGCAGTCTGGGAATCTTCAGCCCGTAATTCGGGTCGTTTCCATTAAAGTCGGCACTGCCGTAATTTTCCTTGTACAGTTCATCGATGAGATGGTCCAGCGTCGAGTCGAACCGGTACTGCGAATACCAGCCCGCTCCGTCTTGGCCTGAATCTTTCCAATCGAGGCTGCCGATATCTTCGATGCCGTCATAGACATAATCGCCGGCCCGGTCGCTGCGGCTCACATTGCGCCACATACCGTTTCCGTCCAGGGGACGGTATGTCGTCCCCATTTCATCGTCCTTGCCGTAATAGCCCCAGGCTTCTTTGGCCGTATGCTCGGCAATGGCTTCATAGCCCCGATGCAGTTCCGCTTCCCGGGACGTGAGGAAGGCCCGGCCGTCACCGAGGGCCCTGTCGTCACTGAGGCTGATGGAAAAGTGTTTATTCATTTCCTGTTTATAGGCCTTTTCTTCAGGCGAGTCGAAGTCGCTGATGTAGCTGTTATAGTAGACATCGGCCGCTTTATAGACGACGGCTCCCGTGTCTTTATGCTTCAATCGGTACAATACCTTGCCGTGAATCGGCACGTTGAGGGTAATGCCAGCCTGAGCCGCTTCTTTGCCGTAAGCCGTATTCACGATGTGCTGGAGGCGGCGGATCACCTCGCCCTGCTCCTTCGTGCCGGCTCCGTTTTTCACGGCATCCCGCAGCTGCTGGTAGAAGTAGACCTTGTCATTTTTTCCCTTATAGGACTTATTGTAAATATCGTTGGGACTGCCTTCGTCGTAGATCGTCCCTTCCCGGTCCGGATCGGTCGTTCCCGGCTTCAGGGGATTGCTGCCGGCCATCTTGGCCAGATCATAGGGCCAATCGTCGCGATTGAGGCCGATCAATTCCGATACCGTCGGCGGCCGATAGAAGACGGCGTGCGTCGAATGGGTATAAGCCGAATCGGAGATACCCGTACTGTGCTTAAAGGACCCGTATCCCAAGCGGACCTGGGCATCGTTTCCGGTCCAAACGGCGCGGACGCCGTCAAATTCTTTCCCGAACCAATATCCGGTGACCCCCATGGGCTCGGTCAGGCGGCCGATGGAGAAATCCCATTGACTGACGCGGTGCGTCAAGTCGGCTTCTTCGACGCGCTGATGCTGGAGGCCTTCTGACAGGGGCACGGTCTCTGCCGTATCGACAGCTGCCGACCCGGAAGCGCTGCCCAAGAGTCGCAGATTAGTATCGTCTCCCAGGCGGGCATCGACGCCCAAACGCAGGCGCTGGCTAAAGCCGTGTTCGCCCCGGTCGTACATGTTGCGGTCAGCCGTATCGATGTACGTATCTGCCCTGAAGGGCGGCAGTTGACGGTCCTGTCCCTTATGAGAATCCCACCGCAGGCGGTAATCGCCGATGATGTCCCAGCCTTCTCCCTTAGCCTCGTCAAAGGGGCGGGCGATGAAGTCGTTCATGCGAACCGGAGCTTTTACAGCCGCAGCCCCTTCAGCTACCGGGTGCTTCTTCCCTTCGAGGATATCCCGGGCATCGCGGCCGAGTTTAAAGTTGACGCCAAAGCGGTAGACCCGCTGCTGCGTCGCCCGGTCGTCGTCGCGGTGGTTGAACAGGTTGTTGATGCCGAAGTAGACCAATGAATCTTTATTGAGCTTTTCTGCACCATGAGGAGGTTCCCAAATGCCGAAGGTCTTCTTCTGGTACTGGGGCTTGCGGTACACGGCCCCTTCTCCCTGAAGGATATCGGGCCAGTAGTTCGACGAATCGGCCAGGGAATTACTGTCCAGCATGTGAATGTAGTAATTGCCCCATAAGGACCCGCGCCAACCGCTTGCCGGGTCGTCATAGTCAAGGCCGATATCGACCTTATGGACCGGCTTGTCAAGGAGGCGGCGCGGCATATCGGAGTCACTCTTATTGATGGCGTGAAGCCAGGTATAACCCCAAATTTAGCCGTCCAATGGCGGCCCAATTTCTGCTTCACTTCCGCTTCCAGTCCCGTAATTTCAGCGCTGCCGATATTCTTAAAGCTGTAAATCAAATCGGGCGCCCGCATCCATTTGGCCGAAAAGCCCAAATCGGGGGCAAAATCCATGTAGCGGCCGGTAAAATAGACGGTCATGTAATCTTTGATGCGGTTGTGGAAGAAGCCCAATCGGGCCGATGTGTTGTCATTTTCCCCTTCGATGCCGATGTCGAAGTTGACCGACGTTTCCGGCTTCAAGTCGGGATTGCCGACCCAGTACCAGCCCATGCGGGCCACGCCGATGCCGACGGGACTGCTGCCGTACATTTCCCAGTTATACCAGAGTTCGCCCATGCCGGGCTCGGTATAGCCCGTGCCGATATTGGCTTTAAAGCGCCGGTGTTCATTGCCGCCGACGTTGTGGGTCAGGCCCAAATTGCCTGAAAGATGGCTGCCAAAGAGGCTGCTGTCGTCCAGCCGGAGGATAGGGGTCACAATGGTTCGGTCATTGACCTGCCACGTATCCTGGATGAAAAAGTTGCGCCGATTGATCGTGCCTCGTCCCGTCGTGATCCGGTTATTGCGGCGGCGGTACTCTTCGAGAAAATGGCGGCCGTTAAAGACCGGGGCCTTTTCCCGGGTCTTGGGATCCGTCGCCATGCCCCACTCAAAATACTTTCCGACGATGTTCGACGCGCCGGCCAGCTGCGGGTTCTGGTCGCGCAGCTGTTGTTCAAATTTCCAGTAGTCATTCCACTTGTCATCGGTCATGGACGAGTCATTGTACCAGCGGCTCGGCTCCTTATCCTTCAGCTTATGCCGTTCGTAATCGGTATAGGTAATGAGGGGCAGCGTCGACGGATCGTTGCGGTCGGCGCCGTAGTATTCATAATTTTGGTCCCATTGAGGCAGGCTGGTGCCGTTATCATAAAAGGCATAGTCGTGGATGTGGGACCAGACGGGAACGCTCGTATCCCCGTCATTTCGCATATAGGCATCGATGCCTTCGACGAGGAGGCCCTTGTCGTAATCCCAGGGATCGATGTAGCGCGTCGACGTTTTGGGCGAGCTCTTGAGGCGGCTCCCTTCGCCGGTCTCTTTGATAAAGCCGACGCCGTAGCTGAGGAGATGGCGGTCATTGATCTGCGTATTGGCCGAGGCCTTGAGGCTGCGCTGGCGATGATCGACGTCGTCGACGTATTTCAGCTCATTCTTGCCCTCGTAAGACGACCGGCCATAGTAATTGATAAGGGAAACATCGTCTTCCTTCATACGGGAATAATTCGTTTCTACACTCCAGTCGGTCCTGCCGGCCCGGCCCGTCCAGCCCAAATTATACGTATTGCGGTCGGCCCGCCGCTTAAAAATCTGTTGGGGCTCCATATCGCTGTCGGTGTGCTTGACGTGGCGAAGGAGGTCTTCCGTATAGCGTTCGACATTCCAATGGAGGCTGTTATTTTCATTGATGTCATACGTGCCGACCATGCCGATCGTATCGGCCGTCCCGTGATAGCGCAGGGCATTGGGCTCAAAATTGCCCATATCCTTATTTTCGATGATCCACGTTCTCCGCGGCTTTTCACTGGCGTATACGGGCATGATATCCCGCTTGCTGCCGTAGACGCCTAAACGGAGTTTCCCGATCTGGCCGGAGTCGGCACGGAGAAAAAGATTAGAGTAAGGCGCTAATCCCTTGTCTCCTTTGGCACGCATACTTTCGGCATTGATCTGAAGCTGCGGCGTCGCCGACGCCTTCTTGGTGATGATGTTAATGACGCCGCCAATGGCATCGGAACCGTACTTGGCACTGGCAGCCCCTTGGATGACTTCGATGTGATCGACATTTTCCGTCCCCAATCGCATGACTTCATCCATGGCGCCGGAATACTTGGCCAAATCGCCCATTACGGGCTGTCCGTCGATGAGAATCAGCGTATGACGCGGCTCGGCACCGCGGATGGACACACCGGTCCGCCCCATGGCATCGACGGTCTTAGAAACGCCGGTCTGGTTGAAAATGACGTCTTCCACCGATTTGGCCTGCTTTTCTTCAATTTCCTTAGCCGTAATGATTTGAACCTGCTGGGACTCCCACTTGGCATTTTCCTCGGCCTGCGACGATTGGACGACGACCTGCTTCGTCGTTACGGACTGACTGCCGTCTGCTGCGGCTGCCGCCATCGTCAGCGGAGCCGACAACCATAGGATAATAGCCCAAGTCAGGGCCTTCTTCTGTTTCATACAAACCTTCTTTCCCGACATATGTTTCCATACCGCAGTTATTTGTTGAAAATAATTTTCATATATGACGAGATTGTAACAGTAAAAGGGTTTTATCGTCTACTCCGTTAGGTTGAAAAAAGCTCCGTTCAGACATTTATTTTTAACATAACACTAATTTATATCAAAATAAAACCATTTGATTTTTCGGATATCTCCCGCACACAGCCGGGGATTTTCTCCTAAACACGGCTGCAAACAACGGCTATAAGCCTTTATGGCTAAAAGCCGGCGTCTCAAGGCGCTGGCTTTCACGTTGTTCAAGCCACGGTGCGCAAATCCCTAACGGGATTTCCCCATCACTTCTCCGTGGACTTGAACGGATCCTCATATTCTTTTACACTTAATAATCCTCATACTATCTGCCTTTTCTGGATCTTGGATATATTTTCGAATCGTTTTTTCGTTCATCCCTGCGGCAGTTACATAATACCCTTCTGACAAGAAATAGCGATTCCCCAATTTATACTTGAGATCGGCGTGCCTGTCGAACATCATTAACGCGGATTTTCCTTTTAAGTATCCCATGAACGTAGAAACACTCAATTTCGGGGAAATACTTACCAATATAGGCACATGGTCAGCCCTGAGATGCCCCTCCAATATCTCAACCCATAGTACACCATTGCCGGAGTATCTCTCCCAGATCACGTCTATATGGATTGAAAATAATGTTCGTCTATACTTAGGTCTGAAGACGATATGATATTTGCACAGCCATTTCGTATAGGCTAAGTCATTGGCTTTCTTCGCCATATCAATCACCATTCCTTTTAATGTAATAGTGGCTTGGACACCTCTATTATTCGGGAAAGGTGATTCTTTTGTATAACGAGGGGAACACACCCGCATAGCGGATGGATTATCGTTTCACAGGCGTTGCTTGCTCAACAGGGTAAACCCGCATAACAAAAGCCGTTACAAGACATCACTGACAGATGCCCTGTAACGGCTTTTTGTATGCAATATTCAATTTTCAGTCCCCATGGTACAAACTTCTTTTTTCTAAAAAAGGAGTCTAATTAAATCCGGGGATTAAGGTTCTTAACTTCCTCGACGGAATTATCACATTAGAAGAAGTAAAAGAGTTTCCGTCCCCTTACGGGGATGGTGGTTCTTAACGGTATCACCTAGAGAATTAGACATTATCCGCGAAGTAGTGTTTCCGTCCCCTTACGGGGATTTTGGTAACGTAACGCAGTATTTTCCGTGGGCATTTTACTACTGGGACGACAAGTTGCAGTCCCCTATGGTATAAACTCCTTTTCCTAAAAGGAGTCTACTTAACTCCGGGGATTTTGGTACTCTGACGGATGGGGCCGGCCTAATGTATCAGAAACAAGGTCAAGTTTCAGTCCCCCTATGGTATAAACTCCTTTTTCTAAAAGGAGTCTAATTAACTCCGGGGATTTTGGTACTCCGACGTGAAGTATTCTTCACCGTTTTCATTAGCCTCAAAACGTTTCAGTCCCCTTACGGGGATTTTGGTACTCTGACATTAACTTAGACAAATTCAATTCTATGTGTGCTAGTGGGTTTCAGTCCCCTTACGGGGATTTTGGTACGCTGACTCTGTCTCTCAGTACCCGCTCCCAGACTGGGCTCACAGGCGATTTTTTCAAACCTCCGGCTTTTTTGGCCTTTTTCTCTGACCCGGGTGAAAAATAAAATTGAGGCAGTGTCGTTTATCCGCTTGGTTATGCCGTTTTTCGCAGGTTTAAAAATTTTCAAACCTACGGGGTTTTTGGCCCTGAAATCGGTTTTCCAAAGGTCAGTAGTACTTTGACTTATTTCAAGTATACGTTTTTCGTCTTTTGTTGTCAAACGAATTTCGGAAAAGGGCTCATCTTCGAATGTCCTCGCAAATGCCTCTAATCGGGCGCAAGAGCGCCTTCTCCCTCTTAGTCCTCTGTTTATATGAGTCAACCGTAGATGGCCTTTTAACTCGCGTCTGCAGGGTTTCCGCATAAAATAAGATTTCAGTCCCCTTCCGGGGAAATCGTTAACTCAGCTCTAGTCGTCACATCACTTTGGCTTTTCTTTAGTATACGTTTTTCATCTTTTGTCATGAAAAAAGGACGTCCCATGAAAAATCATGGAACGCCCCTTTATTCGGAGTCAAACGATGATATTATTTGCCTTCAAAGGTCGGTTTACGTTTTTCGACGAAAGCAGCCATGCCTTCTTTCTGGTCGTTCGTGGAGAAGCAGAGACCGAAGACTTCAGCTTCGTAAGCGATGCCGGTTACGACGTCGCAGTTGATGCCGCGGTTGATGGCAGCTTTGGAGAGCTGTACAGCGACCGGAGCGTTCTTAGCGATTTTGCCTGCCAATTTGAGGACAGCCGGCATTAATTCTTCCTGAGGAACGACTTTGTTTACGAGGCCGATAGCTTTTGCATCTTCAGCACCGATCATGCCGCCGGTGTAGATGAGTTCTTTAGCCTGGCCGCGGCCGACAACACGAGTCAGACGCTGGGTGCCGCCGAAGCCCGGGGTAATGCCGAGGCCGACTTCAGGCTGGCCGAATTTTGCGTTTTCCGATGCATAGCGGATGTCGCAAGCGCAGGAAAGTTCGCAGCCGCCGCCGAGGCAGAAGCCGTTGATAGCAGCGATGACAGGCTGAGGCATGTTTTCGATTTCCGTGAAGACGTTCTGACCGAACTGGCCCCATTCGCGGCCTTCTGCCGGAGTCTTGGTAGCCATTTCTTTGATGTCTGCGCCGGCAACGAAGGATTTTTCACCGGCACCGGTGATGACGACGACTTTAACGGCTTTGTCGACAGCGATCTTTTCGATAGCGTCTTTTAATTCCGTAACCGTGTCGAGGTTCAAAGCGTTCAGGGCTTTCGGACGATTGATGGTAATCGTTGCGATACCATTTTCTACTGCACAAAGAATGTTCTGGTAATCCATGAGATAAACCTCCTAAAACAACTGATATAGAGAATAGTATAGAATGAGTATAGAAAGCGACGGATCTTTTCCATCATGGAATCCAACAGGCCGGACCGCCCCCGGGATGCTGGCGAGATACGCCGTTTTTATGACCGCAAATCTTTAAAAATAATACGGGGTGTGATAGTCACGCCCCGTATTCAATTAGCACAATGCTAACTTATTTCGCGTAGTCGTAGAAGCCTTTGCCAGTCTTACGGCCGAGGTAACCGGCCTGGACGTATTTCTTGAGCAGCGGGCACGGACGATATTTGGGATCGCCGAAGCCTTCGTAAAGAACTTCCATAACGTGGAGAACAACGTCGTTACCGATAAGGTCGCAGAGAGCCAGAGGTCCCATGGGATGGTTGAAGCCGAGTTTGCAGACGTTATCGATGTCTTCTTTGGAAGCAACGCCTTCCATCAAAGCCTGGATAGCTTCGTTGAGCATCGGGATTACGATACGGTTGCCGGCGAAGCCCGGGAAGTCGTTAACTTTAACCGGAGTTTTGCCGAGGTCTTTCGACAACTGTTCGATCTTAGCGTAAGTTTCGTCAGACGTAGCGATGCCGTTGATGAGTTCGAGCAACTTCATGACCGGAGCCGGGTTGAAGAAGTGCATGCCGATAACTTTGTCCGGGCGTTTCGTAGCAGCGCCGATCTGAGTGATAGCCAAGGACGACGTGTTGGAAGCGAGGATCGTGTGTTCCGGGCAGAGTTCGTCGAGTTCTTTGAAGATAGCCGATTTGATCTTCAAGTCTTCGATAGCAGCTTCGACGACGAGGTCGATGTCGCTCATATTTTCAGCCGTACGGGTAACGAAACCGGAAATGCGAGCCATGGTTGCGTCTTTGTCAGCCTGGGTCATTTTTTCTTTAGCAACTAATTTGGTCAGAGATTTGTCGATTTTGGCCTGGCCGCCGGCGATAAATTCGTCTTTAATATCGTTCAGGACAACGTCCCAGCCGTGCGTAGCGAAAACCTGTGCAATGCCGGAACCCATCGTACCAGCGCCAATAACCATTACTTTACTCATGTTTAACTCCTCCTTCGTCGCGTGATTTTTTTCACTAGATTAGTTTAAAAAAAGTCACACGCCTCATAAATAAGATTCACTGCTTACATTGATAGTATACCACACACACCAAAAAATCCACTAAAAACGGCACTTTTTTCATTTTTTCACATTTATTACATGCATTTTATGCAAGTCGTTTTAAGTCAAGTTACTTATTATCATTCTTTGATATAATTATGTCATGGAAATACGTTACGTTATGAACTTATGTTATAAAAGTTACGTCATTTTTTCACAAAGTGAATAGGGTTTCATAACTAAAGGGAATCGGAAGCGATGGAGACAGGGCGCTTTCGGTGGCGCCGAGGCAAAAAAAAGTGCCGCAGCAGGCAGAACCTGTACGGCACGTGAGGCGCTTATTCTCCCCCATTGAGGGCTTTTAAGAGGGCTCCCCGTTTTTCATAGGAAGCGCGGTACATCTTGGTATTTTCTTCGTCGGGAACGTAGGTGGCCTTGACTTCCAACTGGCGTTCGAGGGCTTTTTTCAGGTCCTTGATATCGCCGGCCGCGTAGGCTGCGACGATGCAGTTGGTCGGTACGGCTCCGCCGGCAACTTTTAAGGTGACGACCGTCGTATCGAGCATGTCGGCCTTGATTTGGTTCCACAGTTCGTCCCGGCTGCCGCCTTCGGTAATGGTCAGGTGCTTCAAGGCGATGCCGGCTGCCCGGTACTGATCGGTGACTTCCATGTAGTCGTAGCCGATGCCTTCGAGGACGCAGCGCCACATGGCACCCTGGTCGGAATCAAGGGTAAGGCCCGTAAAGGTCCCGCGGACGTTGGGATAGGCGCTGTCGCCGCCCGTAAGGTAGGGCAGGAACATGGCCCCTTCGCAGCCCGGTTTGTGGCGCTTGGCCAGTTCGTCGAGGGTACTGTAGTAGTCGTCCCCTTCTTCTCGGGCGATGCTGTCCTTGAACCAGCGAAGGGCCAGCCCCCCCGTGCGGACCATGCCCCAGTAGAAGTACGTTCCCGGAAGTGTCCCGGAGTTAAAGATGAGGTTGCTGCCGGGGACGGACAGCTCCGGCATGATGCCGTCCGTTGCGGCGCAGAACATGGCACAGGTCCCGGCGACGTCGACGGCGTTGCCCGCTTCCAAAATGCCGCTGCCCATCATGGATTCCATCGTATCGCCGGCTCCGGCGCAGATGGGAATGCCTGCGGGAAAGCCCGTTTCCATGGCGTCTTCTTCACAGAGATGACCGATGATGTCCCAAGGCTTTACGATGCGCGGCATGGCCGATTCGGGAATGCCCAGGATGTCGAGTTGTTCCTTGGACCATTCTTTTTTGACGACGTCGTAGCCGAGGCCCCAACCGGACATGGTGCCCCAGTCGATGAAGGCGTCCTTGGCCTTAAGGCCTGCCAAATGCATCAAGACGTAAGGGCAGTTGTGGACGAATTTGACGCCCTTTTCCTTCCAGGCCGGGATGTTTTTCATGAACCAGCGGGCGAACATGGCCGGGAACATCATGTTCGGTTCGGCGTTGCCCGTTTCCCGTCCCCAAATATCGAGTTTCTTTGCTTTCAGGGCTTCGACGTCGTCGCGGGTACGGCTGTCGAGGTAGTTGACGTACGGCGTAATGGCCTTGCCGTCTTCATCGATGCCGGCGATGCCGCAGATGATGCCGTCGCCCATGATGGCCCGGACTTTGCTGACGTCCCAGCCTTTTTCTTCCATCTGACGGCTGCACGAGGCCATGCACTGTTTGATGAGGCGGTAATATTCATCGACATCCATCTGGACCCAGCCGGGCTGGGGATAGGACAGATGGGTCTTGGCCGTATCCATGGCCAGGCAATGCTGTTCGTCGTCGTAAACGGCTACTTTGACGCTCTGTGTACCGGCGTCGAATCCGATATAATACTTATCACTCATTGAAACCACAATCCTTTCTTATCAGCCGTGGCAGTCCTTGACCAGGCCGCCGATGCGGCCGACCAGGCCCGTCGTCGATTGGTTGGGCTTGGGCAGGCGCTTGAGGCCGGTCAGGGCTTCGACGTAACAGAAATACTCGTCCATCGCCGTTTCGATAGCGTCGAGGGTCTGTCCGTCGATATGTTCAATGAGGGCCAAATCGTGCTGTTCATAGCGGTTGATGTAGCCGTAGAGCGAGGTAAAGGTACCGGTATGCTTGGTATACGAACAGAAGAAACAGTATTCGATGACGGCGTCGCATTTTTTCAGCGTCTGCTGCTCCGCTGTACCGGAAAATTCCGGTCGGTCCTGGATGATGGTCTTGATCCAGTTGTTGATAACGCCTTCAAAAAAAGTAAATAACGACAACAATGCCGCCCGATAGTACCGGCGGGATAAAAAGATGCCTTTCTTCGTTTCCTTTTCTTGCTGCATGACAGCCCGTTGTTTAAATGTACAGTAATCCTTCCACAGTTCTTCATAGATCGAAGCCTGCAGTATATCCATATCACCGTTCTTGAAGATGGTGACGTCAATCTTGGCCTTCATGAAATCGGCTGTCCTCCTACTTGGATAATTTAAAAAATCTGGTTCTTTCTCGGCCATGCGGCTGAGGATCTTTTCGTACCCGCCGCTGCCATATACGAGACAGCGCTTGATACGGCTGATGGTCGCCGTGCTGGCGCCGGTCTTTTGGACGATATCTTCGTAAATGTCGCCGGCTTTGAGCATGCGGGCCACTTCGAGCCGGGCTGAAATGGCTTTCATTTCTTGAATGGTGCAGATGTCTTCGAAAAATTCATAGCATTCATCGACGCTCTTGAGTTCCAGTATGGCCCGAAACAGCTGGTCGTGCAGGTGATCCCGTAGTTTTTCATTCACTGCCACGATATATCCCTTCCTTCCCTTACAGATTTATCTTGCTGAGGCCGTTCCTTTAGTCGGCTAAATACAAGAATTATTATACGGCAATAACGGCAATCTGTCGAGAGAAAAAGCCCCTCCGAAGGGAGAGGCTCTGATTCCTGTATGGTCTTTTACATGGCAAAGAGATCGATCTGCTCGTCTTCCGGAAGGTCGCCTAAGCAGCCGCCTTCGCTCATGGTGTCGATGAGGGATTGGGAGACTTTGCCGCGCATCTTGAGGTCGGCTTTGGAACTGAAGGGAGCGATGGCCCGTTCGGCGACGATCTGTTCGGCCACGCTTTCGCCCAGGCCGTCGATGGCCGTAAAGGGCGGCAGGATCTTGCCGTCGCAGATGGTGAATTTCGTCGCTGCCGAGCGGTTGATGTCGACGTTCAGGAAGGAGAAGCCGCGAAGGCTCATTTCCTTGGCCAATTCCAAGGCCGAATAGAGGTCCTGTTCGATCTTGGAGGCGCTCTTGCCCTTGGCGGCGATTTCCTTCATGGCCCGTTCCTGCCCTTCGAGGCCGTGGATCATGGCCGACAGTTTGAATGCCTTGGCCCGGATGGTGAAGTAGGCGCAGTAATACGCCAGGGGCTGGTTGATCTTATACCAGGCGATGCGGAAGGCCATCATGACGTAGGCCACGGCGTGAGCTCTCGGGAAGAGGTAGCCGATTTTCTGGCACGATTCGATGAACCACTGAGGAATGTGCCCTTCTTTTAATTCGCCTTCGTAATCGGTCGTCTTCTGGCCGAGTTTGTTGGGCTTGTCGATGCCCTTGCCCTTACGGACGTTTTCCATGACCTTGAAGCTGGTCTTGGGTTTGATGCCGTGTTCGATGAGATAGTTCATGATGTCGTCACGGGTCGAGACGGCTTCCTTCAGGGGGACCGTGCCGGACGTGATGAGGTCCTGGGCGTTGTTCAGCCAGACGTCGGTACCGTGGGAGAAACCGGAAATACGGACCAGTTCCGAGAAGGTCTTGGGCTTGGTATCGACCAGCATCTGGCGGACGAAGTTGGTGCCGAATTCGGGGATGCCCAAGCTTCCGACTTTAGAACCCAGTTCTTCCGGCGTTACGCCCAGAGCCTTCGTCGAGCTGAAGAGGCTCATCGTGGCCGGGTCGTCGAAGGGAATGGTCGTGGCCTTGATATGGGTCATGTCTTCGAGCATGCGGATGACCGTCGGATCATCGTGGCCGAGGATGTCGAGCTTGACCAGTCGGCCTTCGATGGAGTGGTAATCGAAGTGAGTCGTAATGATGCCGCTGTCTTTCTTGTTGGCCGGGTACTGGACGGGAGTAAAGTGATGGACGTCCATGTCGCGGGGGATAACCATGACGCCGCCCGGATGCTGGCCCGTCGTATTCTTGATGCCCGTGCAGCCCGACACGAGGCTGTTGACGTAGGCTTCGTTGACTTTGATGCCCTTGGCTTCGGCCCATTTCATGACGTAGCCGTAGGCCGTCTTATCCTTGACGGCACCGATGGTACCGGCGCGGAAGACGTTGTCCTTCCCGAAGAGTTCTTCCGTATATTTATGAGCCTTGGGATGGTATTCGCCGGAGAAGTTGAGGTCGATATCGGGGACCTTGTCGCCGTCGAAACCGAGGAAGATGGCAAACGGAATGTTGTGCCCGTTCTTTAAGAGCGGTTCGCCGCATTCGGGGCAGGTCTTGTCGGGCAGGTCGAAGCCGCCGCCGTATTCCCCTTTCGTATAGAAGTGGCTCCAATGGCACTTGGGGCAGACGTAGTGCGGGGGCAGCGGATTGACTTCGGTAATGCCGGACATGGTGGCTACGAAGGACGAGCCGACAGAGCCTCGAGAACCTACGAGGTAGCCGTCGTCGTTGGAGTGTTTTACCAGTTTATGGGCGATGTAATAGAGGACGCCGAAACCGTGGCCGAGGATGGACGTAAATTCTTCTTCCAGCCGGTCTTCGACGATCTTCGGCAAGGGCGTGCCATAGACTTCATGAGCCTTTTCGTAACACATGTGTTTCAAGGCTTCCGACGAGCCTGCGATCTGCGGGAAGTACAGCGTTTCCTTCGGGATCGGCCGGCAGTCGTCGATCATGTCGTTAATCTTATTGGGGTTGGTAATGACCACTTCCCGGGCCCGGTCTTCGCCGAGGTAGGCAAATTCTTCCAGCATTTCGTCCGTCGTGCGCAGGTAGAGGTCGGGCTGGAATTCGGCATCTTTGAAGCCCTTGCCGGTCATGAGGATTTCCCGATAAATCTTGTCTTCGGGATTCATGAAGTGAGCATCGCAGGTGGCGACGGTCAGTTTTCCCAATTCGTCGCCGATTTTCAAGATCGTCCGGTTGATATCGCGCAGCCCTTCTTCGTCGGCGACATACCCTTCGCGGACTAAGAAGCCGTTGTTGGTCAGGGGCTGGATTTCCAAGTAATCGTAGTAATCGGCGATCTTCTTCAATTCTTCGTAAGGCAGTTTCTTCTGGACCATGGAGCGGACCAGTTCGCCCGCTTCACAAGCCGAGCCCAGGACGAGGCCTTCGCGGTATTCGTCGAGGACGGCCCGGGGAATGCGGGGACGGCCGCGGTAGATGTATTTCAGGTGAGAGATGCTGACCAGTTTGTACAGGTTGCGGATGCCCGTCTGATTCTGCGCTAGGATGATGATGTGGTACGACTGGTCGATCTTATCGTCAAAGAGGTAGCCTTCCATGCCGTAGATGACCTTGACGCCGTTGGTCTTATCCGTCGAGATTTCCTGCAGGAGCGGGAAGGACTGGACGACGCCGTGGTCGGTGACGGCAATGGCCGGGTGGTGCCATTTTTTAATGGTCTTGATGAGCTGTTTGACCGTGATCAGGGCGTCCATGTCGCTCATGACCGTATGGAGGTGGAGTTCGACACGGGGCGTCGGGTTATGATCTTCCCGTTCGACCGTCCCGCCGTCGGCTGCCATCATGTCGTAGGCCATGAAGACGTAGTCGTTCTGGTAATTGTCATACTGGATATTGCCGTGGATGCGTACGTAGGCGCCGGGCTGCAGTTTTGTCTTGAGGCAGTCGTATTCTTCCGGCGTCAGGGTATTCTTGCGGCGGAACTTGCCGCTGCCGCCCTGGTTGCTGACGTCGAGGAACTTTTTGGCCGAAATGCCGTTGGTGCTGTCGGCCATCTGGAAGGTCAAGAGGATGCGCTTGGACTTCAATTCCCGGAACTCGACTTTGACGACCTTGCCCTGAAGGACGACGTCGTTCTGCTCTTCGCCGAGGACGTCGTTGATGGGGACCGGCTGGCCGCCAAAGGCCCGGCCCATCCAAACCCGGCTGTCGCCGCCGGTCTTGGTGCCGCTGTTCCCCTTCTCGCCTTTGCTGACGCTGCACGACGAGACGGAAGCGCACTGGCAGGCTTTTTTATAGTCTTCATCCTGATATAATTCTTCGTCGACGTCGTAGAGGGATTCGTACGAATCTTCGTGGGGAATGCCGTAGCCCTCGAGGTCATCCGTCGAGATGTCGGCAATCTGCCGCAGGGGATCGTTTTCCGGTACGGAAAGGGACATGTCGCCGCCGTGGAAGACAGACGTCACCTGGTGTTCGACGGACACGTTGCCGTCAAGGCCCAGCTTCCGGCAGACCCGGTCGCGGAGGAGGTCCATATCGCCGGGCGCATAGGCCGACTCGGTCTTGACCTTCCACCAATGGCTTTCCAGGTCGGCTGCAATGGAGGCGACGGCGACGGTCTGACCGCCGTCGACGGGAATCAAGATATCATTTTTAGGAACAATATGCCAAACTTTCATCGATTATCCTTTCTTTCAGGCACGATAGCAGG
>ENA-OQDL01000885-OQDL01000885.1-human-gut-metagenome-genome-assembly--contig:-NODE-885-length-16954-cov-4.120402_pt1 | contig 16954 bp, 14 predicted proteins | sample MGYA00242782_ERZ504609 | MGnify/ENA primary metagenome ERZ504609 (study PRJEB26092, sample SAMD00036320) | human gut metagenome | host: Homo sapiens | study: EMG produced TPA metagenomics assembly of... | reverse complement strand
TTGCTTTTAGGTGATTCTGACTCTCTTAGTGTTTCTTATGGTATGGAACCTGAACAAGAAGCCTTATCTATTGTTTCCTTCAAGGACTGAGAGGCCGCTTCCCCAGTTAATAAATTAAATCCCAATTACGCAGATTCTATCTCGTAAGTGAATCCGGCATCGGTTATTGTCTGGATCGTATCGTTGATTCCCTGTCCACCAGCAGTAAGGTAACCGGAGGCAAAGATGGAGTCGACCACACTTAATAATTCTTTTTCATGTCCTTTAAAATACACCTCACGACCTGCGGCACATCGGATATCAGACTGAGGGACCAGAAGTCTTGCAAGGCAGAGGACCTTCATTCCATATTCATAAGTAAGACCGGAGATATCCTGATCGCCAAGAGGAGTACCTGGAATCGGAAGCAGGAAGTTGATCGGAAGAGCTTCCGGATTGATCTCTTTTAGTTCCAAAAGCATATCGACCACATCTTCTTTACTTTCTCCCATACCGATGATACCACCGCTGCAGATTTCAAATCCGAGCCGTTGAAGCATATGTATATTTTCCACACGCTGGTCAAAGGTGTGTGTAGTACAGATATGGTCTGTAATAATTACGGCTGCTGTTCAGATTATGGTTGATGCGGTCAAGCCCGGCATCTTTTAACATTTTGGCCTGCTTTTCGGTTTAAGAATCCAATGGAGCAGCAGAGATGTGTTCCGGTTTCCTTCATCTTGCGGATACGCCCGGCTGAGCTTGTTCAATATCGGCATCGGTGAACCCATACCACTTTAATCCGATGCAGTGGCGGGAAAGATGATATTCATTTACAAAATCATTATCATTATATAATTTGTCGTCGTCTACCCATTTGTAAGTGTCGATGTCTGCATCAGAACGGCAGGATTGTGCGCAGTAAGCACAGTCCTGAGTACAGTTGCCGCTGCGGACATTGGTCAGAATATGAATGCTGACACGGTTTCCTTTATATTTTTTTACGGAGAATCCCGGCACGTTCGATGAGCGTATCTAACTGATCATCAGGAGTATTAAGAATTTCAATGGCTTCTTCTCGTGTTAAAATGGGATCGTCGTGTGTGTGAATTTCTGAAATCATGGTGTTACCTTCCTTTATATGTAGTATAAATCACTTGTTAACTGATATAGTCAAAAGGTTAACATACTGAAAGGAGAAAGTCAACATCAGTCAAATGATTGGTTAACATTTGTGTGTAAATAAATATTACATTGACACGTTCTCAGAGAAGTAGTGTATAATATTATTATGGTATGTACAGATGTATTCTATGAGGAGAAATATTATGCCAACACAGAAAGAAGAGTTACAACTGAATACACAACAGGATATGTCATCGGAGGATATGTATGTTTTAAAGAAACTGTTCACGGAATATGTATCATTATACCGGCTGGAACTGAATTCCGGAAAATATGAAATTCTGCGGCTGATTGCAAATACGAACGCAAAACAAATCGTCGGAGAGGAGTACAGAATATTTGCTGATTATGATGATTTACAAGACGGTATGCAGAGACCTTTATTCCGGAAACGGAACAGGAGGAATTTTTAGACTGGCATAAGTGTGAAAATATGAAAAAGAGACTTCAGGAGAAGGAAAGACTTACTTATTATTACCACAGTGTTTCCAAAGACGGAAAAGACAGTTATTATGAGGCTTATGCAGTGAAAGGAAAGACAGACGGGAAAAATTTTTACATATTTCTGGGGTATCGGAACGTGGACGGTATTCTGTATAAAGAAAAAGCAATTCAGAAACAATTACAGAGGGCACTGGATGAAGCGAAACTAAGCAATGAGATTATAGAGGCTATTGCTAAAAGCTATCAGTATATTTCAAGAATTGATATTGCGAAAGACTGGTTTGAAGAAATTGCAAACCGGGATGCTGAGAATATGAATTATAAAAAATCCGGAGAAGTCTTTTCCGGAAACAGGAATGTATGCAAGAAGTTAGTGGCAGAAGAGTATCAGGAAGCGTTTCTTAAATTTACAGATATAACGACACTGCCTGTACGAATGAAGAATGAAGAGACCATTGTGATGGAGTATCAGATGAAAGATGGCAACTGGCATAAACTTCGTTTTATCGAGAAGAAAAGGGACAAAGACGGTAATCTGACCCATGTATTGTGTGCGATCCGCAGTATCAGTGATGTTAAGAAAAAAGAACAGGAACTGCTACAGCAGGTTGCGGAAGCCAGGAAAGATGCAGCGCTTAAATCACGGTTTTTGTCTAATATGAGTCATGATATCCGGACACCGATAAATGGAATCATCGGTATGACCGAGCTTGCGGATCGTTATCCGGACAATCCGGAGATACAGAAAAAATTGTAGAGAGAAGCTTTTGGAATCCGCCAGGCATCTTGTTTCTATGGTAAATGATATTCTGGATATGAACAAGTTAGAGACGGAGCAATTTGTCGAAAATGATATACCGTTTAATTTGGCGGCAGTGTTAAACCGAGTCAACACAGATCAACAGATGCAGGCAGGTAAAAAAAAGATTGATTATGTTGTGGACTGGGAAAAATCGGAGCTGAATCATATGTATCTGACGGGAAATCCGGTTTATATAGAAAAACTTCTGACAGTAATTACTGATAATGCAGTGAAATTTACAAAGCCAGGCGGTAATGTGAGTGTGTGGTGCAGGGAAATATCGGAAGATGACGAGAGAGCGGTTTATGAATTTGGGTGTTCAGATAATGGAATTGGTATGAGTGAGGAGTTTGCAGGACACGCATTTGAGATGTTTTCGCAGGAAAATAAGACAAGCCGGACACAGTATGAAGGTACCGGGCTAGGTCTTGCGATAGCGAAGAAGATTACAGAAAGACTTGGCGGGACAATTGAGATAAAGAGTAAAAAGAACTGTGGAACAACTGTGACTATGACGATTCCATTTAAGACCGGGGTACAGAATCTGATGCAATATACAGAGAATGTGAATACAGAAAGTACAGAAGATATTCCGTTGGAAGGCTTGCATGCATTGATCGCAGAAGATAATGAGTTGAATCTGGAGATTGCAAAGTTAATGCTGGAAGAGACAGGAATCTGTGTAGAGTGTGCGGCAGACGGTAAAGAAGCAGTTGCGAAGTTTGAGGAGTCGGAACCGGGATATTACGATGTGATTTTTATGGATATTATGATGCCGTATATGAATGGATGGGATGCGACAAGGAAGATCCGGACATTGCAAAGACCGGATGCGGATAAGATACCAATCATAGCAATGAGTGCAAATGCGTTTGCAGAAGATATCATTAACAGCCATATTTCAGGGATGAACTGGCATCTTACAAAGCCTATTGATGCAGATAAACTGATGACGGCACTGAAGGAGTGTATAAGAAAAAATAATATCAGATGATGGTATAAGGCTGCAAATGATTGTTGAAAAAAGTAAAGAGGAAGATTAGAATATGCTATAGAGAAATCTGTAGCATATTTTAGGTATGTGGGAAAGAAGGAGAACTTATGTATAATTTTAATTATTACACACCGACCAAAGTTGTATTTGGAAAGAATACAGAAGACCAATGTGGAGAACTCGTAAAGGAACAGGGCTGTAAAAAAGTTCTGATTCATTACGGAAGTGGAAGTGTCAGACGTTCCGGGCTTTTAGATAAAGTGAAGGCTTCTCTGGATGATGCAGAGGTAGATTATATAGAACTTGGAGGAGCAGTACCGAATCCAAGACTTTCTCTGGTGTATGAAGGAATCGAGCTTGCAAAGAAAGAAGGTGTAGATTTCATTCTTGCAGTAGGCGGAGGAAGTGCGATTGATTCTGCAAAAGCAATCGGATACGGAGTAGCCAATGAAGGGGATGTATGGGATTTCTATGACAGAAAGCGTCAGGCAGCAGGCTGTCTTCCGATTGGGGTTGTACTTACAATCGCAGCAACCGGAAGCGAGATGAGTAATTCTTCTGTTATCACAAAAGAAGAAGGATGGGTCAAGAGAGGATACAGCAGTGATTATGGAAGACCGCGTTTTGCGATCATGAATCCGGAACTTACCATGACACTGCCAGATTATCAGACTGCATGCGGATGTACGGATATCTTGATGCATACGATGGAACGTTATTTTACAAATGGCGGGAATATGGAGATTACAGACAGCATTGCAGAAGGTCTGATGCGTACCGTAATTGAAAATGCAAGAATTCTGGTCCGTGATCCGAAGAACTACGATGCCCGGGCAGAAGTGATGTGGGCAGGAAGTTTGTCGCATAATGGTCTGACCGGCTGCGGCGCTGTCGTCGGAGGAGACTTCGCATCTCATGCGTTGGAACATGAGATAGGAGGAATCTATGATGTGGCACATGGTGCAGGACTTGCTGCAATCTGGGGATCCTGGGCAAGATATGTATACAAAGACTGTCTTCCGAGATTCGAAAAGTTTGCAATGAATGTTATGCAGGTGGATCCGGAAGGAACAGCCGATGATGTGGCCTTACGCGGAATAGAGGCAATGGAAGATTTCTACCGTGAGATTAAAATGCCAACATCTATCCATGAACTTGGCATTGATCCGGGCGATGATGAGTTGAAACTGATGGCACATAAATGCAGTATCGGATGCAAGGGAAGCAAAGGATCAGCGAAGGTGCTGCATGAAGAAGATATGTATAAGATATATAAAGCGGCATTGTAGGAGAATTGGGATTTAATTTATTAACTGGGAAGCGGCCTCTCAGTCCTTGAAGGAAACAATAGATAAGGCTTCTTGTTCAGGTTCCATACCATAAGAAACGAGAGTGTAAAATATTTTGTGTAAATCTCTTAGATTAATGAAAAAATCATAATGATTTACATTAAATTTAAAAAATGAATTAGGCTTGAATGGCATGATTGCTGTTTAAGCCTTATTTACTATTTAGCATGAATAAGCAGACATGTCAAGAACGCCCGCTGAAAACGGGCGTTTTTGACCCTTACTCATAGTTGCTTTTTATTCTATTCGAGATCTTCTGGTTGGATTCTGTCTCCAAAATATATGCAGAGCTGATCCAAGGTCTGTCCCCAATCCCATGTTTTTCCAGTCCATTTCTTTGTGATGTCGGTCATGGCAAGATACAGAATCTTAAAAAGCGAATCATCTGTCGGAAATATGGTTTTTGATTTCGTCACTTTTCTTAATTGACGATTGAAATTCTCTATGGAATTCGTGGTATAAATTAGTTTTCTAATCTCTCCAGGGTATTTGAAATATGTAGAAAGTTGCGGCCAATTATTACGCCAGGACGCTATTGAAGATGGATATTTTCCACCCCAATTTTCTTCCAGCATATCTAACGCTTCTAATGCAAGCTGCTCTGTATCTGCCTTATAAACCAGTTTCAGGTCTTTCATGAAGGCTCTGATATCTTTGTAGGAAATAAACTTAGTGGAATAACGAATCTGATGTACAATACATCTTTGGATTTCCGCTAATGGGAAAACTGCATGAATTGCATCCACAAAACCAGTCAGTCCATCAACAGATACAATCATGATGTCTTCCACACCTCTATTTTTGATTTCATTCAGTACACCAAGCCAGTATTTTGCACTTTCATTACCGCCAATCCACATACCTAAAACTTCTTTTTGACCAGAAAGTCTGATACCTATAGCTACATATACAGCTTTCTTTACCGTTCTATTATCTTCTCGTACATGAAAATGAATGGCATCCATGAAAACGATGGCATATTTCTTCTCCAAAGGGCGATTCTGCCATTCTTTGGCAATTGGAAGAATGCGATCTGTCATGTGAGAAATCATCTCTGCAGATGCATCCACCCCATAGACATTAGAAAGGTGTGTTGATATGTCTCTGGTAGTCATTCCCTTTGCATACATGGACAGAACTTGATCTTCAATGTTAGAAATATCTGTTTGATGTTTTTTTACAATCTGTGGTTCAAATTCACCTCTGCGATCACGGGGAATATCAAGATCAATATCGCCCATCGAAGATGTAACCGTTTTATGGCTGTAACCGTTCCGGCTATCATCTGTCTCCTTATTTTGATAATCATACTTCGAATAGCCAAGTTTCTGATCCATTTCTGCTTCTAGCATTCCTTGCAGGGTATCTCCCAAAAGATCCTTCAACATTTCTTGAACATCTTGAGCATCGGTTGGTTGATAGTGTTCCAATAAGCCGTTAATAAACTCTCTTCTTTCTGGTGTCATTTTTCTTCTTCTTGCCATAAAAATATCCTCCTGAATTAATATTTATTTTAACATCAATCCAAGAGGATACATATCACGTATTTAGTTTACACAGAATTATTTACACACTCATTTTATTATGTGCATTGCGCTTCGAACGAGCCTTCACAGACGTTACCTTAGTAGTTAACTCAGCCCAGGCACCCTTACGGCACCCGGAAGATTCCACTTAATGCTGCTTCATTCCTGACCTGACATGGTTCATGGAGTTCCGTCGCGTAAGACCCAAACATCAACGCCACTTTCCAAGGGCAGCTCTGCAAAAACAAGCCCTCTGCGCAATATCACCCCTGCTATAGCGGATTGCAGGTGCAAGGTACCGCTAACACCCCGGCTGCACAGCTCAACATTTTAACGTGTTCCGGGCAAAAAGTCAATGGAAATGTTGTAAAAAAGGCGATACCAATTTATAATACCTAGATATATGAGGATTTATCTTATCCGGTATAAGACCGGAGGGGAGATTCTGATCTGGAGGAAAATATAATGAAGATATTACTGGCAGCAGTCAATGCAAAATATATACATTCCAATCTAGCGGTCTACAGTCTGAAAGCCTATGCCGAAGATCCGGCGGTGGAGATCGGGGAGTACACGATCAATCAGCAGAAGGATGATATCCTGATGGATATCTATAAGAGAAAACCGGACATCCTCTGCCTTTCCTGCTATATCTGGAACCTGGATTATATAGAGGAGATTGTGTTGGAAATCGGAAAATTACGCCCGGATATGCCAATCTGGCTTGGTGGTCCGGAAGTTTCCTATGATGCGCAGGATGTGTTAAGACGTCTACCGTGTGTCAAAGGTGTAATGAAAGGGGAAGGAGAGAAGACATTTAAAGAAATTTGTCAGATATACCGGAATGAATCCGAAAAAAGGAAAAAAATGTGGATAACTCCTGGAAAAAATCAGAGAGTGTGGATAACCGGTTAAAAAATGTTACAGGCATTACTTTCCGGACAGAAGAAAATGAAATCATCGACAAACCATGGCGGCCGATCATGGATTTAAGCGAGGTTCCGTTTGTCTACGATCACATAGAAGATTTTGAACACAAAATTATCTATTATGAGACAAGCAGAGGCTGTCCGTTTTCCTGCAGTTACTGTCTGTCGTCGGTAGACAAGCGCCTGCGGTTCAGGGATATAGAACTGGTAAAGAAGGAATTGCAGTTTTTCCTTGATCACAAAGTTCCGCAGGTAAAATTCGTCGACCGTACATTCAACTGTAAGCATGACCACAGTATTGCTATCTGGAAATATATCATGGAGCATGATAACGGCATTACGAATTTCCACTTTGAGATTGCCGCAGATATTCTGAATGAAGAAGAACTGAAGCTTCTGGAACAGATGCGACCGGGACTGGTACAGCTTGAAATCGGCGTACAGTCAACGAATCCGAAGACAATCAAAGAGATTCACAGAGTTATGGATTTTGAAAAAGTATCCAAAATCGTGAGGAGAATTCAAGATAAGGGAAATGTGCACGAACATCTGGATCTGATCGCCGGACTTCCGTACGAAGATGTGGAAAGCTTCGCACATTCCTTTGACGATGTGTATGCATTAAAACCGGAGCAGCTCCAGCTTGGATTCCTGAAAGTGTTGAAAGGATCCTTTATGCAGGAACATCAGGATGAGTATGGCATTGTCCATAAAGCACATCCGCCGTATGAAGTACTGTATACAAAGTGGATTTCCTATGAAGATGTACTGCGCCTGAAAGGGATTGAGGAGATGGTGGAGGTCTACTATAACAGCCGTCAGTTTACGAATACGATGGAAGAACTGGAAAAGGAATACGATTCTGCATTTACCATGTATGACCGGCTTGCATCTTATTATGAAGACAATGGTTATAACGCCGTTCAACACAAGCGGAGTGCCAGATATGAGATTTTACTGAATTATATACGGCTGCATCATAAAGAAAAAGAAGATCTGTTCCGGGAAGTGCTCACATACGATTACTATCTTCGTGAAAATGCGAAGAGCCGTCCGGAATTTGCCGGGGAATATCTGGTGGAAAAAGACGTGGCGAGAACATTTTATGAAAAAGAAGAAGAGACACACACCTACCTTCCGGATTATGGAAAATATGACAGAAACCAGATGCGTAAAATGACGCATTTGGAATATTTTAAGTTGGCAGATACCTATATTCTGTTTGATTATCAGAACAGAAATCCACTAAATCAGGAAGCCAGAGTCTGCAAGGTAAAGGCCGGGACAGGGCAGCGGTAAAGAATGAAATATAAAAAGGAATAGAATTATGAAAAAAAGAACAGGAGAAATTCTCAGCCTTCTGGATGCGAAGTACGGAACCGAATTCATCTGCTATCTGAATTATGAAACTCCGTGGCAGCTTCTGATCGCTACGATGTTAAGTGCGCAGTGTACCGATGCAAGAGTCAATATCGTGACAAAAGATCTGTTCCAGAAGTATCCGTCTGTCGAAGCATTTGCGGACACGGATCTGAAAGAATTAGAACAGGATATCAAACCAACGGGATTCTATCATAATAAAGCGAAGAATATCATAGCCTGTATGAAAGATATCCGGGATAAATATAACGGAGAAGTCCCATCAGAACTTGAAGACCTTTTAAGTCTGGCGGGAGTAGGCAGAAAGACAGCCAATGTGATTCGCGGAAATATCTATCACGTGCCGAGTGTGGTCGTGGATACACATGTAAAGCGCATATCCAATCGGCTAGGACTTACGAAAAACCAGGATCCGGACAAGATTGAACAGGATTTGATGAAGGAACTGCCGGTAGATCACTGGATTCTCTGGAATATTCATATCATTACATTTGGACGAACAATCTGCAGTGCAAGAAGTCCGAAATGTGAGGATTGTTTCTTGCAAAAATATTGTAAAGAGTATAAAATGTAGAGAAATACGTTGCTGTTCGGTAAAAATATTTACGGAGAGTAACAGAACTATGATCAAAGAAGGTAGAAAAATGAATTTCAACAATAAAAAAACAAGAAGAATTGTATCAATTGTTGTGCTTATCGTCATCATTGCCATGGTGGCAACGATGATTATTCCGTATCTTGTATAAGGCAGAAATGTAGGAACGATATAAGATAAAGTATAAAGAAAAGATAAGAGATAAAGGGGAACGTAATAGGGATGAAGTTAGAGACACAGACAGAACAGCTTATAAGTGAAACAGTTACCGTCTACGGATTATCACCACAGATCGGTATTCATGCACTTGCACAGACTGTGAACGCACTGGCGGCACAGGGTGCAGTATTTTCTGTCTGCCCTGAAACTACCACAGAAACATCCGCAGGCGTTACTGTTCAGATTGCCTGTCCGGAATACATATTCAAATCTAGGATTCACAAGATTGAAAAGCTTCTGAAAAAGGCATGTAAAAAATACAATATAAATCCTGACCGGATACAGGCATCTGTGAATCCTGCAGTTCAGGTAATTGCAGTGACAGTTACGGGAATCGCAAAAGCACCGAAAGAAGAGACCTGGAACAGGGAAACCGCACGAGCCTGTAAGGATATTGTCTTTGTGGGGTATGCCGGAATGGATGGCATGCTCAGGATCACAGAGGAAAAAGAACAGGAACTTAAGACCCGTTTTGCACCGGTTTTCTTAAAGCAAGTACTATCATATGAGCAGCACATTTTTGCTTTGAGAGAAATCGAAGCCGCAAAAGCCGGGGGCGCATTTGTCGTACGTCAGGTCGCAGATGGCGGGATCTTGGCAGCACTGTGGAATCTGGCACTGGAATTAGAACAGGGACTGGATCTTGATATGAAGAAAATCAGTATTTTACAGGAAACGATCGAGGTATGTGAACATTTCCGACTGAATCCATATCAGATGATATCTACAGGAAGTTTTCTGGCTGTGACTGACAATGGGGAAGTACTGGCAGATGCGCTGAACAATCAGGGGATTACAGCAGCAGTAATCGGACATACAACAGACAACAACGATAAGATCTTAAGAAATGGAGAAGAGATGCGTTATATCGACCGTCCGGCTCCGGATGAGATCTTGAAGCTATATAGCGGAGGTATGAATGATGGAAGAATTAAGAAAGCAGATACTCCTGTATCTGGAGAAGCATAGCAGGGTGGACCTCGGAGAACTGGCAGTTCTTCTTGGAACCGACGAAGTAACCGTAGCAAATGAGATTTCAGCCATGGAAAGAGCAAAGATCATCTGTGGCTATCATACACTGATCGACTGGGATAAGACAGGAACAGAGTATGTGAATGCCCTGATCGAAGTAAAAGTAACACCACAGCGTGACACGGGATTTGATAAGACAGCAGAACGGATCTGTAATTATCCGGAAGTATCAGCCGTATATCTGATCTCCGGTGATTTTGATATGATGGTTCTGATCGAAGGCAAGACTTTGCAGGAAGTGTCAAGGTTTGTATCAAGTAAATTATCACCGATCGAAGATGTCACAGGAACCAGTACACAGTTCGTACTGAAGAAATATAAGGATCACGGAACAATCATGTTCGGACAGAAAAAAACAGAAAGGATGCTTGTAACACCATGATGAGAAATCCATTATCTAAGAAAATCACAGGCATCGAACCATCTGGAATCCGGAAATTCTTTGATCTGGTAAGTGAGATGCCTGACGCAATATCCCTTGGTGTAGGAGAACCTGATTTTGACACACCATGGAGAATCAGAGAGGAAGGTATCTACACCCTGGAACAGGGCAAGACTTTCTATACATCGAATGCAGGTCTTAAAGATCTGAAGATCGAGATCAGCAAATATCTGGAACGTAAGATACATGTAGAATATGACCCGGATCATGAGATCATGGTGACGGTCGGAGGAAGTGAAGGAATCGATGTGGCACTGCGCGCAATGCTGGATCCGGGAGATGAAGTCCTGATTCCGCAGCCGAGCTATGTATCGTATGTACCGTGTACCATTCTGGCAGACGGTAATCCGGTTGTTATTCCGCTTCAGGAAAAGAACGAATTCAAACTGAAGGCAGAAGAACTGGAGGCAGCAATCACGCCAAAGACAAAAATGTTAGTCATGCCATTCCCGAACAACCCGACAGGATCGATCATGACAAAAGAAGATCTGGAGCCAATTGCGGAAGTTGTGAAGAGACATGACCTGTATGTGCTTTCGGATGAGATTTACTCCGAACTTACATACAAGACAGAGCATGTGTCTATTGCATCTCTTCCGGGAATGCAGGAAAGAACACTGGTGATCAACGGATTTTCCAAAGGATTTGCCATGACGGGATGGAGACTTGGTTATATCTGCGGACCGTCTGTGATCATAGAACAGATGTTGAAGATCCATCAGTTTGCGATCATGTGTGCGCCGACCAACAGCCAGTATGCAGCCATCGAGGGCTTACGTCACTGCGAAGATGAAGTGCAGCAGATGAGAAATGCATACAATCAGAGAAGAAGATACCTGGTAAATGAATTTGCGAAGATGAAGCTGGAATGCTTTGAGCCATTTGGTGCATTCTATATTTTCCCAAGTATCAAGGAATTCGGTATGACTTCCGAAGAATTTGCAATGCGTTTCCTGGAAGAGGAAAAGGTTGCGGTCGTACCGGGAAGCGCGTTCGGTGAGAGCGGGGAAGGATTTCTGCGTGTATCGTATGCGTACTCACTGGAAGATCTGAAAGAAGCGATCGGAAGACTCAGTCGGTTTGTTGAGAGATTGAGAAGCCAGAAGTAAGGTTGACGGAAGCTGATTTGAAGAGAATTTAAAAGAAATAATAGAAATAGAAAGGCCGTCAGGGAATGTTAATGTATGAATTAGAGTTATATTCCCTGACGGCTTTTGTTATTGCTATGCAGCTTCTGCAGATATCAGAAAATACAGGATGAATTGTATAATCCGGAATTTACTCTTACATTTTTGGAAAAAATCTTGACTTGGAGCGAACTCCAAGTGCTATAGTAATGAACGGAAAGGTGGTGCCTGGATTGACTATAAAAGAAGTAAGTGAAACATATGACATTTCCGCTGATACCCTGCGTTATTATGAGCGCATCGGCATGATACCGGAAGTAACACGTACGGCAGGCGGAATCAGAGACTATCAGGAATCAGACCTTGGATGGGTGGAGCTTGTGATCTGTATGAGAAAAGCAGGACTTCCCGTGGAGGCACTGATCGAGTATGTAAAATTATATCAGGAGGGCGACGAGACATTTGAAGCAAGACTTCAGCTTCTTTCGGAAGAAAGAGAGAAGTTAGAAGAGCAGAAAGCGCAGATAGAGTCAGCGATCAACCGGCTGAATCACAAAATTTCCAAATACGAAGAAGCAGTAAAGACAGGAGTATTAAACTGGGAGGAGAATAGTTCATGTATATAGAAAAGATTAACGGACCAGAAGACGTAAAGAAATTAACCGTAGACGAGATGACCGTAATGGCAGGTGAGATGAGAGAAGCACTGTTAAAGAGAGCCAGTATCCACGGCGGACACTTCGGACCAAACTTCGGTATGGTAGAGGCAACGATCGCACTGCATTATGTATTCGAGTCACCAAAAGACAAGATCGTATATGATGTGTCACATCAGACTTACCCACACAAGATGCTGACAGGAAGAAAGGATGCATATCTCTATGAAGAGCATTACGATGATGTATCCGGATACAGCAATCCGAATGAAAGTGCACACGATCATTTTACAGTAGGTCATACATCTACATCCGTCAGCCTTGCATGCGGACTTGCAAAAGCAAGAGACCTGAAAGGGGAAGACGGCAATGTGATCGCAGTGATCGGTGATGGCTCTTTAAGTGGTGGAGAAGCGTTAGAAGGACTGGACTATGCGGTAGAGTTAGACGGTAATCTGATCATTGTTGTAAATGACAATGATATGTCCATTGCGGAAAATCACGGCGGATTATACGGCAACTTAAAATTACTCCGCGAGACAAACGGACAGGCAGAATGCAACCTGTTCAAGGCTATGGGACTGGATTACATTTACGTGGATCACGGAAATGCTGTCGGAGACCTGATCGAAGCATTCCAGAGTGTCAAAGACAGCAGGAAACCAGTTGTTGTGCATATCAATACCTTAAAGGGAAAAGGTTATGCACCGGCAGAGCAGAACAAAGAAGTATGGCATTATAACGGACCATTTCATATCGAGACAGGTGAACCGTTATACGAGATGACAGAAGAAGACTATTCGGATATTTCTCTGAATTACCTTTTGGATAAGATGAAAAAAGATCCGGCAGTGGTAGCGATCACATCCGGAACACCGACTGTTATGGGATTCACAGAAGATAAGAGAAAAGAAGCAGGAAAACAGTTCGTAGATGTCGGTATCGCAGAAGAGACAGCCGTAGCACTGGCTTCCGGAATTGCCGCAAATGGCGGAAAACCGGTTTATGGAGTATACAGTACATTTGTACAGAGAACTTATGACCAGATCGCACAGGATCTCTGCATTAATAACAGCCCGGCAACTATTGTAACATTCTGTGGTTCGGTATACGGAATGAATGATGTGACACACCTTGGATTATATGACATCCCGATGATGGCAAATATCCCGAATCTAGTATACCTTGCTCCGACAACCAAGGAAGAGTACCTGGCAATGCTCGACTGGAGTATCGAACAGAATGAGTATCCGGTAGGAATCAGACTTCCGGGCGGCAGTGTGATCTCTGACGGAAAAGAGATTACAAAAGACTTCGGTGATCTGAACAAATACGAAGTAACTCAGAAAGGTTCTAAGGTTGCAGTGATTGGACTTGGAACATTCTACGGACTTGGCAAAGAAGTTGCAGAAGAGCTCAAGAAAGTAACTGGTACAGATGCAACTGTGATCAATCCATATTATATTACAGGTATTGATGCAGAACTTCTGGAAGAGCTTAAGAAAGATCATGATGTTGTGATCACTCTGGAAGATGGTATTCTGGATGGCGGATTCGGCGAGAAGATCGCAAGATTCTACGGAGATTCGGACATGAAGGTTCTGAACTTCGGACTGAAGAAAGAGTTCCTCGACCGTTATGATGTAGCAGAAGTTCTGAAAGAGAATCATCTGACGAAAGAGCAGATTGTGGAAGATATAATGAAGTTTATTTAATAATTGAATAAATAAAACGTATGTGATATACTACTATATTATATATTTGATATGTCAGTAGGAAATAGAAAACCCACCCTCTAAAAAGTCTTGGCAGGACTGGGTGGATTTCTATTACTCAATATGGCCAACCACCTTGAGCGGTTGTTTTTTGTATAATTATAATATCATAGAAATATATCTTTAGCAAGTAATATAAAAACAAAAAGGGAATTTTTAATTGTAATTTGTTGGTATGACAACAGCTAAAATCATGTAAAATAAGATAGAATCATACGATCAATAATTTTAAAAATACATACGAAAAGAAAGAGAGGACACACACATGGATCACATATATGACGTAATCATCCTTGGCGCCGGTCCGGCGGGATTAAGCGCAGGCTTATATGCAGGCAGAAGCAGACTGGACACCCTGATCATCGAAAAAGGACAGGCCGGCGGCCAGATTATCAACACAGACGAAATAGAAAACTATCCGGGACAGATTGTAGAAGGAGAGACGGGAGTTTCTCTTGTACGCAGAATGTACGAACAGACAGAACAGTTCGGCGCAGAACATGTCCGTGATACGATCACAAATGCAGAACTGAGCGGAGACATCAAAGTCCTGACAGGCGAAAAAGATACCTATCAGGCGAAAAATATCATCATTGCAACCGGTGCATATGCAAGACCGATCGGATGCAAAGGCGAGCAGGAGTACAAGGGACGCGGAATCTCTTACTGTGCAACCTGTGATGCGAACTTCTTTACTGACCTGGAAGTCTATGTAGCGGGCGGCGGTGATGCAGCGGTGGAAGAAGCGCTGTATCTTACAAAAATTTGCCAGAAAAGTTACGATCATTCACAGAAGAGACGAGCTGCGTGCAGCAAAGTCTATTCAGGAGAAAGCATTTGCCAATCCGAAGATCACATTTCTGTGGGATTCGGTAGTCGAAGAAGTGGGCGGCGACGGACTGCTTCAGACGATGACTGTGAAGAATGTGAAGACGGGAGAACTTACAAAGATAGAAGCCGATCCGAAAGACGGACTGTTCGGACTGTTTGGATTCATCGGTATGATCCCGAATACCAGCGTGTTTGCAGATAAAGTAGAGACGGATGACAAGGGATACATTAAGACGGATGAGGACATGCATACCAACGTACCAGGTGTCTATGCTGTCGGAGATGTAAGAGTCAAGAGCCTGCGCCAGGTAGTGACTGCAGTAGCAGATGGTGCGATCGCAGCAGTGCAGGTGGAGAGAAGTATGTCAGAGTATTAGGAACATCCGGCAGAAATGATAATATTTTCTGCCGGATATTTTTTATGAATTTGTCTTTGGAGTAATCTCCCGGCTCCGGTATTTCGCCGGAGTAATATGCAGCTCTTTCTTGAACGCCCGGATAAATGTCTCTGGATTCTCATATCCAAGAATCTCACTGATATCCGCAACGGACTTCTGCGTATTCACCAGAAGCCGTTCTGCTTTCTGTATCCGGAGAAGCCGCTTCCAGTCATTAAAAGATTGTCCAGTCGTGGACTTGATCAGTCTGGAACAATACGATAGTGAGAAGCCGAAATGATCCGCGATGTCCTGCAGAGTGACATCTTCCAGATGACTCTGCATATAGTGCATAACCTTAAAATTTTCCGGTTGGTGTTCATTCTTGTCACGGTAAGAAGATTCTACCGTATTCCGGTAATGGCGCATCATCTTTGCGCTGAGCTGAGTAAGCATGCCGACCAGAACCTGATCGGAAAATGCATCGTGAAAGAGGTGCTCATGGTATACATTTAGCATCTCTTTCTGCGAATCGATCAGATGCTCACCGCCGGAGTGGAAGATAACGTAGTCGATCTGCTGGGAATGATACAATCCTTCTGAGAAGAATTCATTTAACAGATTGTTTCCCTTCATCAGCGGAATAAACATCTGTGAAAATGTGGATTTTCGCAGAAGGATGTTGAATACGATGGAATTATCGTCAAAGACTTCCATCGTATGATACACACCCGGGGCAATAAAAATCAGATCCCCTTCGGTAAAATCTTTTCTGGTCGTGGAGATAGTCTGTGAGCAATGTCCGGTAAATACAAAGATAATCTCAAAAAAGTCGTGCTTGTGTAAAAACGGAGGCGTGTACCGGTTATGTTTGCTGATGAATACATTCCGGTCATTGTCTTTAAAGTATTCATCATCATTCATTTCATAAGAAATGATATCCGGCAGCAGTTCCGGGATAATCAGATGGCGGCGGATGGCATCATCCAGATCTACCTTATCCAGAAATTTCTTCAACTGACTGGAAGAAGCAGAAACTTCAAAATAATCTTTATAAAATTTCTCATCTTCATTCAGCTCAAATAATTCATTTAATGTTTTCCCTAAATCAGCCATAATATAGTACCTCAGCATATTATGATGTAAATGTTAAAAAGTATTTGTAAGAAGTTGTTAATTCAATATGTTGTAAAAATAGTCAATATCTACTCATTTTTAACCTTATCATCACATATATGTCAAAAAAAGTCAATTAACGTGTCAAAATATCCAATATTCATAAAGGTATTTCTGCGTTATAATCCTCTTGAAG
>ENA-OQDL01000884-OQDL01000884.1-human-gut-metagenome-genome-assembly--contig:-NODE-884-length-16957-cov-2.162864_pt1 | contig 16957 bp, 20 predicted proteins | sample MGYA00242782_ERZ504609 | MGnify/ENA primary metagenome ERZ504609 (study PRJEB26092, sample SAMD00036320) | human gut metagenome | host: Homo sapiens | study: EMG produced TPA metagenomics assembly of... | reverse complement strand
GATGAAGAAAACGGAAATGTTGTGATCAGGCCGGCGAAAGAGTTTCATGAGTATACGGTAAGCTTTCTTGCATATATCATGTGGGATCCGGTACATATGTACAATGCAGTTGTCAATGACTGGAAAGTAAAAGCGACTGTAAAACAGGCAGTAACACTTGACCGTGTAAGACCGGAAGGAACTGTTACCGTAGAAGATCTGGTAAATGGTTCTATATCTCAGGTATGGAACAAACTGTTAAATACCATCACATTTGGATACTTCGGTAAAAACAGTGTACGCGCATCCATGACGGGTGAAGATGAGACCGCGGGTGTTGCAACAACCCAGTATCTGGTATCTCAGAAAGCACTGAGTCGCGCAGATCTGGAAAAACGGACCGACTGGACCGGATATTCTGCTAAGATTTCTCTGGCAGCAAATCAGCATCTGGTGGTATACGAAAAAGTTGTGGATAAAGCAGGAAATATCGAGTTCTTCAGCACGGATGGAATCATCGTGGATAACACGAACCCGACACCGACGGTAACAATCACACCGACCACTCCGGCATGGGGTAAAGGGGTGTACAGCGCGGGGGACAATCCTGGATTTGATGTGCGTGTGGAAGATCCGTTAGTGAATGATGCATATTCCGGACTGAAAACTATCACATACCGTATTGTAAACGGAACCACCGGCTATACAGAGAGCGGTACACTGGCTAACTTAGCCCAAGAAACCCATCAGCAGATATGGACCGGACATGTAAATATCAACCCGAACCAGTTCTACTCCAACGATGTACAGGTAAGTGTATACGCGGAAGACTGGTCCACCAACAGTGCGACTTCTCAGACTGCAACACTGAAAGTCGACAACAAAGCGCCGATCGTAAGCTTCAGCTTCGATAAGAGCGACGTACATAATGGAAAATATTACAAGAATGATAAGACACTGACGATCACCGTAGACGAGAGAAACTTTTGATCCGTCTTACATGCCGAGAGTAACTTCCACTACAGGTGGCGGATACAGCATCAGCGGATGGAGCCATAACGGAGAGATCCATACGGCAACCGTTACCTTCTCCGGTGACAGTGATTACACCGTAAGTTATGACTGCTATGATCTTGCAGGAAACAAATCCAATACGGAAAACCTGGAAGAGTTCACTGTAGATAAGACTGTTCCGGTTATTAAAGTTTCCTATAATAATAACAGCGCACTGAACGGCAATTACTACAAAGCAGCAAGAACAGCAACGATCACCGTAACCGAGCATAACTTTGATCCGTCCAAGATCACGGTATCCACAACGGCTTCCGCAGGCGGAGCACCTGGCGTGAGCGGATGGTCCAACAACGGAGATACCCATACGGCAAATGTAGTCTTCAACCATGATGCAGATTACACCTTTACAGTCAGTGGATTTGACCTTGCGGAAAACAAAGCGGCAGATTATGCACAGGATAAGTTCACAGTGGATCTGAAGAATCCGGAAGTGAAGATCACCGGTGTCAAAGATAAATCTGCAAATAACGGTACTGTAGCACCACATATCAGCATCTCTGATACAAACTTTATTACGAGTGGTGTGAAAGTTACACTGAAGGGTGCCAACAGAGGAGATGTGAAGATCGATTCTCTGGCAAACATCACAAGCAGTGCAACCGGTATGAACGTGATCTTTAAGGATTTCCCGGAAGGCATGGATGATATCTATATCTTAACCGCGAAAGTAACCGACAAAGCAGGAAATGAAACAACCTCTTCGATCACCTTCTCTGTAAACCGTGATGGTTCTACGTATGAGATCGGAAGCAGTACAAAGCCCTGATCGATAAGAAATATACAAATAAACCACAGGATCTGGAAATCACGGAAATTAACGTGGATGATCTGACAACGATTGAGATCACCTACAGTCTGGATGGAAAAGTCGTTACTCTGAAAGAGGGCGAGGATTACACTATCACAAAATCCGGTGAAGACGGACAGTGGAAGAAATACGTATATAAGATCAAAGCTTCCTGTTTTGAAAAAGAGGAAACTATGTGATCAACATCTACTCTGAAGATGCGGCACATAACTCCACAACGAACAAAACAAAAGCAAAAACGATTGAATTTACCGTAGATAAGACGGCTCCTACCATGGTTGTATCCAACCTGGCAGACAGAGGACGTTACAAAGAGAACACCCATGAGTTCACACTGAATGTAAAAGATAATATTTATCTGGCTTATGTGGAAGTTTATCTGGATGGTGAACTGTTCAAACGCTTTGAAGAAGATGAGATCGCACAGCTGAATGGTGAGCTTCTGGTGGATATCGCCAGCAGCAACCAGTACCAGACCATTGAACTGGTATCCTGGGACAAAGCCGGTAATATTTCCAAAGAAGTATACGATCCGGAAACAAACGAACAGGTACCTGCTTCTTATAAAGTCCTGGTAACACAGAACAGCTTCGTACAGTTCATCAACAACACACCATTGTTGATCAGCGTGATCGTAATTTTTGTTGCCATCGTTGTTCTGATTATCGTACTGGTAAAACGCAAAAAAGACAAACAGAAATAAAACATCACAGACAAAAGCAAGAAAACGGGCAGGAGCATGAAAGTGCCCCTGCCTGTTATGAAAAAGGAGAAAGCTTATGATCCAGGAAGACAGAGCGTTATGGAAATATATAGTATTTGGATTTTTAACCTGTGGAATCTATAACTTTTATTTTATTTATAAAATGGCACAGGATGTAAATGAGATGTGTGCGGATGACGGAAAGAAAACCAGTGGTCTGGTAGTATTTATCCTGTTATCTTATCTGACCTGTGGAATCTATACTCTGATCTGGTACTATTCCCTGGCAAACCGTCTGGCAGAGAACGCACCGCGTTATGGACTGCAGTTCCAGGAGAACGGAACCACGGTTCTCATGTGGCATATTTTCGGTATGTTGTTATGCGGAATTGGAGCATTTATCGCTATGAACATTCTGATCAAGAATACGAATGCGATGGCAAAAGCATATAACGGTCATGGCGGAAACAGACCGGACGGAGGCACACAGCCGCCCAAAAGCCCGCAGCCGGCGATGAACGGACAAAACTTTCAGCAGATCCCACAAAAGTCATATAATGAAGGTGGATGGACAAGTCCACAGAATCAGGGATTCCGGCAAAATCAGAAACAGATGTCTCAGAAGAATAATTATGCAGAAAGCGAAACCACTGTACTGTCTATGGATCAGAATTCGAGTCAGGCAACATCTCAGATGTCGCCAAAAGGACTGCTGTACTTTGTACAGACGCAGCAGAGTGTTACTATCGAGAAAGACGAGTTTAAGATCGGTAAAAATGCAGGTATGGTGGACTATGTGATCGGTAATGACACGTCTGTAAGCCGTCAGCATGCAGTGATCCAGAGAAGAAACGGACAGTTCTTTGTGACGGATCTTGGATCTACGAATGGAACCTTTGTCAATGAAAAGAGAATCAGTGGTACCGTGCAGTTACAGGATGGCGATAATATTCGATACGCAGATGTGATCAGCGTGTTCAATATTGTGAGATAAAGGATCTGAGAGGGAAAAACAGTGAAGATTAAAGTAATTATTGTAGACCAGGATACGAACTATACCAGTCATATGTTGCAGGTGTTTCAGACGCGGTATGCGGATAAAGTGGAGATGAGAGTATTTTCCGATGTGAACAGCTTTTATGCGAATATTCGGGAAGCATATGCAGATCTGGTCTTGTACAGCAGTAACCTGCAGTTAGATACAGCAGAACTTCCGGAAAGTGTGGTGATCGGTTGTCTGTGTGAACAGTCCGGGATCGAAGAAATCGGCGGGGTAAGTGCCATTTGTAAATATCAGAAAGTAGATATTCTCTATAAACTGATGCTTGGATTGTTTGCAGAAAAAGCTTCGGATATGAAGTTAAAGACCAGTGGCAATCTGGTACATGTGACATTATTTACTTCCGTGCAGGGCGGATGTGGTACATCGGCAGCAGCTGCTGCCTATGCACTGCGGATGGCAAAGGAAGGAAAGAAGATCTTCTATCTGAACCTGCAGAAGTTCGGAAGCAGCAACCTGTATTTTACAGGAGAGGGCACAATGAGCTTTTCTGATGTCATCTATGCGCTCAAGAGCCGTAAGAGCAATTTGCTGATCAAAATCGAGAGCACATTAAAGACCGATCCGAGCGGTGTGGACTTCTTTTCGGACTGCAGAAATGCCTTTGATATGATAGAACTGAAGGATGATGAGATCGTAAGTCTGATCCAGGCAATCGGACAGGTAGGCGAGTACGAAGAGATTGTGGTTGATCTGTCCGGTGACTTGACAGAGCGTCAGCTGAAACTGATGCAGGATTATGCGGACAGTGTGATCTATATATGTGACGGAACGATGACAGGTATCCGCAAATTCGAGAAATTCTGCGAGACCATTCGTGTCATCGAGGAGAGAAAAGAAGTACAGATCATGAATAAGATTCAGCTTTTATATAATCGTTACAGTTCAAAAAACAGCATGCAGATGGAAAAACTTCCGGTCAGCCTGCTGGGCGGCATCCATCGGTTCGAAAATGTATCGGGAAGACCGCTGATCGATCAGATTGCGAAGATGGATATCTTAAGACAGGTGCGGTAGAAGATGACAGACGAAAGAAAATTAGAGATTGTCAGACAGTTTAAAGAGGAAATCTATAAAAGATTTAATCTGAACGTGATGAGTGATGAGAACCTGGAGACGGTGATTGAGCAGATGATCGTGGAAAAACTTGGTTCGGAATACATCACGATCGAGGAACGCGTGGATATCATGGAACGGGTATACAGTTCCATTCGTGGCCTCGGTGTTCTGGACAGTATTATTAAAGATGATGATATTACAGAGGTTATGATCAACGGACCGAAAGATATCTTTATTGAAAAAGCAGGTAAACTTTCCAAACTGAATCAGACCTTTGACGATGAAAAACAGCTGGAGGATATTATTCAGAAGATCGTAGGTCAGGCTGGACGTGAGGTCAATCAGGCGAATCCGATCGTGGATACCCGTCTTCCGGACGGCTCCCGTGTCAACGTGGTACTGCCGCCGATTTCCCTGAACGGGGCTATCGTCACGATCCGAAAGTTTTCCAAAACCCCGATGACTGTACAGATGCTTCTGCGATATGGATCCATTACACCGGAAGTAGCACATGTACTGGAGATGCTGGTAAAAGCAAAATACAACATCTTCATCTGTGGAGGTACCGGTTCCGGAAAAAACGACGTTCCTGAACGCGATATCGAACTTTATTCCACATGATGAGCGTGTCATTACCATCGAGGATTCCGCGGAGTTACAGATTGAAGGAATTGATAACCTGGTAAGTCTGGAAACCCGTAATGCCAATGCATCCGGAAACGGTGCCGTGACGATTCGGGATCTGATCAAGTCTTCTCTGCGTATGAGACCGGAGAGGATCGTCGTCGGAGAGGTTCGAGGCGGCGAGGCTCTGGATATGCTGCAGGCTATGAATACCGGTCACGATGGTTCCCTGAGTACCGGTCATGCCAACAGCACAAGAGATATGTTAAGCCGTCTGGAAAACTATGGTGTTACAGGGAGCCGACGGACTTCCACTGGAAGCTATCCGTCAGCAGATTGCTTCGGCGGTGGATGTGATCATCCATCTGTCCCGACTGAGAGATAAGAGCCGACGGACGATGGAAATCTGTGAAGTGCTCGGATATGAGGATGGTGAGATTCAGCTGAATCCGATTTATCAGTTTGTGGAAGACGAACATTCCACACTGGGAACATGTATCCGGACAGCTGAAGCGGACAGGGAATCCGTTTATCAACGAACTATAAGCTGCGGCTTTCGGGAAACAGAGAGGAATATAAAAATGGCGAAAAAACAAAAGAAAGAAGAATATGTAGAGTTAAATGGTGTTCTGGGAAATGCATTTGACTATCATGTATATCATATGCAGTTTACAGATTATCTGATCGCATGGATTCTGGGATTTGTACTGGCAATGGTTGTGATTCTGATCTTTTTCGGCAGCGTGATCTTCGGAGCAGTTGCAGGTGTGCTTGTTGCCATCAAGGCCCCGAAGTTTTCATGCAGAGTTCCGAAAAAATCAGAGGTTAAAATCCCTGCGGGAGCAGTTCAAAGATCTTCTGGAATCCCTTTCGGCATCGTATTCTGCCGGACGAAATACGCCGGATGCGTTCCAGGATGCCTGCAACGATATGATCTCTATCTACGGAGAAGAGAGCGATATTGTACGGGAACTGGAACTGATCTGTACCGGACTGAACAATAACATTAACATCGAGGTACTGCTGACAGACTTTGCCGAGCGAAGCGGACTGGATGATGTGATGAGTTTTGCCAATGTGTTTGAGGTGTGTAACCGTCAGGGTGGTGACTTGAAACGTGTGGTAAAATCAGACGAGAGATGTCATTAGCGATAAGATGGAGATCGAGATGGAGATCGACACGATGGTTGCCGGTAATAAAAATGAGTTGAATGTCATGATGGTTATGCCTCTTTTGATTGTGGGCATGATGAAAGGCATGGGGATCAGTTCCATCGGAACCAACACCCCGGCAAATGTCGTGATCAAAGTGATCTGTATCGGTATCTTTGGACTGGCATATGTAATGGGATCCAGGATCACTGATATCAAAATCTGAGGAGGAAAAGAAAATGGATATGACCAGACTTCTTTTACTGATAATAGCTACGGTACTGGTTGTCCTGTGGATCTGGCTGGCGAAAAAGTATGAAGCCGAATTCAAAGATCTGACGGATTCCATCGATCCGAACGAATACCGATATCCGGAACTGTTCTGTGTCGGCTTCGGGATCATGAAGATCCTTCATATTGACAGCAGAAGTTAAAAAAGCCAGAAAGAGAATCAAGGAAATCTCAGAAGTACAGGGAAAACGATATGCCGAATATTACTATCTGGTGATCAATGGAGCCAAATGGACCTATGGATTTACCGTAGTCGTGGGAATGGCGGTTCTTGGAGCGCTGGGAAACAGCGGGCTGGCAACGGTTGCCGGTGTGGGATTTGCCGGACTGCTGATGTGGTATGTAGAAGAATTAATGAACGATAAACTGGAAGCAAAGAGGGATGAACTTCTGGCAGATCTGCCACAGATGTTATCAAAGATGACGCTGCTGGTAAATTCCGGAATGGTTGTCCGCGAAGCCTGGAAAAAGATTGCTGAGAGCGGTGACCGGGCGCTGAACAGGGAGATGCGTCTTACCGTAGACGAGATGAACAATGGTGTTGCAGAACTGGATGCGTATAAAAACTTTGCAGACCGCTGTGCAATCAAAGAGATCCGTCGGTTCTCATCCACGATGATCCAGAACATGCAGAAAGGTAATTCCGAGATCGCTTACTTCTTAAAAGAGATGTCGGACGAGATGTGGGAGGAGAAGAAACATCTGGTAAAAAGAAAAGGAGAGGCAGCCAATTCCAAACTGCTGATCCCTACCGCGATGATCTTTATCGGGATCCTGATCCTGGTTATGATTCCTACATTCATGAACATGTAAGTAACAGGGCAGCCTGTACTTAAATAAATAACAAAGGAGAGGAAGATTATGCTGAAAAAGGTAAAAAACATGATGATCAGCAAAGCAGTGAAAGTAGCAGAGGTATTCACCAAAGAAGAAAAAGGTGCATCTGATATTGTTGCAATTATTGTAATTATTGCAATTATTCTGGTAGTAGCAGCGATCTTCAGAGAGCAGCTGACAGCCGCTGTAACAACTGTATTTGAAAATCTGACCGATTTTATCGGTTAAGGATGCTGATGTCTTCCGCTGCAGGGAATCCCTGCAGCGGAAATTTGCACAAAGAAATCCGGTACTTACCGGTGGAGAGAATAGATGAAGATAAAAGATGAAAAAGGTGTAGCAATGGTGGAAGCCACGATCTATATGCCGATTGTACTCTGTGTAGTCATGTCATTGATTTATCTGGCCCTGTTTAATATGCAGGAATATATGATGCTTTATGAAGCCCAGCGTGTGGCAGCTGTGGCAGCGAGGGAAGACGCCTATATAGGATATGATACGTTTGGTATGGGGTCTGATAATGAAATCGAGTTTAAAAACGGTGCAGATCTGACGTCGGCAGGAAAAGTAAACGCATATATGGAGGCGCATAATGAATCCATGAGCGCCCTGTACAGAGGTGCAGGGAAACTGGTCAGTGCGATCACGGGTGGTCATGCAAGTGCACAGGCGCAAAACGTTGCCGGAACGGTCAGTGCATCAAGTCTTGTGGCAACAACAGGGATGAGTACGCCGGAGATCGAAGTGAAAACAGGTTTTCTGGGGACGAACGTAACGGTGACGATTAAACATAACATACCGATGCCGGGCGTACTGGCGTATCTGGGGTATGACGGTTCTACGACACTGAAAGCAGCGGCTTATACGTTTTCCATCAATCCCAGCGAATTTGTGCGAAATGTAGATCTGGCAGAAGATCTGACCAAGGCCATATTTGACAAACTTGGTCTGGACTATGGATCCTTTACATCCAAGACCCAGTCTGTGTTGCAGAAAATATTGTAGGGGAGGGGTGCAAGATGCAGATATTTTATGAGAAAAAAGGTGCGATATCCGTATTTCTTTCCGTCATCCTGCTTCCTATGCTGATTGTTGCACTGTTGGCTACCGATGCAGCCCGAATCTACTGTGCGAAATCGGTGATCGCCGATGCTGGCGAGATGGCGATGAACGCAGCTTTTGGCTCAGTACAATGCGAAACTGAAAGATGAATATGGTCTGATCGCCATGGACAAAGAACCGTCTAGTATGCAGGGGGATCTGGAAAAATATTTTACGGCAAGCTTAAATGGAGACGGACTGAGTAATTCCGGGAATTACAAGCAGGTGCTGGATCTGATGGAACAGAGCTTTGAAGTGATCGATGTGGAAGCATCCAAGGTCTATAAGACCGAGGTAGAAAAACAGCAGATCCTGGAATACATGAAATACCGCGCGCCGGTGTGTATGGCCGATATGGTACTGGACAAAATCGATCAGATCAAAGATAATAAAAAGATGATAGAAGCTATGGAGGCAGAGGCAGACTTCGCAGAAGCTATGGAAGAATGCCAGGATGCATTTGAAGATGCCAAGAACAAGCTGGATGAACTGAATGAACAGCTGAAATATTTCCCGTACGATTCCAAAATCAACCAGGATCTGGACAGTACGGAAATGGAGTATAAACGTGGTTTGAGTATGGCGTTTATGATTCGTGCGGCAATCGGTCATTATGACGATTATAATAAGACCAGTGTACAGAATGCATCGACGACACAGCAGAAATTTGATCTGTTGAACGGTGCAATGACAAGCTTTATCAATGCGGCAAAACAGGTATCTCTGGGGAATCCTCTGGATGAAACATCGTATAACCAGTTCATGGCAGCAATGTATTATAAAAATACGATTGATGCACTTGGCGGAGAAGGCAATCTGCTGATCTGGTACGATGAACTGAATACACCGGCAGATGACGAAGAAAGCGATGAGGAAGACAGTTCTTCCGGTGGGGAAGATCAGGCAAGAAAAGACCTCTCTGACAGCATTACAGATTATAAAAACAAAAGAGATGCCATCATGCCAGGTTATAAGCAGTCTATGGATCAGTATGTAAGAACCAATGTTTATAAATGGGGTGACACGCTGAACAACTATTGGACAAGTGCACAGAGCGGAGAGATCCGAGCAAAAAATGCAAAAGATGCACTGAACATAGTAAAAGAGAAACTGGAGAATGCGGCAGAAAAACATGCCATCTGGAAAGAAAAAACAGATGCTCTTTCCAATCCGGGCAGTATGAAAGATGAGGTAGAAAAATATGAAAACATGTTTGACACTACAAAATGTGAGCAGCTGATCAATAAGGTGGAAAGTGATGAGGCGACTTTTAAGCGAATCCAGGAAGAATTGAAAGGCGAAAAATTCTTTGATCAGTCCCTTGCAACGGTAGACCGGGGAACACAGATGCAGAAGTTCAGTAATGAAGCATCTTATGTTATGGACAATAGAGAATGTGTGACATATGATGAATACAGCGAGCTGAAATTTATCTGTGATCAGAGTTACCGGACAGGATATGTACACATTCATGTAACTTATGTTTTGCAATCTATTGAAAACGATGCATTCTACGAAGAGTTGATTAAATATTGCCAAAGCAGAGAGACAACGGAAAAGAATGAAAAAAGGATCAGGCTAATAAGAACCTGGAAGACGGTCAGGAAGGAGCCGAAGAAGCAAAATCAGAGGATGGACTTCCGACATACGACTGGAGCAGCGCAAGCGCAACTCTTCCGTCCCGGTTTGTTGGGATATAGTTCCTATGGAGCGAGCACAGATAAACTGACAGCTACTTCCGGCGGGGATATTGATAACAGCGGAGATCGAAAGAACATTATCCAAAATGTAAAAGAGTCCATTTAAGCAGGCCAATTCGTTTCTGGATGGCGTGGATCGAATCCTTTCGGATGGTATCGAAAATCTGTATATTGCAGAGTATGCGATGCAGATGTTTACCTATTATACCGTAGATAAAAAGGTCAATGCATCCCATGAAATCGAGACACTTTCCGGAGAGAATCTGACAAGTTTAAGTGGATATGAGTTTTCGTCATCGAACCATAAAGCTTATAAGGCAGAGACAGAATACATTCTGTGGGGAAAAAGTTCTTCGAAAAAGAATGTACAGGCAACGGTGGCAGTGATCTATGGTATTCGTTTGCTGTTTAATGTATTTTATGCTTTGACCGATCCTTCTATCAATACAAGTGCAACGATAGTTGCAGCTCCATGGGCTACAGTGGCTCCGTATCTGGAACCGATTATAAAGATTGTATATAAACTGGGTCTGGCGCTATGTGAGACAACAGATGATATCAAAGATATCAAAGCCGGTTATGGAGTTGCACTGACAAAAGGTGAGGGAACCTGGGTAACACCTACAATTGATTTATCTTTTTGGAATGCAGATAACACGCGGGGAGTACTTACGCTGGATTATTCCGAGTACCTGCGACTGTTTTTAAATACTGCAATGATGGCTTCCGGGTATCAGCCGGCTCTTGCGAGAATCGGAGACTGTATTCAGGTGAATACAGACAGTGATATCACCAAGATGTCAACAATGTTATCTGTGGAAGCAACGGTAACCAACCGAACCACCTTCATGCGGAAGATTGCAGACTGGAGTGGTGCAGGATGGCAGTATGGAGATAGTTATTCGATTGATTATAAAATGTGTGTTAGGATATTAGTAGTTAAGAAATTAAAATAAGAAAACAAATATGGAGGAACAAATTATGAAAAGAAAAATTTATCTGGCAGTTATGGCAGCAGCAGTGATTAGTATGGCAGGATGCGGGAAGAAAACAACCGATACATCCGCAGAGGTCACACCGGAACCAACACAGGAAGCAACCGTAACAGAAGAGACTACACCGGAGGCAGAAGAACCGGCACAGGATACGCAGGAAGCGGAAACTACAAGCGGTGATGAAACCGGAGTTTATCCGAGTGCAACAGGTATCACAGAGGTAAACATGGGAATCACAGAAGATGTGTGTACAGTGAAAGTACCTCTGAATTATGTACTGGCTGGCGTATGCTATGACGAAAATATGCAGAAACAGACAATGGAAGGACTGAATTCTGCGACAACAACCGTAGAAGAAGCCATGGCAGCGGGCAGCTTTTCCACAGGAGAGCATATGGCAGAATTTTCCATGACTTCTCTGGATACGGATCAGACGGTGCTTTCCGCGAAGATGTATCCGGCTGACACCACACCGTGGGATGCGTTCAAACAGCATTTTACAGATGCAAAAGAAATCGGAAGTGACAGTGTACCGGGAATGGTTTATCATACGGAGACAGGCAGCGGAACAAGCCTTGCGGTAGCCGTTAAGATCAACGATTCCGTTACACTGGAACTTACTTATGTTGGATCTCTGGAGGATGAGGTCGGAGAAGACGAGCTGGGACAGAGACTGTATGATCTGGTAACGGTAAAATAATATTTGAGAGAAAAGAGGATGTACATGGAGAAAAAAGATACATGCAGAGGAGCTCTGACGGTGGAGGTGTTGCTGTTTCTGATTCCGTTCATGATGGCATTTCTTACAATCATCAATGCCGGAAGATTCGTGCAGTCGGAGATGCTGATCCATCATGCGATCACGCAGACGGCGAAACAGATATCGGCGTATGGATATGTACTTACCAAGACAAATATTACGGATCAGATGATCAGTACCAACAACAAAAGCAGTAAATTTAAAACGGATGCTTCGAATACCGTAGATTCTGTAAAGAATTTTTCCAATTCCGTCAGTGATTTTACAACGACCGGAGATCTGCAGAGTGTGATTGATTCGGGAAATGCAGCCTATACACAGCTATCAGATTTCTTCAGTGATCCGGACGCAATCGCGACGGGGGTTATGTCCATGGTGAAATCGGATATCCGAGGAGCGGCTATGACTTATGTGGCTGGAGAACTTTCTCGGGCCTCTATCAAGAATTCAATCGGAAAAGTCAACGATGATGTGGATACTTATCTGACCAACCTTGGTATTGTTGATGGTCTGTCCGGACTTGATTTTAGTCAGACCAAATGGATATCCGTGGGAGAAGGAAAAGGAGATGTTCAGATTGTTGTTACTTATACAATGAAAAACAACATCTTTCCACAGTTTGATTTTGGCGAATATGAAGTACGACAGTGTGCATCTACGCTGATGTGGTAGGAGTGAATATGAAATTTTTAAAGAAAAGCAAACGCTGGATGAAAGCACACTGGCAGAATAAGAGTTTCCGGATTTTTTGGTTGTAAATATCCTGCTGATGGTGCTGTTATCTGTGGAAAATATGCTGCTGTTTTCCGTCGGGGTACTGAAGATGCTGCGATACGTGATCCTGCTTTGCGGGGTTGCGGTGATCGCATGCATCGACCGGAGGAGCAAACGGATCCCGAACGAGATCCTGCTGGCACTGGTGTATATTCGGGCGTTGGTATTGATCGCGGAATGTGTAATGTATTCGTCGTATGTGCTGTCCATGATCATATCCGCACTTCTTGGAAGTATCCTGGGAGGCGGTATGTTCCTGATCTGTTATTTTATTACAAGGGGCGGTGTCGGCATGGGTGATGTCAAGCTGTTCTTTGTGGCAGGTCTGTATCTGGGATCGGGAGGCATTATGGCGGTGATTGTAACGACCGTATTTTCTTCGGCAGTATACAGCATCGTACAGCTGGTACGGAAGAAAGCAAAATTAAAAGATGAGATAGCTTTTGCCCCGTTTGTATGGATCGGTCTGATTCTGGCCATGGCACTGGGGATTTAGGAGAAAAGACAGATGAAGAGAAACGTAATACTGGGCCTTGTGGGACTGCTGGCAGTATCCTGGCTGGCAGCGGTCAATGACATGGTATCCATACCAAAGAAAATAAAAGAGCATATCGCAAAAGCAGAGATCCTCGAGGATAAACAGATCTATGTGGATGCGGTAGACGAATATCAGGGTGCTCTGGAATATGAGCCGGACGATGTAGAACTGTCCATGAAAATGGCAGAAGATTACCTGGCTTACGGGGAGAATAAAAAGTTTATCTCCACCTGCCAGAAAGTGGCAGAAGAGAATCAGAAAGATACTATGGCGCTGGATACACTGATGAAATATTATCAGGATAACAAACAGGAAGACCGTGCGGTGAAATACCTGAAGACTTTTACGAAGAATTATCCGAAAAATGAGAACGCACAGAAATGGATGAAAGAGCTGCAAGGTACCTACACCAGACTCTTCTGCAAATACGATCAGCTGAGTGCGATCTACAACGATTCCATGGTGGTCTACGATGAAATCAACAATCTTTATGGAGCGGTAGATGCCAGTGGCAGGGAACTGACAACCTGCCAGTACAAAGAGATGCATCCGTACTCCGAGGATGGTTATGCACTGGTACTTCGGGACAATGATACCTATGCATATCTTGACCGGGACGGACTGGCCAGAAAGGCTCCGGATGAGGGATATACGGATCTGGGACTTCTGAACGATGACCGGGTACCGGCCTGCAAAGACGGCAAATACGGATTCCTTGATGATACGATGGAAGAGAAGACCGATTTTCCTGGGAGGCGTTAAGTTCCGTGAGTAACCGGCTGGCGGCAGCTGAAAAAGACGGTAAGTGGGCAATTATTAACCGGAACGGAAAGACAAAGACCGATTATATCTACGATGATGTTGTAATGGATGAAAACGGTATCTGTTCAAACCAGAAAGTATTTATCGTAAAAGAAGGCGAGAGTTATCATATTGTCAGTTCAAAGGGAAAAAATGTCGGAGAAGAGACCTTTGACAATGCAAAAGCATTTACCCGGGACGGTTATGCGGCGGTAGACAAAAAATCGGCAAATGGGGATTTGTCGATGCTGAGGGAAATCTGGTGATCGACTGTCAGTATGATGATGCGCTTTCCTTTACCAGCGGTTATGCAGCAGTAAAACAGGGTGATGTCTGGGGCTATATCGATACGGAAAACACAATGGCGATCGAACCGGATTTTGCGTTGGCTACAGCACTGTCTACAGAGGGAACCGCGGCTGTCAAAATGGTCAATGAAGACGGTGAAATCTGGCAGCTGATTCAGCTGAGCATATTTGAATAAGGACAAACAGGAGGAAACCCGTATGATTACATTTGATATAGACGAACAGGAGTCCGGAAAATATCTGGTATATTATAAGCAGGAAAGAGACGAAGTGGATTCCCTGGTGATGGGAATGATGGAGAATAATAAGATCGAAGGAACCGTGCCGTTTGTAAAAGTGCAGGTGGATACGGTGGTAAGTTATCGTTATGATATCACCGGACTGCAGCCGTTGAATGAATATTTCAGCGGTATCGTATCAAAAAACAAGATTCTGACGGTGATCGAAGAGATTCTGGATGAGAGAACTCTGCTGGAAGAGTATATGCTGGATCTGGAAGCTGCGGTGCTGGAAAGTAAATATATGTTTGTGGATCCGGCTACCGGACACGTAAAACTGCTGTTACTGCCGGTAAAACATAATAATCTTTCAATGGATATGTTTTTCCGGAGCATGATCTTCTCTATTCAGTACGATCCTGCTGAGGATGTTTCGTATGTGACAAAGATCCTGAATTATTTTAATGGTGCAGAGACCTTTACGATGACAGGTTTTGCGGCTCTGATTCGTGAGCTGAAAGGACAGAATACTTCGGTACAGCCACAGAAGATTCCGCCGGCTTCTACTCCGGTCAATCCACCACAGACAGGGGTTCAGATTCCACCATGCCCACCGGTACAACAGGAACCTGTGCGCCAGACACCGGTACAGCAGAATCCGATACCGACTCCGCCGGTACAGGTGCAGATGGCTCCTCTTCGGAATGTTCCGCCGGTACAGCCGGATAACGTACAGGATCCGGGAACCACAGTGCTGAATGGAGCGCCGGTTGGAGGAAATGTACAACATTACGTCAATCCAAATCTGACACGCAATCAGAACCCGGCACCATTACCTGTGCAGAGCCATGGTGTGAATATCCCGAAAACATATCCGGGAACAAGCCAGTCTGTATTTGTCAGTGAACCACAGCAGGAGCCGAAAGTGGAAACTGCACCGGTAAAAGAGAAAAAAGGACTTTTTGGGAAGAAAAGAAAAGGTAGAGAAACCGCAGAAATCCGGCGGATTGTTTGGAAAGAAAGAAAACCGGAATATACCACGGCTCCAAAAGTGGAAACACCAAACAGACCGAGGAACTTCCGGGGGAGTAGCAAATTCCCGGCTCCGATGATAGTGCCACAGCAGGAAAAACACTGCAACAACACCAACCGCGATTCCGGCACAGAATGTGTCCATGCAGGTGCATGCAGCTCCGATCCAGAACTTCGGTGAGACAGTAGATCTACAGTCCTATACGAATGCTACCCAGGGAACAACTACGGTTCCTCCGACACCGGTACCGGTGAAAAAACCGTGTCTGATCCGTAAATCAACCAGAGAACAGTTTGTTCTTACAAAGGAGATGACCCGTGTAGGAAGAAGCCGTGAAAATGTAGATATTTACATTACAGACAATACAAGTATCGGGCGTGTGCATGCGGTATTGTATCTGCGAAACGGCCGCGTATATGTGGAAGATCAGAACTCCAAAAACGGTACGTTCTTAAACGGACATCGGGTAAGTGGTCAGGAAGAACTGATTCCGGGTGCACGGCTGAGCATGAGTAATGAAGAATTTGAAATCGCCTTTTTATAAGAGCGGATCACAGGAAGAGAGATGTCATGAAAATATGGCGGTTCTCTTCCATTTTTTGATAAAAAATATTTTGTTGTGGAACATTCTCCATCAAAAAGCAACATCACATATTTCTTTTCTATCTCCTGTCCTGTATAGTAAAGACAAAAGCAGAACGATCATCAGGAGGAAATACAATGGGATATACATATAACAAAAACTATCTGATAAAAGACGATAAACCCTGGTTCCCGGTCATGGGAGAGTTTCACTACAGTCGTTACCGGGATGATCTTTGGGAGGAATCATTGCGGAAGATGAAAGCAGGCGGAGTTACGGTAGTTGCCACCTATGCATTCTGGATCCATCATGAGGAAGAGGAAAGCGTATATGATTTTACCGGATGCCGGAATGTTGGAAAGTTTCTGGCTATCTGTAAGAAACTGGATCTTCCGGTGTTTCTGCGGATCGGACCATGGTGCCATGGAGAAGTGCGAAACGGTGGATTTCCGGACTGGCTGCTGGAAAAGCAGATCCCGCTTCGCTGCGATGATTCGGCGTATCTTGCGCTGGCGAGACGGTACTGGGAGGCGCTGTATCAGCAGGTAAAAGGGCAGAT
>ENA-OQDL01000882-OQDL01000882.1-human-gut-metagenome-genome-assembly--contig:-NODE-882-length-17001-cov-8.813856_pt1 | contig 17001 bp, 16 predicted proteins | sample MGYA00242782_ERZ504609 | MGnify/ENA primary metagenome ERZ504609 (study PRJEB26092, sample SAMD00036320) | human gut metagenome | host: Homo sapiens | study: EMG produced TPA metagenomics assembly of... | reverse complement strand
ATGCTGATAACCATAACTATAGAATATATCATATAAAATTACTTTTTTGAGACGCCCGTTTATCAGCATGTGGAAATAAAAAGAAACTGCATAATCAGATACGACCGGTAGAATTTACAGATCGTATCTGATATGCAGTTTTTTGTTTCCTTTAATTTTCTTCAGTATTCTTCGGACAGTTATGAGCATTCATGTCATCGTTGTCTGTCATAAGATATTTGCGGATCGCAAACAGAACTGCGATACTGAGTACGCCAAGAAGAGTTTCTGCTGGCCCGAGGTGTTCGACTACCATCTGACGTGCTGTGGCAAACATCAGAACCTCAACAACTGTCTGTGCGGAATGCTGGCAGAGCATTTTTACAAATTCCACGCCTACTACCAGAGACAAAGCCTGGGAAAGGAAAGTGCTGAAAAATTCTGTATCCATGGACATAACAGAAGTATCTGCAACCTCCATGATCAGCCGGAAGCCTGCCAGTGCGATCACCAGCAGAATTACCATAGAAAGAGCAATTTCCGCGTAGCGTGAAATATTGTAAATGATTGTGTTAAAGTGTTTACGAATGTTATGGTTAACCTGTCGTTTGGGGCTCATAACTGTGAGTCCTTTCTGTTTTGTTGTATATGGTGAATGTAAAGAAGTGTAACTGTTTATAGTGTTACGAAAAAGATTAATATAAATAATCTTTATTTACATAACCATATTTGCAGAGTTTCTGGGAGTAAATATACCAGTACTGTGCATCAGTTGTATCCACAAGCTGAACTGTATCGCCGGAATATAACTGTCCGATCTCGTTGGAAGAGTCGTAAGCCTTCGCAGAGCGCAGAGCCAGATAACCGGTAGCAACACTGACTGTTCTGGTGGCATATGTGGTTGTTACCGCCAATCAGATAATCTTTATTTACATAGCCGGATAAGTTCAGTTTCGGAGAATAGACATACCAGTACTGAGGATCACTGCTGTCAGAAACTGTTACAGTATCACCGGAGTATAACTGTCCGATCTCGTTGGAAGAGTCATAAGCCTTTGCAGAACGCAAAGCCAGATAACCCTTGGCAACACTGACAGTATAAGAACCGGACGAACTTGTCGGCTGTGATGAGAGGAAATACAGGTAATCGTTATTTACGTATCCGGATCTGTTCAGTTTTGGAGAATAGACGTACCAGTAATCACTGGTGGTATATTCTGTAACTTCAACAGTATCACCGGAATACAGCTCGCCGATCTCGTTGGAGGAATCATAAGCCATGGCAGAGCGCAGAGCCAGATACCCTTTACTTACACCTACCTGATAAGTGTCAGATGCCATAACGATCTGTGAGTTGCAGGGTACAGATACAGCAGCAATCGTAGCTGCAAGAATCATGGGAATTGCAATATTTTTCTTTTTTTCATAGTGAACCCCTCCTTTGGGTTATTATGTACTCTGAGAGTACATTATTTAATTATAGTAATCGTAAATCGTTCTGCTTAAGGTAGCGATCGTATTCTGTGCGGAACCGGCACTTGAGAGATTCTGGGACATAAATACGATTACTACGTCATTTTTGGAATCATAGATGATTCCGGCATCATTTTCCACGTTGTCGAGTTCTCCGGTTTTATTTGCGGTTTTGACTCCTTCCGGAAGCTGTGCGGGAATTTTGTTACAGCGTGTCTGTGCCTTGAGCAGATTAAACATATCAGCGGCATGGGTGTAGCCGGATGTATCCTGTTTATAAATCTCCTGCAGGAGATGACCACAGTCTCCTACAGATGTGTAGTTATCATCATTCTCATTGCTGGCAAGGAGCATACGTCCCATGTGAGTCTGGTCATAGCCATGTGCCTGGCAGAAACTGTTGACAGCCTGCATACCTGCTGCGGAATCGCCGCCGCCAAGATAAGTTGTCAGGGTATTGGCTGCATCATTATCGCTGACTGTGATCATGGAGTACAGATTGGAGTCTACAGAATCCCTGCCGTATTGTCCGGTTATCTGATCATAATTCTCGTAGACAGCTCCCATGATATAGAGCTTGATCAGGCTTGCAGCCTGCATTTTCTGATCATTAAGACTGCCCTCGGTTCCATTTACAAGATCGGATATGAAAACAGCCCAGGTTCCGTTTTCAGCGGGAAGCTGACTCTGAACCTGTTTTAAAATTGTCTCCAGTTTCTCATCTGTGACCGGTTCTGAAGATGTGCCTGCCCCGGAACCGTTAAAGACGCTTTCAGAATTCTCTGAAGATGAAGAAGGGGAAAGCATTCCCTGACCTTCTACGGATGTTTCCACGGCCTCTGTATTTTCAGCAGCATGACTGCTGTATGCAGGAGTAACAAGAAGGCTGAGCGATAGCAGAGGTATTAATAATTTTTTTGAAAACATTGCGTTCACCACCTGTTAAATATTTACTGTAAAACATTCGGAATCTGTTGATCTGTTATATAAATCGTATTTCTTTATATTTAGATAAATCAGGTTTAAAAGTCTTATTGTGCACAAATGATTTTAAAATCTGATATCTGTATGTACAAAATTATACAGTGTTTAGAGTTGTGTTACAAGTGTATTTACGGTTGATTTTAAAATTTATTATATGGCTGCCGGTTACTGTTGGCACAATACTTGAGATGCATTTATACAATTTGTAGGAATGCGGGCGTGAAAAATCCGCATATCTGATTATATATTTTGAATTGTATAAATGCTACAATAAAATCATCGGAAACGAGATAAAGAACGACAAATTAAACAAACAAATGTGGGAATGTGGGGGCATTTTCATATTGCATGAGGAGGTAGATTATATGTTAACACCGAAACAGAATATGCTGGAAGTTATAAAAGGCGGAAATCCTGACAGATTTGTTAATCAGTATGAAGCAGTGCAGCTTCTTTTTCATCCGTTTATGTTTACAAACCCGCTGCTTCAGCCGGGACAGGAAAATGTAGTGAATGCATGGGGGGTAACCAATACTTTCCCGAAAGGAGTTCCGGGTTCTTTTCCTGTACATACTCCTGACAAGATCGTGGTAAAGGATATTGAAGACTGGAAAGACTATGTACATGCACCGTCTTTGAAATTTACCCAGGATCAGTGGGATATGGTGAAGGCTCAGTATGATGCAGTTGACGGAGAACAGGCATTTAAAGCAGCTTTCGTTGCACCGGGATTATTTGAGCAGACTCATCATCTGTGTGAGATCAGTAATGCGTTGGTTTATTATATTACTAATCCGGATGAAATGCATGATCTGATCAAATATCTGACAGAGTGGGAACTGGAACTTGCTGAAGGTATCTGTTCCAACCTTCATCCTGATGCATTATTCCATCATGATGACTGGGGTGGACTGGACAGTACATTTATGAGTCCTGCAATGTTTGATGAATTTTTACTTGAGCCATATAAAGAAATTTACGGATATTATCACAGTCATGGCGTTGAGCTGGTTATCCATCATTCTGACAGTTACGCAGCAACACTGGTTCCTTCTATGATTGAGATGGGGATCGATGTATGGCAAGGATGTATGGAAACCAATAATCTTCCGGAACTGATCAGGAAATATGGCGGAAAGATCAGCTTCATGGGCGGTATCGAAAATCGTGCAGTTGATTTTGAGGGCTGGACAGATGAGAATTGTGATGCAGTGGTACGTCGTGTGTGCGAAGAATGTGGAAACAAATACTTTATTCCATGTATCGCTCAGGGTGGCCCTGGTTCTGTTTATCCGGGTGTTTATAAATCTCTCTGTGATTCCATTGACAAGCTGAATGAAGAAAAATTTGGCATTAAGGCATCTGAATCTACAAGGCTTCCATGGCAGATTATGTTCTGATCTCAGGTATTTGTCAGTGGCAAAACGGAATACAAATATCTGTCCGACATTTAGATGAAATTTCAGGTGTTGCAGAGGATGATGCTATGGAGGTGTTTGAAAATGATTATTATTGGTGAGAAAATTAATGGTTCTATCCCGATCGTTGCAGAAGCGATCGCGAAAAGAGACTCTGAATTTATTAAAGCAAGAGCAAAGCTTCAGGCGGAAAGCGGAGCTACTTATATTGACTGTTGCGCTTCTGTTCCGGAAGCGGAAGAAGTGGAAACATTGAAATGGATGATCGTCTGTATCCAGGAGGTTACAGATCTTCCGATCTCAATTGACAGCCCGAGTCCGGATGTTCTGGCACAGGCTTATAAGTTCTGTAAGAAACCTGGAATTTTTAACTCTGTATCAGGAGAGGGACATAAGATTGATACGATTTTCCCGATCATGGCTGAGCCGGGAAATGAGGGATGGCAGGTAATTGCGCTGCTGAGTGACAATACAGGTATTCCGAAATGTGCAGCAGACCGTCTGAAAGTTTTTGACAAGATCATGGCGAAAGCGAAAGAGTACGGAATTGCTCCGGACAGGATTCACATTGATCCGCTGGTTGAGATGCTTTGTACTTCTGAGGATGGTATTGCAACGAATATTGAGACGATTACAAGTGTACGTGAGCAGTATCCGACCATTCATATTACGGCAGCAATCAGTAATATTTCCTTTAATCTGCCGGTTCGTAAGCTGATTAATTACGGGTTCCTGGTACTGGCAATGAATGCAGGACTGGACAGTGGAATTATGGATCCGACAAATAAGGATATGCTTGGACTGGTTTATGCAACAGAAGCATTACTTGGTCTGGATGATTATTGTATGGAATATATAGGGGCTTACAGAGAAGGCTTAATTGGTACAACAAAGAAGAAGTAGGTTGAATCTGCAGAAACTGTGTAAATGAATTAAGTGGTTGGAATCTGAAATTGAGAAATAACAGGAGGATTTGATTATGTCTAAGATAAATGAAGTTGCGGAATTAGTTGAAAAAGGGAAAGCGAAATTAGTAGGACCGGCTGTACAGGAAGCCATTGATGAGGGTGATGATCCGGTTGCGATTCTGAATGATGGTATGATCAGTGCGATGTCTGTAGTTGGTGAGAAATTCAAAAATGGTGAGATCTTTGTTCCGGAGATGCTGGTTGCAGCTCGTGCTATGAAGAAAGGTGTTGAGGTTCTGAAACCGCATCTGGCATCTGGTTCTACAGGTGCACTTGGTAAGGTTATCATTGCTACGGTTTCCGGTGACCTTCATGATATTGGTAAGAATCTGGTTGCCATGATGATCGAGAGTGCCGGATTTGAGGTGATCGATCTTGGAGTCGATGTTCCGGCGGCTAAGATTATTGAGTGCTATAAAGAGAATCCGGATGTTAAGATCATTGCTCTTTCTGCGCTGCTGACTACTACTATGCCGGCTCTGAAGGAGACTGTTGAGGCGTTGAATGCGGCGGATTTCAGAGGTAATATTAAGGTTATGGTTGGCGGAGCGCCGATTACAGAGGCTTTTGCTGAGGAAATTGGTGCTGACGGATATTCTGATGATGCGGCTAGTGCGGCTTCACTGGCTAAGAAGTTGGCGGCCTGATCTGATTGCTTGTGCGGGTATAGGTATAACATGAAAATATTATGAGGGGACTGCTCTGTGGAGTGGTCCTTTCGTGTATTTTGGGATTTTTTTGGAGTGTGTTATAATGGGAAAAAGGGGACGCTCAGAAAAATATTTTATTTCATGTGCGGTTTCGGGGTCTAAGATATTCTAACCTCTCAGAAATCTGCTAAAGGCATGAGCAGCCTTCTCAAACTCGCTCCGTTGCAAACTTCGCTCAGACAGTGATACAGTCTGCTCATAACGCAGATTTCTGAGAGCTAAGAATATCTAAGACCCCTGCAAATGCACATGAAATAAAATATTTTTCTGAGCTGGCTGTTGTGATGTTTGGATTGGATATGTGGGAGGTTTTTATGGCTTGGGTTAAGTTTGTGCGTGAGGATATTGAGATAGAGGTGGAGGATGGGATATCGGTACTGGAGGCGGAGATTCAGGCAGGACTGAGGCCGGATGCGCCTTGTGGCGGTCTGGGGAAATGTGGGAAGTGTCTGGTTAAGATTAATGGTGAAGTTGTTAAGGCGTGTCAGATTCGGATTGGTGAAGGTGAGACTTGTGTAGTGGAGACATTGGACAGGGCTGGCAATGAAAAGATTTTGACGGATGGATTTAACAGAGAAGTTGTGTTTGAACCGGGACTACGGATGGCTCAGGTTGAGCTGGAGAAGGCGAAAACAGGGGAGAAGCGGTCGGACTGGCAGAGGCTGCTGGATACGCTGGCGGAGACAGATGGTGAGGTTGAGCAGGGGCAGATGGAGGTGGATCTGAAGCTGGCGGGTGAATTGTATGGGATGCGCAGGGATTCTGATGAATGGTATGTGATTTACAGTAGACGGCGGATTCTGGAAATGAGGAAGGAAGCTGGTCGGAGGTGTCTGGCAGCGTTTGATATTGGGACGACTACCATTGCGGGGTATTTGCTGGATGGTGCGGATGGGAGGACTCTGGCAGTTGAGAGCAGGATGAATCCGCAGGCGCAGTATGGTGCGGATGTGATCATGCGGGCGAATTATGCGCTGGAGCATGGAACAGAAGCGTTAAGTATGTGTGTTCGGAAAGCGGTTAATGAGATGTTGGGAAGTCTGGCAGAGGATGCAGGGATAAGGAGAGAGGATGTTTTTCAGGTGTGTGTTGTGGGAAATACTTGTATGCATCATCTGTTTCTGGGGATTTCTCCGGCTTCGCTGGTACATGCGCCCTATACTCCGGCTGTGAGTGAGAGGCTGGTGCTGAATGCGGGGGATTATGGTCTGGCTGTGCAGGAGCGTGCAGAGTTGCTCATGCTTTCGGATATTGCAGGATATGTGGGAGCGGATACCTGTGGATGTCTGCTGGCTATCAGGCAGGATCAGCAGGAAGAGATTTCTCTGATGATCGATATTGGAACGAATGGTGAGATGGTTCTGGGAAACAGGGAGCGGATGGTGACCTGTTCTACTGCGGCCGGGCCTGCTTTTGAGGGTGCGAAGATTGAGTGTGGAATGCGTGGCGCAGCCGGGGCTGTGGATCATGTGAAGTATGAGGATGGGAAGTGGAACTATACAACTGTTGGGAATAAGCCGGCGGTTGGTTTGTGTGGTTCGGGATTGATCGATCTGGTGGCGGGTCTTCTGGATGCTGGAATGCTGGATGAGAATGGTGTGCTGAGAAGCGGACAGGAGAAGCAAGGTGTGTTTATTCTGGTACCGCCAGAGCGGGGCGGTAATGAGAGAGGAGTTTATCTGACGCAGAAGGATCTCGGAGAGGTTCAGCTTGCGAAAGCTGCGATTGCAGCGGGAATTCAGATGCTTATGGAGCGGCTTGGGATTACAGAAGATGATATCTGTTCGGTATATATTGCAGGTGCTTTTGGCAACTATATGGATCCGGTCAGTGCCGGGAAGATTGGCTTGCTTCCGGCGACGCTTGTGAAGAAAGTGAAACCAGTGGGAAACGCTGCTGGTGAGGGTGCGAAGATCGCACTTGTGAATGAGAAGGAAATGCTGGAGATGGATGAGCTGGTGAGAAAGATTGAATTCGTTGAGCTGGCTGCTTCGGCTGATTTTCAGGATCATTTTATTGATGAACTGGGATTTGAGACAGGTGAATGATTTTATCTGCCTGATGAGGTTGCTATAGATTATACAAGAGAGTAAGGGGTTAGATTATGGATATAAAAAAAATAGAGCAAATGGGAATGGAGCAGGGGTTTTCGCATGTGGTGTTGCTGGATTGTGATACGATTGAGCTGAAGCCGGAGGTTCGACAGATGTGTGCAGCGGATACCTGTCATAAGTATGATAAGTGCTGGAGCTGTCCTCCGGGATGTGGCTCTCTTGAGGAATGTGAAGCGAAAGTCCGGCAGTATAAGTATGGGATTATTGTTCAGACAGTTGGTGAATTGGAGGATGTTTTTGATGGCGAGGGAATGATGGAAACGGAAGCCAGACATAAGGAGTATTTTGCGAAATTTGAGAAGAAACTTCGGGAGATTTATCCGGATATGCTGGCGATTGGTGCGGGATGCTGTACGAAATGTAAGGTCTGTACTTATCCGGATGCTCCATGCAGGTTTCCGAAACAGGCTTTCTCATCGATGGAGGCTTACGGGATGCTGGTAACACAGGTCTGCCAGGCCAATGAGCTACAGTATTATTATGGGGATTGTACGATTGCTTATACGAGCTGTTACCTTCTGGAATAACATTTTAGCCGAATCAGGTAAGTCCCCTGTGGAGCAGTTATTTGGTGTAGCGAAGCGGATTACGAATATCTGCTTGATTTAAATCAAGTAAATTCTCTGGTTACTATTCACTGGTAATATTCCGCGAGGTGTTTTTTTGTGAGCGAAGGTCACAGAAAACCCGAGATATACCGCGCGAATTTATGCGATTAGCATAAATTCTGTGCATCGCGAAGCGTGTTACTGAGAACGGAGTGAACAGTAACATTCTCTGTGGAGGTTGCGGAAGGGGAAGTCAGTTTTCGTTGTAAATAACAGTGAGCTATGATAAAATACAGATATTGAAAGCGCAGAGCGTGTTTGAAAAAACAAAAAATCCTTCGCCGTAGGGCGGGGGATTTTTGGCAGAAAGTATTAAGGGTGGCTTGAGGATATGACAGTACTGGAACAGTTAAGAAAAACAATTGAAGACGGACATCCGGGGGAGACAGAGAAGCTGGTGAGGGAGGCATTGAAGCAGCATATTCCTGCAGGGCGGATTGTGGAAGAGGCCATGACTCCGGCTATGCGAACAGTGGGGGAGAATTACAAATCCAATGGTGCGGATATTATTAAAATTCTGGCAGCAGCCCGAAGTGTGCGCAAGGGTTTTGAATTGTTGGAGGAACAGGACTCGCAGTTTGGCAGGAGGAATATCGGAACTGTAATCCTTGGAACGGTGGAAGGTGATCTGCATGATGTAGGTAAGAATCTGGTTGCAATCATGTTTCGCAGTGCCGGATTTAAGGTGATCGATCTGGGAGTGGATATTTCTGAGAAGCAGTTTCTGCGTGCAGTGAAACAGAATCCGGATGTGTCGATCGTGTGTATCTCTTCACTTCTGAGTACTTCAATCCCGGAGATGGAGCAGGTGGTGAAGTCTCTGAAACGAAGCAACAGTAAGCATAAATTTAAGATTATGGTTGGTGGAGGTGCAGTAACGGAGCAGCTGGCGAAGAATATGAGAGCAGATGCCTATACAGAGAACTGTATTGAGGCTGTGGAAGTTGCGAAGACGTTTATTGTGTGAGAACCGGGCTGACAGGTGCGTATGAGAAAGACATAATGTGAGTTAAATTGCTATAGAATTGACTGGTAAAATAGGTGCTTCAATTATGTGACAGGAGGATTGTAGACTTGCAGCTGTCATCAGTTTATTTATATGAAAAAATAAAAGAGAAATATGAAATTACGGAAAGGGGAACTTTATCCGGTTCAGACGGATATCTGCGTCCCTTTTTGTGTTATGAAAAAAAAGAAACATTTCGGCATGGGCATGTTTATGTGGTACAGAGATATGACAAAGAGTGGGAATCGGCAGTTCTGACTGCTGAAAATATACTCTGGGTATTTTGTGGGAGAGAGGAAATTGATGCTGCATCAGAAGAGCTTCAGCAGATTCCGTATATTCATATTGCACTTGATAGTCTGGAAGAAATAGCAGAATTTATGAATGATGTGCAGGAGATTTTTGATGCGGCTGATGAATGGGAACGGAAGCTCCATAATTTGATGTTAGAACATGCCGGAATGGACAGGCTTTTGCAGGTGACATCGGAATTTCTGCAGAATCCGATGACTGTAACAGGACTGGATTTTACCTTCGTGGCGGAAGCGGGAAGCGAGTATCTGCCGCCGAGGGCGCGGCTGTATACAGATGACGGGTTGAATATGGAATATGTAAATGCGCTTCTGCAGAATGAAGCTTATCGAGATATGGCAGATACGCATGAATATGTAATGTTTCCGGCTTATATCAGTGGATGTCGTTCGATGAACAGAAATCTGTTTGTGGATGGGAAAGCAACTCACAGGCTGGTTTTGACTGAGTGCAGATCAGAGATTACACTGAGAGTTATCTGTGTACTGGATATTCTGGTGGAGAAACTGGAGTATTTGCTTGCGCATGAAGCGGAGGAAGAAGATCCGGACAGGGATATGGAGCAGATTTTTGTCAGGATTTTGTCGGACAGAACTGCGGATTATATGCAGGTGAGTAGAGAACTGAGTGAACTGGGATGGAGTGGAAATCATGAATATATGTGCCTGATCCTGCAGATCACTTATCTGAATCAGCAGAATCTTTCTACGAAAGCAATCTGTCGGTATGTTAAGAAGAAAGTTCCGGATTCGGTAAGTTTTCTTTATCAGGATGAGATTGTAGTGTTTTTTAATCTGACAAAATCAGGAATGAATCAGGAAGAAATAGCAAGTAAGCTGATTTATTTTATCCGTGATACTTATCTGAAAGCGGGATACAGCAGGGTGATGGAAGGACATATGAATCTGCGGCGGCAGTATGTGCAGGCGAAGACAGCTCTGGATGTAGGAAGTCGTAAGAAGCCTTATCTGTGGATTCATTATTTCAGTCAGGTAGCATTGACGTATATTTTGGAGCAGGCCACCAGAAGATTGCCGGGAACAATGATCTGTCATGAAGGGCTGCTGGAACTGAAGAAACATGATAAGGAGAATCAGACTCAGTATATGGAAACATTGAGAGTGTATCTGGAGCAGCATCTCAGTGCAACCCAGGCGGCAAGGGAATTGTTTATCCACCGCAGTACGTTTCTTTACAGACTGGACAGGATTAAGGAAATTCTGCAGTTGGAGCTGGATGATCCAGAGGAGATTTTTTATCTGGAATTGTCATTCAGGCTGCTGGAGCAGGAGCAAGAGAAAGAATAGTACGGGAACAGAATAGTGCAGATATCTGGAAAGGTCAATTATTTGTGGTGGGAGATGTTTTGATAAAAAAAATTCAGGTACGCCTCTGGGCGTACCTGAATAAATGTTAAAAGAGATATTATGTTATTTAGCTTCTTCTTCGGCAGCAGCCTCTTCTTCAGCTTCCAGAGCCGGGTCTACGTGAACGGCGGCTACGGATACAACTGCAGCTTCAAGGTCTGTCTTTAAGTCTACATCTTTGTCCTGGGCGATGGCGAGGTCTTTGACTTTGATTACGTCGCCGACTTTCATGTCACCGACATCTACCATAACTTTGTCTACCAGTGCTGATGGGAGAGCTCTGAAGGAGATTTCTTCCAGATGCTGCTGTAATACACCGGCTTCCAGTTTGTCGTGGTTTACAAGTACGATCTCTGCTACGGAATGTACTTTCTCGTTGCTTACCAGTGCCTGGAAATCTATTTCATCCACCTGTCCTTTTAACGGATTGAACTGGATTTCTTTGATCAGTACGTCATATGACTGACCATCTACATCCAGCATAATCTGGCTTCCTTTGTTACTTGTCTTGAGAAGTTTCTCGACAGCAGATTTCTCGATTTTAACAGGAAGAGAACCTTCCATCTCTCTGCCAAATACGTTACCTGTAACGTAGCCTTCTCTTCTTAATCTTTTGGCCTTTGTGTCCATTGTTCTTTTTTCAGCTTTTAAAGTATTCATTTGACTTTTCCTCCATTTTACAGCTGAGGTGACACGCTTGACACTATCTTTAATTTATGAGCATCCGAAATGCTCCAGGTGGTGTTAAGTATTTTTGAGTATTCAGTTGTTTGTTCTTTATCTTTGTTACAACTGTATTATAACACGCTAAAAATGAAATGCAAGAGGAAAATGTGAAGAGTTTGTGAAATTTAAGTAAACACAAACAAAGCCCCCGGAAGTGACCACTTCCGGGGGCTTTGCATTTAATCTAATTAATCATTAATTACAGAGTATCATTTCTTCTGATATAACCAGGCTGTTCAGCCGGGGAAACGATTTCTTTTTTATGAACGAGTTTCGCCCATTTGTCGACTACTTCATTCTCTACGTGAACACCCTCACCTACAGTAACTTCAGCGAGAACAACACTGTTTCTTACAACAGCACCTTTTTTAATGACGCATCCACGACCGATTACGGAATTCTCAACAGTACCTTCAATCTGGCAGCCGTTGGAGATTACGGAATTCTTCACATCTGCAGTATTGAAATACTGAGTCGGGCAGGAATCATTGGTACGTGTATAGATTGGCCAGTTATCATGGAAAAGTTCCTGAGCTGACTTGTAATTAAGGAGAGCCATGTTTGCAGCATAGTAACTTGGGAAGTCTGTAATGCTTGCAAAGAATCCCTTGTGTGCAACGCCGCGGATGTCCAGAGTTTCGCATTTATCATTCAGGATGTCTGCCAGTGTATACATGGAAGAAAGATTCTTGGCTTCTTTGATAAGGCTGATGAAAAGCTCTGTTTTCATAACACAGGTATCCATATAAACATACTGATTCTTCTTATTACCATGATTCGGTTCGATGGATTCCACACCTTTCTGGCGGTTCAGTCCCAGAACATTACAGGTAAGATAAGCCTCTTTTGCATTATCAACAGCGTGATAAAGGAGAGTAACATCTGCACCGGACTCAATGTGTGTATGTAAAAAATGGTCAAAATCAATTGAATAAACCATATAGCTCGGGGCAATGACAACATACGGATGATTCATTCTGCTGAGGGATTCCATGTTGTCCAGATAGCAGGAGATATCAGTATTGTAAATATCATTGTCATTATTGTGCTCTGAGAAGAGAAGCTGAAGTTTGCCGCTCTTGGAGTTGATATTGTAATGACGTCCTGTTCCAAGATGTTCTACAACAGAACGGGGTTTATTATTGATATAGACCTGAATACGTTCAATGTTGCTGTTGGTCATATTGGAGATAGGGAAGTCAATGACTCTGTATCTGCCAAGGAAAGAAAACGCACCGATTGGGCGATAATCCTGCATACCATCTACATAAATATTTCTCCCGGAAGAGCTTACGATTCCAAATGCCTTATACATATTATTCTGCCCCCTTTACGCGTTTCGCTACAAGCTCAATGTGCTCACTGTCTGCGGCACCGACAACTGCACCTTTACCGATGCGGACACCGTCAGCTACAAGTGCACGCTGAACAACGGCACCTTCTTCTACAACAACACCCGGCATCAGTACACTGTCGATAATTCTGGCACCTGCACCAATCTTAACACCTGTAAAGAGAACGGAATGCTTAACTTCGCCCTGAACAACACAGCCCTGTGTGATATATGCATCTTTAATATCTGCTTCTGCGCTGATGTACTGTGGAAGTGCGGTAACATCTTCTGTATAAATCTTCCATGACGGATCACCCAGATCCAGTTCATTCTTGGAACTTAACAGATCCATGTTTGCTTCCCAGAGAGAGTCAATGGTACCAACATCTTTCCAGTATCCTTCAAATTTATATGCATAAAGAGTTCTGTTATCGTTAAGCATAGTAGGGATGATATCCTTACCGAAGTCATGGCTGGAATCCGGATTCTTGATATCAGCCATCAGCATCTTGCGGAGGAGTTTCCAGGTGAAGATATAGATACCCATGGATGCAAGGTTGCTCTTCGGATGCTCTGGTTTCTCTTCGAATTCTACGATACGTCCGGATTCATCAGTATTCATGATACCAAAACGGCTTGCCTCTTTCATCGGAACTCCGATAACTGCGATGGTTGCATCTGCCTTTGCTTCTTTGTGGGCTGCAAGCATCTTGTCATAGTTCATTTTATAAATATGGTCACCGGAAAGAACAAGAACGTATTCAGGATCAAATTTATCAATGAAATCAATATTCTGGGAGATTGCATCTGCAGTTCCGCGATATACATTCAGATTCTCATCTGCTTTCTCACGTGGAGGAAGAACGTAAACACCGCTGTTTTTAGCATCAAGACCCCAGCGTCCGCCGGCTGCCACATAACTGTTCAGCTGGATAGATTCATACTGTGTAAGTACACCTACAACATCAACGCCACTGTTGGCACAGTTGCTTAAAGGAAAGTCTACGATACGATATTTACCGCCGTATGAAACGGCCGGCTTTGCCACTTTATTGGTAAGATCATGCAGACGGCTGCCACGACCGCCGGCCAGGATCATGGCCAACATACTATTTTGTTTCATAATAGTGAACCCTCGCTTTCATTTGTTATATGATATTATACAATTTTTTTTGGCGTTTTTCCATAGATTTCTTTAAAAAATATGTAAAATTTTCGCTACAAGTCAAGTAAAATCGACGAAAAAATATACATTATATACAAATATCGAGCGGAATTGTAAGACGGGAGGCTGCAGTTATATGTAAATTATGCTGATATATGAATTCTTATTAATTCTACGGAGTACTGCAGACAATCCAATCCATCAGAGAGTAAAGGTCACAGTAACCTGGAATTAGTTACTGTCCACTCCGTTCACAGTAACGTAGCCAAAATTCATTCCAGATTGCCTGTGGCAATGGAATTTTGGCCTGTATGTTTCGGGATTTTGGCATATTCATGCCAAAACACCTTGCGGGATAGTGGTGTGTGAACAGTAACTGGAATTACTTTAGTTGTATAAATTTAAGTGAAACAGGTGGACGTATAATAATTCTTACGCTATAATAGGTAAGAATTTATGTTGCTGTGAGCGAAGCAAACGGTAACAGATTTGAAGAAACGTAACTGTGAAAACAGTGAACAGTAACAACAGTTACAGAGAAACAGAGGTTATCACGTGAGTAAAAGAGAAGATTATAAACGATTTATCGTATTTTGTCTGGCGAGTCTCGTGGTTCTGGCACAGGCGGCGGTCTTTGCATGGGTGTGGTATTCCGTTTACAGAGGACAGATCGACGAGCCTTTCTGGCGCAAAGGTAACTGGGTACTGATCGCAATCTACGGTCTGATGTTTGCCCTGTTTGCCAAATTGTACGGAGGACTTAAGGTTGGATATCTTAAGAGGATTGATGTATTTTATTCGCTGACACTGGCACTTTTGTGTACCAATGTGGTGGAATATCTGGAGATCACCCTGATCAACAGATGGTTCCTGAGCGTATGGCCTATGATCGAGATGACAGGAATACAGCTGGTGCTGATCATTATCTGGATATTTGGTTCAAGGTATATCTATTCCGGACTTTACCGCGCACGCCGGCTTCTGGTCATTTACGGTGACCGGGATCCGGGGGACGACCTGATCCATAAGATGAATTCCCGAAAGGACAAATATGACATCAGCGGCAAGGTACACATCAGTGTGGGAGAAGAAAAAATCCATCAGATGATGCAGGATTATGACGGCGTGATCATCTGGGATCTGCATTCAACAGAGAGAAACCGTTATCTGAAATACTGTTTTGCACATTCTGTCCGATGCTATGTGAGTCCGAAGATTTCGGACATCATTCTTATGGGAAGTGAACGCATCCATCTTTTTGACACACCGCTTCTGGTATCCAGAAATATGGGACTGGCAGTAGACCAGCGTGCTGCAAAGAGAGTTATGGATATTCTGATCTCAGGGATCGGCATTATAATCACTTCACCGATCATGCTGATTATAGCGATTGCGGTAAAAGCATACGACAGAGGTCCGGTGTTTTATTTTCAGGACCGTCTGACATTGGGTGGAAAGCCCTTTAAGATCTGTAAATTCCGCAGTATGTGCGTAGATTCGGAGAAAAACGGTGCAAGACTGGCATCCAAGCATGATTCCCGTATCACACCGGTAGGTCATGTGCTGAGAAATCTTCATCTGGATGAGCTTCCTCAGCTTTTCAATGTATTTAAGGGAGATATGTCTCTGGTAGGTCCGCGTCCGGAACGTGAAAGTATCATGCTTGAGTATGAGAAAGAGCTTCCGGAATTCTATTATCGTCTGAAAGTTAAAGCAGGTCTTACCGGATATGCGCAGGTCTACGGTAAGTATAATACAACTCCTTATGACAAATTAAAGCTGGATCTGTTTTATATTGAGAATTATTCCTTCCTGTTGGATATCAAGCTAATCTTTATGACAGTTAAAATCTTTTTCCAGAAAGAAGTATCTGAGGGAGTAGATGACAGACAGGTAAATGCGTTGAAGGATTCCGGGAAAAACGCCGGAGTGTCAGAGAATAAAACGGAGGAATGACAATGAATAAACCGCTGGTATCTGTGATCATGCCGGTTTACAACGGAGAAAAATATATTAGAAAGGCTGTGGAATCCGTCTATGAACAGGGAGTTTCGCTGGAACTTCTGGTGATCGATGACGGTTCTACAGACCATACAGAGGAAGTCCTGTCTGCCTATGAGGGCAGAGAGGACTTTCGGTATATTAAGAATGAACAGAATATGGGAGCTGCAGGCTCCAGAAACAGAGGAGTCGGGTTGGCACAGGGAACCTACATTGCTTTTCTGGATGCAGATGACTGGTGGGAGCCAGGCAAGCTGAAAGAACAGCTGAAACGTCTGGAAGAGACAGGATACGTGCTGTGTTCTACAGGGCGGGAACTGATGAAAGCGGACGGAAGCAGTACAGGACGGACAATCCCTGTAAAAGAGAAGATCACCTACAGAGAACTTCTGAAACATAACAGCATCAACTGTTCTTCGGTAATACTCAGAAGGGATGTGGCGCGTGAATTTCCCATGGAGCATGACGACAGCCATGAGGATTATATCACCTGGCTGAAAATCCTGCGAAAATACGGCTGTGCTGCCGGAATCAACAAACCCTATCTGAAATACCGTCTCAGCGAAGGCGGCAAATCCAGAAACAAACTGAAATCAGCAGCCATGACTTACAATGTCTACAGATACGCCGGTTACGGCAGGATCAGAAGCTGTATTTTTTTCTGTTCTTATGCTGTACATGGAATATGGAAATATTGCTACTGTTCACTTCGTTCACAGTAACGTAGCCAAAATTCATTCCAGATTGCCTGCGGCAATGGAATTTTGGCTTGTATGTCTCGGGATTTTGGCATATTCATGCCAAAACACCTCGCGGGATAGTGGTGTGTGAACAGTA
>ENA-OQDL01000881-OQDL01000881.1-human-gut-metagenome-genome-assembly--contig:-NODE-881-length-17009-cov-5.684990_pt1 | contig 17009 bp, 21 predicted proteins | sample MGYA00242782_ERZ504609 | MGnify/ENA primary metagenome ERZ504609 (study PRJEB26092, sample SAMD00036320) | human gut metagenome | host: Homo sapiens | study: EMG produced TPA metagenomics assembly of... | reverse complement strand
CATGAATGCACGACCAGCGAACAGATGCTCGAACTGTTGCAAAGCGGTAAGGCAGTGTTCGCCGTGTCGGTGGGTTCGTTGTGGCACCAGATTGAGACGGCCTTGGAACAGGAAGAATATGTTGATCCAAGGCACGACGCAGCCGCTGGGAGCCGCGACACGGGCTCCTTATACAGCGCGGCTCGCGACATCTGCCCGCACACATATTGCATCTGTCCCTGACCTGTGATACCATACAGGTAACTGAAACAACACAGACGGAGGACTTTTTCTATGATCTACGATACCCTGAACAACCTGCCCAACTATCTGGGCGTAAGCGACAATCTGGACACCGTGATCGAGTACATCATGGCGCGGGATATCACCACCCTTCCTGCCGGGCGCACCCGCATTGATGGAGACAAGGCGGTGGTCACCGTGAGCACTGTCACGCCCCAGACCTCCGACAAGGCACTGTTCCAGCGCCACGACAATCACATTACGCTGGAGACCGACTTAGACGGCAGCGAGCTGTTTGAGGTAAGCCTTGCGGAGCTGACGCCCACCAAGCCCACCGATGAAGCTGCCGACACCACCGTAGGCACTGCCGGTACCAGCATTGCCGGGATGCTGTGCGAGGGACGCTTTGCCCTGTATCTGGCGGGGGAACCGTATAAATCCGGTCTGAAGGCGCAGGGCTGCGGCAAGCTGAAAAAAGCCGTGTTCAGCATTGAGCTGGACCCGGACGAGGAAGAAACGGAAGAATAACTGAAAGGAGACTTTCTGTATGGGATTTTTTGCTGTACTGGCTGCAAGTCTGTTTGCCGTATTTATTTTTACTGTATTCGGCGGCTATTCGCTGCTGCTCTGGTGTCAGCAGTCCCTGTGGATGATCGTTCCTCCCGCGGTGGTGCTGGCTGTTCTGGTCTGGGCAATTTCTGAAAATGGATGACAAGATCACCGCCTTGCAAAAGCGGGTGGGTGAACTGGAAGCCGCGCAGAAAACCGCCGAAAAGCCCGAGAAATAAATACAGCGCCGCCCTTACCGGAAAATCTTCTCCGGTAAGGGCGGCGCATTTTTTACACCTTACTTTTATCCGGCGGGTCATCCAATCCTTTGAACATCACCATGCCCAGACTTGCAAAGCTGGCGCCCAGCGCAAAACCGACTGTTCCCAGCGACACACTGAACAAAGCGCCCATAGCAACACCGAACAGGATGCCCGCGATTTGACTTTTCTTCATCTTACTGCTCTGCCTTTCCGTACCATGCAACGGACAGCCGCCAAGAGAGGGAGTACAGCCCCAGAACGATCAGTACAATGCCCAGCAGAGCCAGTGGCGGAACGCCCTGCGGCAGAAGGTTCCGGGCCAGGCCGTCCTCATTGGCGGACACGCCAAACCCCATCAGAGCCGCAACCAGGCCGACCACAAGATAAAACGCATATTTTGCCTTTTCGTAGCCAAAACGGTAATTCAGCGGCAGCAGGATGGTGCTGCCGAGCAGGGTGGTCATGCCCACCTGCACCAGCGTAGAAACCACAAGCGCATGGTCCACAGCTGTCCAGTGCAGGCTTGCCACGCCAAGGGCTGCGGCGGCGAAGAGTTCCGCCAGCACCAGCCCGCACAGGCCAATGATGTATTTGCTGCCCACCAGCTGTTCTTTTGTCACCGGAAGCACGCCGCTGTACTCGCTGAATTTGCTGGCCTGATCATAGGCCAGCAGGGTCATGGGCATCATGCCCAGAAAAAAGCCCGCATACACAATAAAGAAATTGGCCCCATTCATGATGGTAACCACGCCTGCGCCCATCATGACCACGGCGGCCACAATGATACCTTTGGCATAGTGCCATATCTGATAAGCATCCTTTAGCAGCAAGCCTTTCATTCTGCACACTCCCCTTTCACCATCAACACAAACAATTCCTCAATACTTACCGGGGCAAGCTCTGCTCCGGCGGGCATTGCGTCCCGGCGCACAAGCGCCTCTGCCCCGTAGGGGGTGACCCGCTTGCCGTACACCCGCGCATCCAATGCCGCCAGCTGCGCCGCCGTGCCATGCCACAAGGCGTATTCCTCTCGCAGGGCGTCCTTTTCCTCACAGAGCAGCAGCCTGCCCTTGTGCAGGAATGCAATGGTATCGCACAGCTTTTCCAGGTCGCTGACAATGTGGGAGGAGATGAGGATGGAGTGTTCTTCGTCCCGGGGCAAAATCCAGCAGGATATCCACCACTTCATCCCGCACCACCGGGTCCAGCCCATTGGTGGCTTCATCCAGCAGCAGCAGCTTTGCGTGGTGGGAAAGCGCCACCGCAATGCACAGCTTCCTCTGCATTCCAGCGGAGTAATCCTTATACTTTTTGTCCGGCGGCAGGTCAAATTTCCGGCAAAACGCCGTGTAGTCACCAGCGTCCCAGTTGCGGTAGATGCCCGCCATCACCTTGCCCACCTCCACAGCGTTCAGGCACAGCGGAATGCCATCGCTGCCCAGCACCACGCCGATCTCCTCCTTGCTGCGGACGGAAGCGGTGCGGCTGTCCCTGCCAAGAATCGTCACCGTGCCGCCGTCCCGCTGCACCATATCTAAGATCAACCGGATGGTGGTGCTTTTGCCCGCGCCGTTCTCGCCGATCAGCCCGCAGATGGTGCCGCCCGGCAGGGTCAGGTCCAGCGGCCCCAGGGTAAAGTCCTTATAGTGTTTTGTAAGCCCCTGCAATTCCAGTGCGTTCATATTCAGCCCTCCCATAGCAGTTCCAGCATCTCCCGCAGCTCTTCCCTGCTCAGCCCGCAGGATGCGGACAGGCGGACGGCCTCGGTAAGATGCACTTCAATTTTTTTCAAGGTTTCTTCCCGTAGCAGCTCGGTGTTTTTCGGGGCTACAAAAAAGCCCTTTGCCGGTACTGCATAAAGAAAGCCCTCTTTTTCCAGTTCATCGTAGGCGCGCTTGGTAGTAATGACGCTGATGCGCAGGTCCCGTGCCAGCCCCCGGATGGAGGGCATGGCCTCGTCCGGCTGCAAAGCCCCGCTGATGATCTGCTGCTTGATCTGGTTGTAGATCTGGTCATAGATGGGCGCGCCGCTTTTGTTGTTGATAAACAGTTCCATCGGCTGCTCCTTTAGTACTTGCGTTTCGTCTGTATATGTACAGTATATACAGTAGATACAGATTTGTCAAGAGAATGCGCAAAAAAATACACCCGCCGCCCAAAACGGACAGTGGGTGTATTTTTTATAGGTTTTACAGCGCCTTGATAGCGGTCTTGATGCGCTCGGCGGCAAGCTTGGTCTTTTCTGCATCGCCGAAGGCGGTCAGACGGAAGTAGCCTTCGCCGCACTCGCCGAAGCCCACGCCGGGGGTGCCCACAACGCCGCAGTTTTCCAGCAGCCAGTCAAAGAACTCCCAGCTCTTCATGTTGCCGGGGCAGCGCAGCCAGATATAGGGGCTGTTCTTGCCGCCGGCAGTACCACACGCCGCACTCGTCCAGTGCATCGGCGATGACCTTTGCGTTGCGGCGGTAGTAGTCCAGATTGGACTGGATCTCGGCCATGCCGCTCTCGGTGAACACGGCGGCAGCGGCGCGCTGCACCACATAGGGCACGCCGTTGAACTTGGTGGTCTGGCGGCGCAGCCACAGCTTATTCAGGTTCATCCCCTCGCGCTCCAGTTCCTTGGGCACGACGGTGTAGCCGCAGCGGGTGCCGGTAAAGCCTGCGATCTTGGAGAAGGAGCAGATCTCCACGGCACACTCGCGTGCACCCTCGATCTCAAAGATGCTGCGGGCAAGCTCGCCCTCCGAGATGAAGCACTCGTAGGCGGCATCGTACAGAATGATGGCATCGTTCTTGCGGGCGTAGTCCACCCATGCTTTCAGCTGTGCGCGGGTGTAGGCAGCGCCGGTGGGGTTGTTGGGGCTGCAGATATAGATGATATCTGCCTTCACGCTCTCGTCCGGCATGCCAAGGAAGCCATTTTCCTGCCCGGTGCGGCTGTAAATAATCTTGCGGCCATCGGTGACGTTATCGTCCACATAGGTGGGGTACACGGGATCCGGCACCAGCACGGTGTTATCCACATCGAACAGCCCCAGCAGGTTTGCAAGGTCGCTCTTGGCGCCGTCCGAGATAAAGATCTCGTCCTCGGCGATCTGGGTGCCGCGGCCGGCGTAGTAGCCCTGAATGGCCTGCTTGAGGAAGGGGTAGCCCTGCTCCGGGCCGTAGCCGTGGAAGCCCTCTTTGGTGCCCATCTCCTCGGCAGCGTCGCGCATGGCCTGCACCACACACTTTGCCAGCGGCTGGGTCACATCGCCGATGCCCAGACGGATGATCTCCTTTTCCGGGTGTGCTTCCTGATATGCAGCTACCTTGTGGGCAATGTCCACGAACAGGTAGCTGGCCTTCAGTTCGTTGTAATGCTTGTTCATCTTCATGATACTTTCCCTCGCTTCTTTTATTGATGCAACCCTCTCAGTCATCTCGCATTCGCTCGATGCCAGCTCCCCCGAAGGGAGAGCTGGCGCCGTCAGGCGACTGAGGGGGCTCTTATTTACACTTCGGTCGTGCCCTCGCACACGGTCTCGGCAGCGCCGGTCATCAGCAGCTGCTTGCCGGGCAGCACCCGGATGGTCAGCTCACCGCCGCGCAGCTGCACATGGACGTCTTCTCCGGCGGGGCAGATGCCCAGCTCGGTCAGGGCTGCCACGGTGGCGCAGGTGCCGGTGCCGCAGGCCCATGTCTCGCCGCTGCCGCGCTCCCACACGCGCATCTTCAGGTGAGTGGCGTCCACCACCTGCACAAACTCGGTGTTGATGCGCTCCGGGAAGTTTTCGTGGTGCTCAAAACCCGGGCCGATCTGCTCCAGCTTCAGGCTGTCCACATCCGGCACAATGGTCACGCAGTGGGGGTTGCCCACGCTGATGCAGGTCACCCGCCACAGGTTCTCTTCCACCTCCAGGGGCAGGTCTACCAGCGGCCCTTCGCCCATGTTCACGGCGGGCAGCGCCGCCGCCATGGCGGTGTAGGCGCCCATCTCTACCTGCCAAAGCCCCTCGCCCATGCGGGCAACGGTCTTTAAGCCGCTGAGGGTGTCGATGGCAAGCTTCGGCTTTGCCATGCCGTGGGTGTACAGCCACTCGGCCACGCAGCGGATGCCGTTGCCGCACATTTTGCCCTCGCTGCCGTCCGCATTGAAGATGCGCATCATGGCGTCTGCCCCGGCTGTGACCGGTGCGCAGATGCAGATGATGCCATCCGCACCAATGGAAAAGTGCCGCCGGGACAGCCGCTCTGAAAGCGCTGCGATATTCTCCGGCACACCGGAGGTGCGGCAATCCAGATAGATATAATCGTTGGCGCAGCCCTGCATTTTGGTGAATGAAAGCTTCATGCTTATCGCTCCTTATAAAAGGGACTGGTCAGTCCCTTTAAACTCATTACTTTATAATGATAAAAAAATCCGGCACGAGATGTCAAGGGAAAAAACAGCTTTCAGACAATTTTCTTCAGTTGCTGCAAAACAGGGCTTGACAATACGCACTGCATGGGATATAAAAAAGAGAGCGCTTTGTCAGCAGGCAAGGCTGTGCCGGAGACCGGAGGTTTTTTCCGGGGCACGGCGGGCTGTACGCGTATGCAATACAACTGCAAAAGGAGACCACAGGAATGGATACTTTTGAAAAAATCCGTGCATTGCTGGCTGAGCAGCTGGACGTTGACCCGGCAAAGATCACGCTGGAAAGCGATATCATGAGCGATTTTGAGGCTGACAGTCTGGATATCGTGGATATGGTGATGACGTTGGAGGACGAGTTTGGCATCGAAGTGCCGGACGACGCCATCGAGTCCCTGCGCACCGTAGGCGATGTGGTAAACTTTGTGGACAGCCACGCGCAGAACTGATTTTTTTAGGCAAAAAGCCCCGCCTTTGCAGTGCGGCACACGGCCGTGCAGGCAGACGGGGCTTTATTATGGTTCGTGCGGAACGTAAAGCGTTTGGCGCACGGCCTTGGGAGGATATAACAAAATGGCAAAAGACAACAAGAAGCTTGTGCAGGCGATCACCAGCCAGGAAGAAAACTTTGCACAGTGGTACACCGACATCTGCGTCAAGGCAGAGCTGGTGGAGTACTCCAGTGTCAAGGGCTTCATCATCCTGCGCCCCTATGGTCAGGCCATCTGGGAGCTGATCCAGAAGGACATGGATGCCCGGTTCAAGGCAACCGGCCACGAGAACGTGGCTATGCCCGTGCTGATCCCCGAGAGCCTGCTGCAGAAGGAAGGCGAGCTGGTCAATGGCTTCGCGCCGGAGGTGGCGTGGGTCACGATGGGCGGCTCCGACAAGCTGGAAGAGCGCCTGGCGGTGCGTCCCACCAGCGAGACCATGTTCTGTGACCACTGGTCCCGCGTGCTGCACAGCTACCGTGAGCTGCCCATGAAGTACAACCAGTGGTGCAGCGTGGTGCGCTGGGAAAAGACCACCCGTCCCTTCCTGCGCAGCCGTGAGTTCTGGTGGCAGGAAGGCCACACCATCCACGAGACTGCCGCCGAGGCCGAGGCTGAGACCCAGCAGCAGCTGAACTGCTATGCGGATGTCTGCGAGCAGGATCTGGCCATCCCTGTTGTCAAGGGCCGCAAGACCGATAAGGAGAAGTTTGCCGGTGCCGAGGCTACCTATACCATCGAAGCCATGATGAAGGACGGCAAGGCCCTGCAGAGCGGCACCAGCCATTACTTCGGCGATAAGTTCAGCAAGGCTTACGACGTGACCTTTACCGGCCGCGACAACCAGCTGCATCACCCGTTCCAGACCAGCTGGGGCGTTTCCACCCGTCTGGTGGGTGCCATCATTATGACCCACGGCGATGACGACGGCCTGATCCTGCCCCCGGCAGTGGCCCCCATCCAGGTCGTGGTCGTGCCCATCGCCGCCCACAAGCCCGGCGTTTCCGAGAAGGCCGCCGAGCTGGCTGAGAAGATCAGCAAGTATGCCCGCGTCAAGCTGGACGACAGCGACAACGCCCCCGGCTGGAAGTTCTCCCAGTGGGAGATGAAGGGCGTGCCCCTGCGCCTGGAGATCGGCCCCAAGGATCTGGAAAAGAACCAGTGTGTGCTGGTCCGCCGCGACACCCGTGAAAAGATCTTCGTGAGCCTGGATGAGCTGGAGACCGCGATCCCGGCCCAGCTGGAGGCCCTGCGCAAGGACCTGTACGAGCGTGCCCTCGCCAACCGCGAGAAGCGCACCTGGGCAGCCACCACCATGGAGGAGGTCAAGGAACTGGCCAAGGCCAACACCGGTTACATCAAGACCATGTGGTGCGGCGACCTGGCCTGCGAGATGAAGATGAAGGAAGAGGCTGGCCTGTCCAGCCGCTGCATGCCCTTTGAGCAGGAGCACCTCAGCGATGTCTGCCCCTGCTGCGGCAAGCCCGCCAGCAAGATGGTCTACTGGGGCGTGGCCTACTAAGCCGCTCCACAGTCAGAGCCTGATCAGATGAAAAAAGCAGCTTTCCCGTCCAACGGGAGAGCTGCTTTTTTGTATCTGCCTATTGACAACTATGTGCCTACTGTATATACTGTAAATATACAGATGCAACGGAGGCGGCAGACATGAATCTCTTCATCGATAACAAGAGCGGTGCACCCATCTACGAGCAGCTCTACACCCAGATCAAGAACCAGATTTTGAGCGGGGAACTGCAGCCGGAGGAAGCTATGCCGTCCATCCGGGGGCTGGCGCGGGATCTGCGCATCAGCGTTATCACCACAAAGCGGGCCTACGATGAGCTGGAACAGGAGGGCTTTTTGTACGCCGTACCCGCCAAGGGCTTTTTCGTGGCGGCGAAAAACACCGAGCTGCTCCGGGAAGAAAACCTGAAAAAAATCGAAGCACACCTGACGGAAGCCGTCCGGCTGGCGGCTCCCTGCGGGCTGACCAAACAGGAACTGACCGAAATGTTGGAATTGCTGTGGGAGGAATGAACCATGAACGCATTGGAACTGCACGGCCTTGAAAAGCACTACTCGGATTTTGCGCTGGGGCCCATTGATCTGGAACTGCCCGGCGGCACAGTCTGCGGGCTGATCGGCGAGAACGGCGCGGGTAAGAGCACGACCATTAAGCTGATCCTGGACATGATCGACGGGGACGCTGGCACTGTGAAGCTGTTCGGGCAGGAGGGGATCACCCCGCTTGCCAAGGCTGATATCGGTGTGGTGATGGGCGGCGAGGGCATCCCCACCTGCCTGACCGCGCCGCAGGTGGGGAAAGTGATGGCGGGCATCTATCCCAATTGGGATGCCGCCGCCTACGCCGACTGGTGCCGCCGCTTTGACCTTCCGGAGAACAAGAAGTACGGCGACTACTCCACCGGCATGAAGATGAAGCAGTGCCTTGCCGTGGCACTTTCTCATCACCCCAAGCTGCTGCTGTTGGACGAAGCCACCAGCGGCCTGGACCCGGTGGTGCGGGATGAGCTCATCGATCTGCTGCTGGACTTTGTGCGGGATGAGAATCATGCAATTTTGATCTCGTCCCACATCGTCAGCGATTTGGAAAAGCTCTGCGATACCATTGCTTTTCTGCACAAGGGGAAGCTCCTGCTCTGTGAAGATAAGGACACTCTGCGGGATGAGTACGCTCTTTGGCACGGCACTGCCGGGCAATTGGAGGAGCTGGACAGGAACGCCGTCGTCAGCCATCGGGTGACAGCCTACGGGGCCGAGGCACTGGTGAAAAGGGAACTTGTCCCGTTGGGCAGCACCCTGACACCGGTGAGCATCGAAGAACTGTTCGTTTTGATGGTGAAAGGGGAGAATATGCGATGAAAGGTTTGCTGTTGAAGGATTGGTATCAGGTCAGAACCAGTATGAAAACCATGTACCTGTCGGTTGCATTTGTGCTGGTGATCTGGATGTTCAGCACATCGAGCGCCTATGTGTTCCCGGTGAGTTATGCGGCCGTTTTTCTGGGCATCTTGCCTGTGAACCTGCTTGCATACGACCACGCCAGCGGGTGGACGGAGTACAGCTTTGCCCTGCCGCTGAGCAAGGAACTTCAGGTGGCAGAAAAATATCTCGTGGGTCTGCTTTGCACGGCGGTCTCTGCGGCGCTGAATGGAATTTTCTGCGGCATCCTGTTCTGGATGGGAAAACCGCTTCCTGCGATGCCAATCGGCCTTTTGCTGGGGGCGGGCGCAGCTTCCATCCTGCTGATAAACGGGATCATGCTGCCGCTGTACTACCGTTTTGGCGCAGAAAAGGCGCGGATGCTCTACATGCTGATGTTTGCCGGAATGGGCGCTGCTCTGGGCGGCGGTGCCGTGATGGATGAACTGCAGCAGAACGGCACGGGAAGTGGGCCGCTGCCTGTACCCCTCTGGCTGGCCGCAGTGCTTCTGCTGGTGGTACTGACCCTGTATGCCGTGTCCTGGCGGGTGTCGGTGGCATGGTATGGAAAGTATAAGAAGTAGGCTCTTCTTTGTGCAATAGAGCAATCATCCGGTAAAAAAACTGTAAAAGGGGTTGAAAAATCCGGCCCGGCGTAGTATGATAACGGGGCTGAAAGAAAAATCTTACACCAAGGAGGAGTTTGTTTCCATGTCCAGTGACCATACGGATCACCCCAAACAACGCTTCTCCTGCGATGCGGGCCGTGCAAACGTGTTAGCCGCATCCTGAACTGCATGCCCTTTGTACACCGCAGGAGTTGTAACCAGACCGATGCGGTGTATTTTTTATGCCCGGAAACGGGAAACGGAGGGACCAAACCATGCAGAAGAAAAATTATGTGCAGGAGATTCTGGAGATCATCCACAGCGGTCTGCCCCAGGCAGAGCTGGCTGAAAAGCTGTCCGATTACCATGAAAATGACCTGGCCGATGCCCTGACGGCCCTGACACCGGAGGAGCGCCAGAAGGTGTACACCGCACTGGGCGTGGATACGGTGGCAGAAATCTTCTCCTATCTGGACGATGCAGAGCCTTACCTGAAGGAGCTGGACCCCGAGCGGGCCGCCCGGGTCATCTCCCACATGGATTCGGACGATGCTGTGGATGCTCTGGATGACCTGGAAGAGGACGATAAGGCAAAGATCGTCCACCAGCTGGACAAGGATGCCGCCGATGATGTGAAGCTGCTGCTCTCCTATCACGAGGACGAGATCGGCAGCTGCATGACCACCAACTACATCTGCATCCGCAGGGATATGACCATCCGGCAGGCCATGAGTGAGCTGGTGAAGCAGGCAGGCGAGGACGATAACATCTCCACCCTGTATGTGGTGGATGAGAACGAGCACTTTTATGGTGCCATCGACCTGAAAGACCTCATCGTGGCCCGTGCGGAGGAGCGCCTGGAAAAGCTGATCGCACGCTCCTACCCCTACGTCACCGACCACGAGAAGATCAGCGACTGCATCGACCGCATCGTGGACTACGCCGAGCGCTCGCTCCCTGTCCTGAACGACAGCGGGAAGCTGCTGGGCATCATCACCTCGGCGGATGTGGTCGAGCTGGTGGACGACGAGATGGGCGATGATTACGCAAAACTCGGCGGCTTGACCAGCGAGGAGGATCTGAACGAGGGTGTGTTCCAGAGTGTGAAAAAGCGCCTGCCCTGGCTGATCGCCCTGCTGTTCCTCGGGATGATGGTGTCCTCGGTGGTGGGTGCGTTTGAATCGGTGGTGGCGGTGCTGCCCATCGTCATCTGCTTCCAGTCCATGGTGCTGGATATGGCCGGCAATGTGGGCACCCAGTCGCTGGCTGTGACCATCCGTGTGCTGGTGGACGAGAACCTGACCACCTCCAAAAAGCTGCATCTGCTCTGGAAGGAGATGCGGGTGGGTCTGGTCAACGGTGCGCTTCTGGCCGTCATGGCGCTGGGCTTCCTCGGCTGCTATATCCACTTCTTCAAAGCCTATGCGTGGGGGCAGGCGTTCCTGCTCTCCGGCTGCGTCGGTGTTTCCCTCATCGTGGCGATGGTCATTTCCAGCCTGGTGGGTACGGTCATCCCCATGCTGTTCCATAAGATCCACATCGACCCCGCCGTGGCTTCCGGCCCGCTCATCACCACCATCAATGACCTCGTGGCCGTCGTGGTGTACTACGGTCTGGCCATGATCGTGCTCATTGATATGCTCCATCTGGGCTGATTTTTGAATAAGAGCAAAGGCTCCGGCACTGCCGGAGCCTTTTTGCGTCTTATCGATTCTCTATCCAGTACCGCTGGGTCAGCGTCCCGTCGGAGGAGTCGAACATCTCGTCCTCGAGGATGCCGCCGCACGCCTGAATGGTCTTGGCGGAAGCGATGTTGTAGTGGTCGCAGCAGATGCGCACCTTGGAGATGCCGCGTTCCCGGGCCTTTTCGAGGGTCAGACGGAGCATCTGGCTGGCGTAGCCGTTCTTCCGCTCCGAGGGGCGGACGCTGTAGCCGATGTGGCCACCGTAGGCCAGCAGATAGTCGTTGAGGTGGTGGCGCAGGTTGGTCATGCCGACAAGATGTTCCTGCTCGTCCAGAGCCAGATACTGGGTGGCGGGCACGAACCCGGCGGGGGTGGTGGCCGGGTCTTTCAGGCAGCGGAGGGCAGCCAGCCACTGGTCGTAGTCGTCGTATTTGTCCAGCGCTGAGGTGCCGTCCATCCGGGAGCTGATGGCAAGAAACTCTTCCCGGTAGGCCATGAGCTGCTCCCGGTCGCCCTCGTCCGGCTCCCGCAGGTGGAGCTTCTGGGGCGGCGTATGACGAGCTGCGGCCCGGAAGTCCGGTGCTTTCATCAGGCCGTGGCGGTTGCAGTAGAAGTAGAGTACGCCCGCACCGGTGATTTTGAAACGGCAGCTGGCGTCTCCCTCAGGGTAAAGTTTGACCAGCTGCAATTTGTCGCCGGTGAGGCAGGCAATGAAGGAAATGTAGTGGTCTTTGGTCATGGGGTGGTGGATGGTGACGAAAAGCTCATCTTCCACCCGCTCCAGCGTCAGCTGATGGTGTTCGTCGGCGTCGTCCGCCTCAGAGATGTCCAGCGGCGGCAGGGTGATGCCGCAGCAGCTCACGACAGCCTGCCCGGTGGCGTGGAGCACATTGCCGCACAGGGGGCAGACGTAGAGCTTGGAGCGAAGCAGGTTGGCAGAACGGTTCCGGTTGACGACGGGTTCGCCCTGCATCAGCTCGAGCACGCTGACGCCCAGAGCCGCCGCCAGCGGCTCCAGCAGGGAAATATCGGGCAGGCCGTGGGCTGTCTCCCACTTGGAGATGGCCTTTGCGCTGACGGCCAGCTTCTCGGCCAGTTCGGCCTGTGTCATACACTTTGCTTCCCGCAGCTGCCGGATGGCGCTGCCGGTGACGTAAGAATCCATATAAACTCTCCTTTGTGATTGTTTCTCTCTGTCCAAAGGATACCATAACAAAAAGCTCCACACAACCTACGCTGCGTGGAGCTTTGCTTTTTTATTTGGCTTCGTCTGTTTTCTGCCGGGCGGCTTCCAGCTCGTTCACCCGCTTTTGCAGGGCCTCTACTTTGTCGTCCAGCCGCCAGAACGCCCAGATGACGAAGGCGATGCCAAGGCTGACCGGGAACATCCACGCATAAAAGTGGTGCTGGATGTCCAGAAAATAGGAGCCGCCGAAGAAGGTGAACAGAAACAGAAAGAGCAGCGCGGTGGCGAAAATGCCCAGAAAACGCTTCATAGAAAGCCTCCGTTATTCCTCTGCGGCCTCTTCTTCGTCCTCGTCCAGCTCGATGCTGAACACGGCCTTTTTCAGCTTGCCGCAGCCCTGCGCTTTCAGGCCGGACTTGTAGGGTTCACCGGCCAGATAGAGGGCAAAGCGCCCCTCGCAGAGCATCCCGGCGATGCTGGTGCCGGCGGTGCCGACGGTCAGGTCTGCGGCCTCGTCGGCGGGCCTGGTGGGGGTCAGCTCGCCCAGCGAGACTTCGAACAGCTCACTGCCCTCAAGGTCGGTCTCGAGGGTCAGGTGGGCGTCCCGGCGCTGGAAGAGCGCCTTGTCCGAGGTCTGCGGTGTGACGGTGCTCACCGTGACCACGGCCTTGTCGCCGTTGATGCGGGTCTTTCCGGCGGGCAGGTTGTTGATGTCCCGGGCCATGACGAACTCGATGACAGCGTCAAGGTTGTCGCTCATGCCGAGATAGTTGGGGAGATTGTTCAGGGTATCGTAAATCATAGGAGAAACCTCTTATTCTGCATCTTTGGGGTCGGTCATCAGCTCTTTGATGCTGGGGACGACGCCGCCCAGATTCTGCAAGTCCGAAGGAATGATGATCTTGGTGGCCTTGCCGTTGGCGACCTTGGCCAGCGCTTCCAGACTGCGCAGGGCGAGGACCTTATCGGTGGGCATGGCTTCGTTCAGCAGGCGGATGGCGTCGGCGTTGGCCTTCTGGACGGCGAGGATGGCCTGTGCCTCGCCCTCGGCCTCGAGGATGCGCTGCTGTTTGACGGCGTCGGCACGGAGGATGGCGGATTCCTTTTCGCCCTCGGCGGCGGTGATGGCGGCCTGCTTCTCACCGTCGGCCTTTAGGATGACGGCGCGCTTTTCGCGCTCTGCCTTCATCTGCTTCTCCATGGCTTCCTGGATCTCGCGCGGCGGGATGATGTTCTTGACCTCCACGCGGTTGACCTTGATGCCCCACTTGTCGGTGGCTTCATCGAGGATGGCCGTGATCTTGCCGTTGATGACATCGCGGCTGGTCAGGGTGTGATCCAGCTCCATCTCACCGATGATGTTGCGCAGGGTGGTGGCGGAAAGGCTCTCGATGGCTGCGATGGGCTGGTTGACACCGTAGGTGTAGAGCTTGGCATCCATGACCTGGAAGAACACCACGGTGTCGATCTGCATGGTAACGTTATCGCGGGTGATCACAGGCTGGGGAGGAAAGTCCGCGACCTGCTCCTTCAGGCTGACCTTTTTGGCAATCCGCTCAATGAACGGAATCTTGACATGCAGGCCGGCCGACCAGGTGTCGGAGTAGCTGCCCAGACGCTCCACAACGTACACCATGGACTGAGGCACGATGACGATGTTGGTGACGACGATGAGCAGGATGACAAAGATGAGCGCGAGGATCACGAATAGCATGATAGGCATAGAGACGCTCCTTTTTTCAGTGGTTGATGGATTCGGTCAGAATGGGTTCCACGATGAGCAGGGTGCTGTGGATCTCGGTGACCCGGCAGGCCTGCCCGGGGGTCAGGGTATCGCCGGGGGTGGCGCAGCGGGCGCTCCAGTCCACGCCATCCAGCCGCACCCGGCCCGTCTGCTGGGCGGAAACGGGGGTCAGCACCCGGGCTTCCCGGCCAAGGGCGCGGTCACCGTTGGTAGGGGTGGGCTGCTTGTGCAGCCGTTTGGCCAGCGGCTTGAATGCCAGCAGGCAGACCGCGCTGACCGCAATGAACACCACTGCCTGCACCCGGAACGAGTGGGTGAACAGGCAGCAGAGCAGGGCTGCCGCGCTGCCTGCCGCAAACCAGACGGATACCATGCTGAAGGTCATACCCTCCAGCGCCAGGAAACCGACGGCGGCAAGGAGCCAGAAAATGGGGTCAATGGACATCGAACATCCCTCCTTATGATCCTATTATAGAGCATCCGGTTGGGGGAAGGTCAAGAGATTTTTGCTGAATTGTTGCGCAGAAAACAAAATGCGGTCATACATAATCATAATAGCTGTGGTTCGGGTTATGCCCCACCTCTTCCACCACGATGGTAAAGCCCATGGGGTTCACCTCGGTGCTCTTGCCGCTGGCAAGGGTCTCCACGATGATATGCTCGGTGCGGTTGACGATGATCTCCGCAGTTTCCACCTTGCCCACCCGCTGGTAGTGCAGGATGCCGTCCTCGGCACGCAGAACCCGCAGCTGGCCGGTGCGGAAGGCTTCGCAGGTGTGGCGGAGCTGTGCCAGTTGTGCCAGCACAGGGCGCAGGCGCTGCTCGTGGGCATCCCACCGGAAGAAAGCCCGGTTGAAGGGGTCCCGGTAGCCCTGCATGGCAATCTCGTCGCCGTAGTACAGGCAGGGCACGCCCGGCAGGGTGTAGATGATGGCGTAGGCCATCCGCAGGCGGAGCAGGCCTTCCTCGTAGGCATCGCCGGTCACACAGCGGCCGCTCTGCCACGCGCGGCCCCGGCCATTGGCGGGCTCGTCAGCAATCACGGTCAGGGCACGCTCGGTGTCGTGGGTGGAAAGGAAGTTCAGGGCGGTATCCATGGCCGGGGCAGGGTAGTGTTCGCAGATGGTCAGGATCTCCGTCATGGCCTGCTCGGCGGGCTTGCCCTTGACGAAATCCAGCACGGCGTTCTTGAAGGGGTAGTTCATCACGCTGTCCAGGCCCTTGCCCAGCAGATAGGTGCGGCGCTTGTTGAAGCCGAACTTGGTGGTGGCATCCTCCCACACCTCGCCCAGCAGGAACTTTTCGGGGCTGACCCGCTTGACGGCGGCGCGCACCTTCTCAATGAATTCGTCGGGCAGCTCATCGGCTACATCCAGCCGGAAGCCTGCCGCGCCGCGCCGCAGCCAGGTGTCGATGACACCGCCCGGGCCGGTGATGAACTCCACATAGGAGGGGGTCTCCTCGTTGACCTCGGGCAGGGTCTCAAAGCCCCACCAGCTGCGGTAGCCGCCCTTGTACTGGGGGCCGAAATCGTACCAGCAGCGGTAAGGGGAGTTGGGGTCCCGGTACGCGCCGCTCTCGCCATAGCGGCCCTCGCGGTTGAAGTAGCGGCTGTCGGAGCCGGTGTGGCTGAACACGCCGTCCAGCACGATGCCGATGCCGTATTTTTTTGGCGGCGGTGCACAGTGCCTCAAATTCCTCGTTGGTGCCCAGCAGGGGGTCCACATTCAGGTAGTCGGCGGTGTTGTAGCGGTGGTTGGAGTGGGCCTCAAAGATGGGGTTGAGGTAGATGAAATCCACCCCCATCTCGTGCAGGTAGGGGAGCTTTTGCTGGATGCCCTTGAGGTCACCGCCGAAATAATCCTCATTCAGGTGGCCGCCCACTTCGTTGGGCTGCCAGAAGGGCTCGGCGTGCTTGTCGGCCTGATAGATGCGGTCGGCAAAGGGCATGGGCTTGTTCTCCACCCCTTCGCAGAAGCGGTCCGGGAAAATCTGATAGAACACCTTACCCTTGATGCTTTCGGGGGTCTCAAAGTCCTGCTCATAGACCGTGATCTGCCAGCTTTCGCCATCCTGCCAGCTGATCACACCGCAGTTGTCGGGGCCGCGCACGATGCGGCGGAAGTCGGTGTAGAGGTCGAAGTAGTAGAAGTAGAGGCCCGGGTCATTCAGAGGCACTTCCACGGAAAAGTGGTTCTGCCTGGGGGTCTGGCCATCGAAGTTCATCCGGTAGTAGACGGGAACATCGAACTTACCCTCTTTTTTTCAGGACAAGGTGTGGGTCTACATAGCCCAGCTCCTCGGGGATGCAGAGCGACAGCCGGACAGTCTGCCCGGCGCGCACTGCACCAAAGGGCTGCTTGAAATAGGGGTCAAAACTGTTGAACAGACAAGACAAGTGGGGTCGTTCCTTTCTCAAAAAAAGCCCCGGTTCCGTAATGGCTCCGGGGCAGAGATATATTTGTGCTAAACCCTTCCGTTTACTTCACAGCAGAAGCATGCCAGATGTCGCGGGCGTAATCCAGCACAGAACGGTCTGCGCTGAAGATGCCGCTGTTGGCGGTGTTCTTCAGGCTCATCTGTGCCCACTTCTCGCGGTCAGCATACAGGCGCTGCAGGTCGGCCTGAGCACGGCGGTAATCCTTGAAGTCGGCCATGACCATATAAGGATCGCTGGTGCGCAGGTTCTCGGTGACCTCGTGGAAGTTCTCGCCGTTCCAGCCGCGCTCCAGGAAGTTCAGAGCGGCATTTGCCACGTCATCGCCCATGATGAAGGCGCTGGGGTGGTAGCCCACCTGCTTGAGGTTGTTGACCTCGGGGGTCAGCATACCGAAGATCAGCTCGTTCTCTTTGCCGGCGGCATCGGCGATCTCAACGTTTGCGCCGTCCAGCGTACCCAGCGTGATGGCACCGTTCAGCAT
>ENA-OQDL01000879-OQDL01000879.1-human-gut-metagenome-genome-assembly--contig:-NODE-879-length-17025-cov-4.246775_pt1 | contig 17025 bp, 18 predicted proteins | sample MGYA00242782_ERZ504609 | MGnify/ENA primary metagenome ERZ504609 (study PRJEB26092, sample SAMD00036320) | human gut metagenome | host: Homo sapiens | study: EMG produced TPA metagenomics assembly of... | reverse complement strand
GCTCCAGTAAGCTGAAGGAGCTGGAATAATTTGGAAAAAGAAAAATGGTATGAAAAGTTAAAGGCACAGGGACAGAGTATTACTGTCCCCATGACTCTTTTGATGATCGCAGTGGCTGTTATCCCTCCCAGTTGGCCATAGTCTTTGTCCGGTGTCATCATATAAGTAGTGATCCCCCGTTTGCCGGCTTCGGTGGCCAGTGTACCGATCACGTCATCGGCCTCGTATCCCGGTACTTCCAGAATAGGAATACGGTAGGCCCGTATAATATCCTTTATAATGGGTACGGACAAACGGATTACTTCGGGTGTTTCTTCACGTTGTGCCTTATACTGTTCATAGGCTTCGTGCCGGAAGGTGGGACCGGCGGGATCAAATGCCACACCGATGTGCGTAGGATTTTCTTTCTTCAAGACCTCTTCCAGTGTATTGACAAATCCCAGTACGGCTGAAGTGTTGAAACCCTTGGAGTTAATACGCGGGCTTTTGATGAAAGCGTAATACGCACGGTATATTAATGCATAAGCATCTAATAGAAAAAGTTTGTCCATTCTTAAAAATCTTTAGTTTTTTCATTGTAAAAGTACAAAAAAATACCGTATTCCGTCTTTTATTACTACTTTTGTGCACAAATTAACCTGCATGGACAAATTACAGCAAATCAAATTGCCTATTGACAAGGAGTTTGAGGAATTTAGAAGGTTGTTTGACTCTTCGCTCCAAAGTTCCAATTCTTTACTTAGTGAGGTGTTATCCTATATTAAGCAGAGAAATGGCAAGATGATGCGTCCCATATTGGCGTTGTTGATTGCTAAATTATTCGGTGAAATCAATGATTCTACGCTTCATGCGGCTCTTTCATTGGAGTTGCTCCATACGGCCAGCCTGGTGCACGATGATGTGGTGGATGAGAGTGACAAGCGCCGTGGGCAGTCTTCGGTAATGCTATCTATAATAATAAGGTGTCGGTTCTGGTAGGCGACTATATGCTGGCAACCAGCCTGAAGCATTCTGCCATGACCCGCGAGATTACAATTGTAGATTTGGTGGCTTGTTTGGGACAGAACTTATCTGAAGGCGAGATTATTCAATTGGCGAATATTAATGCTTCTGAGTTCTCGGAAGAAGTGTATTATGATGTCATTCGTAAAAAGACGGCTGCATTGTTTACTGCCAGTGCGGAAGCGGGGGCTATTTCGGTGCATGCATCCGATGAAATGGTGAAAAATGCTCGTCTGTTTGGCGAAATGATTGGTATTGCTTTCCAGATAAAGGATGATATTTTCGACTATTATTCTTCTGATGAGATAGGTAAACCTACCGGGAACGATATGCGTGAAGGGAAGCTGACATTGCCGGCTTTGTATGTGTTGAATATGTTTGATGATGAGGAGATGCGGAAACTGGCGCTACGCATCCGGGCATTAGACGCTTCGGATGAAGATATTGCCCGTTTCATCGAATATACTAAGGTGAAGGGAGGGATAGAGTATGCCAGGCAGGCAATGGTGGATTATCGTAATAAAGCGTTGGCTTTACTTCCACAATCAGCCGGTCAAGCTGTAAAAGATGCTTTGACTGCTTATATTGATTATGTGATTGAAAGAGATAAATAGTACGATTGTTGAAGATATGTACCTCAAAAAGTCGGCGTGGTCCTTTATATCAATAAGGACCACGCCCGAACTTTTTGAGGTACGCCTTTCTTTGGTAGTTTAAAATAACCGGAATAGATAAGGCTCATTCCGGTCACTTTAAATGTGGTTGTTATTTAAATAGTGAAACAGTTCTTTGTTTAGAAGAACTTGGTTTCTTGGCCTACAATTTCTGAGAGAAGCAGATTGGCCAGGCGGCTTGTTCCTAAGCGGAATAACTCGTTTGTCAGCCATTCTTCACCTAACACTTCTTTTACAATGGTATAGTAAACCAAAGCATCGTGTACGGTATTAATTCCTCCGGCGGGTTTGAATCCTACTTTGCGGCCTGTTGTCATATAGTATTCTTTGATAGCCTCGCACATCACCAAGGCAGCTTCAGGAGTAGCGGCGGGGTTTTCCTTTCCGGTAGAGGTTTTGATGAAATCGGCTCCGGAATACATCGATAGAATGGACGCTTTTTTGATGTTGGATGCGCTTCCCAGTGCTCCGGTTTCCAAGATCACTTTCAGGTGATGCTCACCACATACAGCTTTTAATTCTTCTATTTCATCACACATTCCTTCGTAATCCCCACTCAGGAACTTGCCTACCGGGATAACGATATCTATCTCATCGGCTCCGGTATGGAGAGCCATAGCTGTTTCGGCTACCTTTACTTCGGTAAAGGTTTGCGAGGAGGGAAAACCGCCCGATACACAGGCTATGTTTACATGATCTGCTTCCAAGGTGTCGTTGACTACTTCTGCCATATTAGGATATACACAGATTGCGGCTACATTGTCCAGATCGGGGTACTTGTCAACAAATTCATTTACTTTTCCGGTGAATTTCATTACACTTTCATCTGAATCAGTACACTTTAAAGTGGTTAGGTCAATGCAATGGAACAGGAATTTCTTTACGTCCGGTGTATTGTTTTCTGCTACATGTTTTTCGATGAGTAGGGCAGTTTTCGCTTTTACATCCTCATCGTGCAAACGGATGTTATACTTGGCAAGTGCTTCTTCGTACTTGCTGTGCTCAGGTCCATGATCGTGGTCATGACGATGTTCATGTCCACCTTCGAATTCGTGATTATGTTCCATAATTCTTTATAATTTGGGATTGTTTTTATGTCTGTCTTTATCTCTATTTGTTTTCTTCTCCAAGTTTTGACGGAAGGCTTCGGTCAGGTTTACTCCGGTCTGGTTGGCTAGACAGATAAGGACCCACAGTACATCTGCCATTTCATCGGCAAGGTTGTCTTTCTCTCCTTGCTTGAAAGACTGATCTCCGTATTTGCGTGCCATCACACGTGCCAGTTCGCCTACTTCCTCGGTCAGAACAACCATATTGGTCAGTTCGCTGAAGTAACGTACACCATACGTTTTAATCCAGCGGTCCACTTCTTTTTGTGCTTCTTCCAGTGTCATTATTCCTTGTTTTTGGTGTCCATACATATAGTAACAGGACCGTTGTTCAGAAGTTCAACTTTCATGTCTGCTCCGAATTCTCCGGTTCCTACTTCTTTGCCCAGACCGATGCTCAGTTCTTGGCAGAAATAATTGTAGAGGGGGATGGCTACATCGTGCTTTGCAGCACGGATATAGGAGGGACGGTTGCCTTTTTTTGTAGATGCGTGTAGTGTGAATTGGCTGATCACCAATATGTTGCCTCCTACCTCTAGGATAGATTTATTCATGACTCCATTTTCATCGTCAAAGACTCTCAGTCCTATTATTTTTTTGCATAACCAGTCGGCATCTTCTTGTGTATCAGCTTCTTCAATGCCAACCAATATCATGAATCCTTCTTTTATCGCCGATTTGCATACGCCTTCTATGGTAACAGAGGCGTGGCTTACTCGTTGAATAACTACTCTCATATTTATATTCTTTAATTTCTTGTTAGAAAAATTCTAGTTGTTTATCGGTAATGTCTCCGCTTCTACAATGGACAATATGTTGCCGGCTTCTTGCCTGGACTGATACGAGGCAGAGCATGTCCCTGTAGTAGATGTATGCAAAGGTAGGAAATCCCTTTTATTCTGTGAGATTTTCTTTGATATTTTTAGCGGCTGCTTCACCTACCACGGCTGCAATCTCTTCCAGTGAGGCTTGCTTGATGCGGCTGACGCTTTTGAATGTTTTCAGCAGGGCGGTCTTTCTTTTTTCGCCTATTCCCTTGATATTGTCCAAAGCGGACGCCACCTGACTCTTGCTTCGTTTGTCCCGGTGGAAGGTGATGGCGAAGCGGTGTACCTCGTTCTGTATGTTTTCCAACAGATGGAACAAGGGAGTGCTTTGCTTCACACCGATGGTCAGCGGAGGGAATCCGTATAACAATTCCGAGGTACGGTGCTTGCGGTCTTTGGCCAGTCCGGCTATGGGGATATCCAGATGAAGTTCGTCCTCTATCACTTCTCTCACCACTTCCATTTGCCCCTTTCCACCGTCGGTAATGATGAGGTCGGGCAAGGGGGAACCTTCCTCTATGGCACGGCTATACCGGCGGCGTACCACCTCTTTCATCGAGGCGTAATCGTCGGGTCCGGTCACAGTCTTGATGATGTATTTCCGGTACTCCTTCTTGCTTGGTTTCGCCTTTTTGAAAACGACGCAGGCGGCCACCGCGTCCGAGCCTTGAATATTGGAATTATCGAAACATTCGATGTGGTTCGGTAGTTTTTTCATGTGCAGCTGCTCTTGGATTTCTTTCATCAGACGGACGCTTCTTTGTTCAGGATTCAACTTTTCCGCCTGTTTCAAGCGGTCCACTTTATACTGTTTCACGTTCATTACGGAAAGATCCAGCAAATGCTTCTTTTCTCCTCGTTGGGGAACGGTAAAGGATACATTGTTCATCTCCATATCCAGTTCAAAAGGTACGATGATTTCGCGGGAAGTGCTCTTATATCGTTCACGCATCTCAATAATGCCCAATTGTAGAAGTTCTTCTTTCGTTTCGTTCAGACGTTTCTTGTATTCGAAGGTGAAGGCTTGGTTGATGCATCCGTTTGTGATATGCAGATAGTTGATATAGGCTGAATTTTCTTCCATTTCAATGGAGAACACATCCACATTATGAATGATGGAATTAACGACTTCGCTCTTGGAACGATAGTTTTCTATCAAGTCATATTTCTCTTTTATTTTCTGTGCTTCCTCAAATTTCATTTCGGCAGCAAGCGCTTGCATCTCTTCCATCAGCAGGTCACTTACAATCTGGGTATCTCCTTTCAGAATATTTTTGATTTCACCGATATTCTTCATGTATTCTTCGTGTGACTGCTGCCCGATGCAGGGCCCTTTGCAGTTCTTTATGTGATATTCCAGACATACGTTGAACTTGCCGGCGCGAATGTTTTCGGGACTTAGATTGAGTTTGCAGGTACGGATGGGGTAGAGCTTTTTGATCAAGTCCATCACGGCAAGCATGGAGGGCATGTGACTGTACGGACCATAATAAGAGGACCCGTTGCGGATGACTTGCCGGGTTTTGAAGATACGTGGGAAATATTCGTTGCTTACACAAATAGAGGGGTAAGTCTTGTCATCTTTCAGCAATACATTGTAACGTGGCTTGTATTTCTTTATCAGGTTGTTTTCGAGTAAAAGAGCGTCTTCTTCTGTTTTTACCACGATATAACGGATATCTGCAATTTTGCTGACCAGTAATCGTGTCTTGCCGTTGGGGTGTTCTCTATTAAAATAAGAAGAGACTCTGCGCTTCAGGTTTTTTGCCTTTCCAACGTAGATAATGGTTCCTTCGGAGTTCAAGTATTGGTAAATGCCGGGGCTGTCGGGCAGGTTTAGTACAATTCCTTTCAGATAATCATTGGTTGTAATCTCTTCTTTTTCCATACATGCTTATTGAATATTGCCGGTTGGCAGAACTGTTTCTTGAGTTGATGTTGCAGCCGCAACATCCTATATCTTTCGGTTGTAACATTATATATCTTCAAGCTGTAACATTATATATCTTACAGCCTGAAGATATATATCTTTCGGTTTCATCGTCCATCTCATTCCATAGATCTCTTTTTATTGTGAACGATGATGGGGCCCGTTTTGATGGACATGTTGTGTGACACTATAAAGTAAGCAGTGTATCCACCGTGATATCTTCGGGGAATGCCTTTCTGCCGTTCAGACCTCCCAGTTCGATAATGAAATTGATGAAAATCTTTTTTGGCGCCACATCTTTGTACCAAGCGATGAGTGGCCGCCATGGTTCCGCCGGTAGCCAATAAATCATCGTGCAGCAGAACCACGTCGTTCTCATCGATGGCGTCTTTATGTATCTGAATGGTGTCGGTTCCATACTCTTTTGCGTATGTTTCCTCTACTACTTCTGCGGGAAGTTTGCCCGGCTTGCGTGCCATCACGAATCCGGCACCTAACCGTGCCGCCAGCGCACCACCCATAATGAAGCCACGCGATTCAATACCTACTACTTTGGTGATGCCTTTGTCCTTGTACATCTCGTATAGAGTATCTAGTATTTCCTGCAAGCATTCGGGGTTTTTGAACAGGGTTGTCACATCGTAAAACAGAATTCCCGGAATGGGGAAATCTGGAATTTCTCTTAAGTTTGCTTTAAGCGTTTCTTTGCTCATAACCAGTATTTTATTGTTAGTCTATTAAATTACTTGTTTCACGTGAAACATACCTTGTTTCACCGTCCCAGCAGGACTAGTAAGACATTGATGTCGCTAGGAGAGATACCCGGTATGCGGCTGGCTTGGGCCAAAGTTTCGGGATCTATCTTCATCAGTTTCTGCCGGGCTTCGGTAGAGAGCGAATTCAATGAGTTGTAATCGAACTTGCCTTTGATGCGGATGGCTTCCAGACGATGTATCTTGTCGGCGATCATTCGTTCGCGGTCAATGTATCCCTGGTATTTGATCAGCACTTCGGCAGCTTCAATCACTTCTTCTTTACGGTCGGTAATTTGGTCCAGCATGGCTTTGAAAGCCGGAATGTGGCCGGCTATATTTTCGATGGTAATCTGCGGACGGTTCAGCAGGTCGATTAGTTTGCAGCCGTGTGTCAGACGGGCAGTACCCAAACTTTCCAAAGCATCATTGATTAATGCGGCTTTGATGGAGAAGGTTTTGGCAAAGTCGATGATTTGGTTCACGGCTTCCCGTTTGCTGCAAAGATGTTCGTAACGGTCTTGTTTTACCAGTCCCAGCTTGTAGGCGCGTTCGGTAAGGCGCATATCTGCATCGTCTTGTCGGAGCAGGATGCGGTATTCGGCACGGGAGGTGAACATACGATAAGGTTCGTCCACACCTTTTGTAACCAGATCGTCAATCAAGACACCGATGTAGGCCTCGTCCCGTCCCAGTGTGAACGGTTCGCCACCGTGGCAATTGATGTGTGCGTTGATGCCGGCAATGATTCCCTGTCCGCCTGCTTCTTCGTAACCGGTAGTTCCGTTTACTTGTCCGGCAAGGAACAGGTTCTTGATTATTTTCGATTCCAATGTATGTTTCAGTTGGGTGGGGTCGAAGTAATCATATTCGATGGCGTATCCCGGACGATAGACTACCAAGTCCTTAAATGCGGGTACTTTCTTTAATGCCGCCAACTGTATGTCCATGGGCAGTGAAGAAGAGAACCCGTTCAGGTAAAGTTCCTGTGTGGTTTCTCCTTCGGGTTCCAGGAAAAGCTGATGTTGCGGCTTGTCGGGGAAGGTTACGATTTTGGTTTCTATACTGGGACAATAACGCGGTCCGATGCTTTGGATTTGTCCGTTGAAAAGGGGAGAGTCGGGCAGACCTTTCCGTAGTATCTCGTGTACCTCTTCGTTGGTAAAGCAGGTCCAGCATTGCAGTTGTTTCAGTTTGCGCGGTTCGCTCATGAACGAAAAGCGATGGAAGTCGTTTTCTCCGTCCTGTGTTTCCATCAGGTCGTAGTGTACGCTGCGCCCGTCTATGCGGACAGGCGTACCGGTCTTCATGCGTCCGGCGGTGATTCCGTGGCGGGTGATTGATTCGGTCAGATGGTAGGAGGCAGGTTCGGCCATGCGTCCTCCTGCCAGTTGTTTATGCCCGATGTGCATCAGTCCGTTCAGGAAGGTTCCTGCGGTGAGCACGATACATTTAGCATGGAAAGTCACTCCCCAGCAAGTCATGACTCCAGTCGCTTCGCCGTTTTCCACGATTAGTTCTTCTACGGTATCTTGCCAAATGTGCAGATTGGGAGTATTCTCCAGAATCTCGCGCCATGCCCAGATAAACTTGCCGCGGTCACATTGGGCGCGGGGGCTCCACATAGCGGGACCTTTGGAGCGGTTGAGCATACGGAACTGTATGGCTGTACGGTCTGTAACCAGTCCCATGTAGCCACCTAATGCGTCTATCTCTCTTACGATTTGTCCCTTGGCGATGCCACCTACGGCAGGGTTACAACTCATTTGCCCGATTTTGTTCATATCCATGGTAATCAGGCAGGTCTTCGAACCCATGTTGGCTGCGGCCGCGGTCGGCTTCACAGCCTGCGTGTCCGGCGCCTATTACAATAACGTCGTACTTAAAATCCATTGATTTATTTCTTTTTACCGATTGCAAAATTACGAATTTTACTCTGTAAAGCGGTGATAATACGGTTAAAAAGAATGTGTGGCGGCAGAAATCTGTTTCTGCCGCCACATCATACAAACGCTATTCTTAAAGTAAACTATTTCCTGTTATTTCTTGTCCGGAGCAGGAGGGGTGTCGGTCGGGCGTTTCTTTCCGTCCTTGTCTACCGGTTCAAAATCCTCTTTCTCCGGTTTATTCTGTGCATTTCCTTTCGAGGAAGGATTGACAATGTTCTGATAGGTATCATGAATGGGAAGCTTGTCTAGAATACCCAGTGCGGGAGCCACTTTGCTGACCACATTCTGCAAGAAATTGGACGTTGTGCCGTTGCCACCGTCAAATACAGTAACATTTCCCAGTTGGATATGTTCAAATGCCTTAACCTGTTCCGAAGCGATTTCCTTCCATTGGTCAACCATCTTGTATTGGATGGCGATTTCGGGATTGCGCTCGGCAGCCTTCACCATGGCCTCGAAACCTTCCGCTTCGGCCAGCAAGGACTTCTTCTTGCCTTCCGCTTCTGCTTCCAGTTTCATCTGGATGGCCTTGGCTTCCGCCTGTGCTTTGGCCAGGATAGCTTCCGCTTCTGCATTTGCCTTACGTTTTATTTGCTCGGCCAATGCGTCCGCATCCAAGATGGCCTGCTGTTTGGCTATTTCGGCAGGAACAATCTTATCCGCTTTCAAGGCCTGTTCCACTTTGCGGGCTTTCGCTTCTTCTATTTCACGCTGTGCGTTTTCCTGTGCGGTGAGGACGGCAGCTTGTGTCCGGGCTTGTGCTTCACCGGCCTTTCTAGAGGCTTCCGCCTTGGTAACTTCCAGTTCCGCATTACTTTCGGCAACCTCTTTGGCAGCGTTATTTTGCCCGATGGCCGATTTCTTTTGTGCTTCCGCCTGCTTTATTTCCATATCGGATTGGAGCTCTGCCGTACGGCTTTCCTGTTCGGTACGCGCCTGTTCCTTGTTCACCTCCATAGAGGCACTGGCTTTGGCGATACGTGATTCTTTTTCGGCATTTTCTTCTGCTACTTTCGATTCACGTTCCTTGTCGGCTATGGCTACTTTAATTTCCTCGTCACGTTGCGTATCGGCCAGTTGAGTGTTCTTGTCGCGGTTGGTTTCCGCTACTTTGGTGGCACGTTCTTTTTGTTGTTCCGCAATCTTGATGGCACCCAGTTTCTGTTGTTCTTCAATGTTAGCCAAGGCTTCGTTCTTGGCTTTCGCTTCGGCTTCTTTTCCCAGATTGACGATATAATCGGCTTCATCGCGGATATCGCTGATGTTGATGTTCATCAGGTAAAGACCGAATTTCTTCAATTCGGAGTCGATGTTCTTGCGGCAGTTCTCAAGGAATGTATCACGATCACTGTTCAGTTGTTCGATGGTCATGTCGGCAATGACCAGACGCATTTGTCCGTAAACAACGTCTTTAATCAGTTCCTGTTGTGCTTCGATATTCAGTCCCAGTAAGCGTTCGGCTGCATTCTGCATAACTTCGGGCTCTGTGCTTACGGCCACAGTGATGGTAGTGGGCACATCTACGCGGATGTTTTGTTTGGAAATGGCACCAGTCAGTTTGCAGTCAATCTGCATGGGTTTCATGTTCAGGAAAGAGTATCCCTGGATAATGGGCCATACAAAAGCGGCTCCTCCGTGATACAGTTTAGCCGATTTCTTGTCGCCGGTCTTACCATATACTACCAATACCTCGTCGCTCTTGCACTTGCGGTAACGACTTAAAATCCCGACGATGGTCAGGACGATGACAGCTACCAGAATAGCTGCATAAATGAGAATCTGCTCATCCATAAATGATTGCGTTTTTAGGGTTTATTTAATCAATATAATAGATTCCTTCCTTGTAATCCTTCAGTGTGAGGATATCGCCTTCCCGGTAGCTTTTACCCTGTATGCTCCGCACGGTAAGTTCTCTTTGTGCGCCATTGATGGCGATATAGACCACATAGTCTGTTCCTGCCTGTTCTTGTTCTTGGCAGCGGGTATATATTTCGCATTTCCTGCCTATTAATTCTTCTCCCTGTTCGGGCTTGTTTTCTTGTTTCAGCTTATAGCAGAGTTTATAAATCCAAGCCAGGACGAAGACAAAAAAGCTGCCGCTTATCACGGCGCCCAGGTAATGTAGGACAATGTAGGGAGGCTGGCATAAATACATGAACCAACCGAAACCCATGCAGAAATGAATCAGTCCTTTGAAGGAGAGTACGCTGCTCATGTCTATATCGGCGTTGCCATCGGCATTAACGTCTATGTCGGTGTCCATACTGCCGAAAAAGATGGATAAGATGAATTGCAGAAGAAAGATTCCCGTACTTACTAATGCAGCGAAAAAATATACGTTAGCTTCCATATATTTTGTGTTTATCTGTTTTTCAATTCACAAAATAAAGCAATTAATCCGAAAAAGCAAGAAGATAAGGGAAGAAATGTAGCTGTGCATGTACAGCTTTCGATGTTTTTTATCCGTTCGGTGGAAAGTTTTCCTAATTATGGGCATGTCTTTAAAAGGTTACGGGCAATCATTCTTGCGAACTATGCCCGTAGCTTTTATAGGTTGTTCTGCCTTGTATGTCCTGTTATAGGGAAATCAATGCCAGCGCTTTGTTTTCGGCGGCTTCCATAATCTCCCGTTCACCGGGGCCTTTGTCGTTGATGCCGCACAAGTGCAGGATACCATGAATAATCACCCGGTGAAGCTCGCGGTCGTAGGGTTGCTCAAATTGTTCTGCATTGCTGCGGACAGTATCCAAGCTGATGAATAAGTCGCCGGAAATACGGTCGCCTTCACAATAGTCGAAAGTGATGATATCCGTGTAATAATCATGTTGCAGATACTGTCGGTTCACTTCCAGAATTTTATCGTCCGAACAGAAGATATAGGCGATTTCTCCCACTCTTTTTCCATAGCAGGCGGCTACTTCTTTAATCCATCCGGTGGTTTCTTTCTTTTTGATATCGGGCATTTTTACCCCTTCGGTTTGATAACTTATCATAGGCTGATTATTTTTTTATAATGTACAAAGATAAGGAAAGTATTTCAGCCGAAGAAAAGATAACAGATAAGAATAGCTGCAATGACCCCTGCCGCATCGGCTAGCAGTCCGCAAGGAACGGCGTGGCGTGTCCTCACTATTCCTACGCTGCCGAAATATACCGCCAGAATATAAAAGGTGGTGTCTGTGGAGCCTTGGAAGATACAGGACAGTCTGCCTACAAAGGAATCGGGACCGTATGTGGTCATGGCATCTACCATCAACCCTCGTGCCCCGCTTCCGCTCAAAGGTTTCATCAGCGCCGTAGGGAGCGCTCCTACGAAATCACTGTCGATACCGCATAGCTTTACGGCGTTGCCGATACCGTCAATCAAATAGTCCATCGCACCCGATGCACGGAAGACTCCGATACCTACCAGTATGGCTACCAGATAAGGAATGATGCGCACGGCGGTGCTGAATCCTTCTTTGGCCCCTTCGACAAAGGAGTCGTAGACATTGATTCTTTTTCTGAACCCTGCCACAATAAAGCCGATGATGATAAGAAATAGAAAGACATTGGCAAAGGTAGTGGAGTAAATATCTATCTGATCTCGTGACAAGGTATTGAAGAAATAAATAATTCCTGCTACCAGCAAACTCATTCCTCCTAAAAAGAGGAGGATAGTGCGGTTAAACAGATTGATTTTCTGATAAATACTTACTGCTACAATGCCTGCCAAAGTGGAGAAGAAGGTTGCCAGCAGGATGGGTACAAATATATCTGTAGGTTGGGTTGCTCCCAGCTGTGCACGATATACCATGATGCTGATAGGAATCAGTGTAAGCCCTGATGTATTCAGTACCAGAAACATGATCATGGGATTGCTGGCAGTATCTTTCTTGGGGTTCAATTCTTGCAGGCCCTCCATTGCTTTCAGTCCTAAGGGAGTGGCGGCATTATCCAGCCCCAGCATATTGGCCGCCAGGTTCATAAAGATACTGCCTGTTACTGGATGTCCTTTGGGAATATCGGGAAAAAGTTTGCTGAACAGAGGTCCCAGCAATCGGGAAAACAGAGTGATGACTCCGCCCTGTTCACCTATTCTCATGATACCCAGCCAAAGAGAAAGGACACCGGTCAGTCCCAATGAAATCTCAAAAGCGGTTTTGGAGGAATTGAAAGTAGAGTTGATAATTTCGGGAAACACTTGTGTGTCGCCAAGGAAAACGAGTCGCATCAACGCTACTACGAAGGCTATCAGAAAAAAGGCTATCCAAATGTAGTTCAGAACCATATCGCTAGTTTTATTAGTAATAACTCGGACAAAAGTAGTCAATTTATTCGTTTTTGAATTAGAAAAGATTCAATTCTCTTATTTTTATTTCCAATCTTTGTTTGAACACGATAGCAAAATAGTATGAAATGATTTTAAGGGCAAACTACTCTCTCATTTGATTATTTCGATGAACGGGACGAGAAGGAAGCGTTTAAGCGATTCTCGTGAGTTTAAAGAATATCAAAAAGAGTGAAAAAGACGTTTGGTAGTTTGCTATTTGTCGGGTATATAAAGAAAAATGTTTTTTATGGATTTAAATATGCTTTGAAATGGATACTAATGAAATGTAAAATAACTCTTGGAATAAGTCTGTTCTAGAAGAAACGGATAATATAAGAATCGAAATAGTTAGGAAAAAGAGTTTTGTTGGTCGGATCTGATAATAAAAGGTTATATTTGTGCAAATATGCAGTGTGAATTCTGTAGTAGAAGGAAGGCATTGACGTAATAACAAGTAATAAGAGGGGGGAATATGTGGCCTACCATTTTGCTGATGTCAGCAAAATGGTTTCTGTGGGGTCTGGTGCAGAAAGAGAGATAGATGATATCTATTTTACCCGTTATGCCTGTTATTTGACTGCTCAAAACGGTGATGCGCGTAAACCGGCTATAGCTTTTGCTCAAAACTACTATGATGGTAAGCCGAGGAATCTATCCGGAACAATTGCCTGCAGGCGAAGATTTAAAGAAAGTGGAACGCCGTTTGAAATCAGAAGAAAAGAAAATAACTAAGAAATAATGAAGGAACCGCTTGAGGAGAAACTATAAATGAGCTGAAACGGTTTGCTCACTTTCACATGCTTCAGTAAATAATTCTTGTGATGTCTGGTTAGGCAAAATAGAGCTTTTAGCCATATACTCTTTATTATTGGCATAGATAAAGAGTACGCTTCCCCCTTTTATCGTATTGATAATAGGTTTGGTCAGTGCCTGTGGCAAAGCCGGACCAAGCCGAAAGCTTCGTCCCAGTCTGCCTGATTTGCAGACGGAAGGGTTGGCGTATGCGGCGCCATGAACTACGATGGCACGTTCACGGGCCCGGTCATTGATTCCTTTTTCCATGCCCGTCCAATAAAAGGGAGTATCCGTTTCTGCCTTGATAAGTGTTTCCGGTAAGATAGAAGCCGAGGGAACTTTTATAAGAGCCGACTTCGTTGGAGAAAGAGGTAGCATAGTTCTCGCCGCTGTTTTTCCCATTGAGAGACCACTGATGAGTATAGCATCTTTTTCTGTTCCATGTCAAAGACAAACAAACGTTTTTCGGTAGAGGATTTGGTGAAATCAATCAATGTCAGTATGGATTTGCTTTTTTGTTTAATCAAGTTGTATCCTGCCACAGCCTGTCGGAATGCCAGGAAATTGACCACCCCTCCCAATTGCATATCTTCGAATAATTGTTCGCCGTCCATTTTTTGAGGTGCAGGGACAGATGTAGCAACTTTCTTTTCGGGTGTAGCCGTCCGGGTCGATACATTGCTCGACGGAAAGAGGAATAGGAACAGGAGTAAAAAAGCTTTCTGCATACGTATGGAAAAACTGGATAACGGGTGCAAAGTTACGCACATTTCTATTCCAAAACAAATATAATCGTCTCATTAACAGGTGCCCATTCGAAAATAAACTTGGCATGAGAGGTGGCATTTCTTACACACATATGTGAGCGGGGGATGGTACCCAACGTATAACTGTATTCTATGATCCCTGTTGCCGGTGCATTGGTGGGTACTCCGTGAATATAACCACCATTATTGAAACGGCTGGCGTAAGGTGCAAAACCACCGGTGGCGGCAGAACCGTCTTTTAGAAAAATCATCTTGGTCTTTTTCTCTTGCAGAACGAACATACCCAATGGAGTTTCTTGGGCGTATGGAGGACGATGTTGTCCTGTTGTAGCAGGATTCATGCTACGTATCAGCCAGTAGCCCCTTTCTTTCCGTTCCAAAGTAGTTATATTCTGATTATGGCGGTCTATAAAAATAGCTTTGTTGAACACTACGCTGTCGGGAATCAGTTTTATATATTTTGTCGGAGCATACCATTCGCCACCTATAAAGACAGGTTCTACTTTGGTGAACTTTCCTTCCTCACCTAGGTGACGGGTAAGAAGTCCATCCAGTCCGTAGCGTTCGGCAGTAAGGGTGTCATCTGTTAGGAAAAGAGGAATTCCCTGATAGCGTTCCACTCCCAATGTGTCGGCTATCCGTTTGTATGCATCCCTTTTAAAACTTTTCACTAAAGGCGCTTCTCCGTTCCGGTTTTTATAATTCTGTAAGATGCACCATTGTGCTGGCTTTTTTCGAATATTCTCCAACAATGCTAGCCGCTCCTTTATTTTCTCCCATTGGAAATGGCGGGTGGTGTCTTTATAAGGATAGGTATCCTTCAAAGTATGTTTATCATACAGCAGTTCCTTGTCAAGCCTGATGTCTTCGGGTTTGATATCTTTTTCTACAATCTCGGTGATGGCTTCTGTCACAGTATTGTGTACCTCTGTTATCACTTCCTTAATTTCGCTATTTGCTTTCGAGGTACACGAGCAGATTGTACAGAAACCGGTCAATAAATATATGAATTCTATTCTTTTCATCATAGACACAGGTTTGTGGCTTTCTTCTACAAATATAATTCTTTAAAAGGAATAAACATGCGTTTTTGTTTTTAAATGCAGTGAAAAATTCCTGTTTCTTTGAACAATCTCCCCTATTGCATACCTTATAAAGGACCGCTGGGAATAATCGTTTATCTTGGCTTGAGGTTTTTACAGAAAAAAAGAATCAACTTAAAAACAAGTATTATGGTGGAATCAACTAGAGTAAGAAGTAAAAGATTATCCTTTTCAGGTAAGAAGACACTGTCTTCCTTTATGCAAGTGAATATTGCCAGTCTGAGACAATCGGGAAAATTGCGTACCAGTGAGACGTATAGAGCTACACTGAACAGTTTTATGAAATTTATGGATGGCAAGGATGTTCTGTTGAGCAATATGGATGCCGAGTTGATGATGGGGTATGAAACTTATTTAAAGGCGCAGGGAGCAAGTATGAACACCGTTTCTTTTTATATGCGTATTTTGCGTGCAACGTATAATCGTGCAGTAGATAAAGGGGTGATCAGACAGCGTTTTCCTTTTAAGCACGTCTATACGGGAGTGGAAAAAACGGTGAAGCGGGCCATTTCTTTTAAAGTAATCAGACAACTGAAGGAGATGGATTTAAGTCACTCTCAGTCAATGGAGTTTGCGCGTGATATGTTTATGTTCAGCTTTTATACCCGGGGAATGTCATTTGTGGACATGGCTTTTCTTAAAAAAACAGATTTAAATAATGGTATGCTGACTTATAGAAGAAAGAAAACCGGTCAGTTGCTTTCCATCAGATGGGAGAAATGCATGCAGGATATAGTGGATAAATATCCCGGAAACTATTCGACTTATCTTCTTCCTATTATAATTCATATCAGGAAAGATGAAAGATTGCAATATAAAAATTCAATTTGCTTGGTGAACAGAAGGCTAAAAGAAATAGGGAAAAAGTTGGGGCTTGTTCATCCTTTGACTATGTATGTGGCGCGCCATTCATGGGCCAGTGTTGCCAGAGGCAAACATATTCCTCTTTCTGTGATAAGTGAAGGGATGGGACATGATTCGGAAAAAACGACTTTGATTTATCTGGCAGCATTGGATACCACCGTGATAGACAAAGCGAATATGGTGGTGCTGAGGGAATTCTTGTGATAATAGGGTAAAGATATTGTTTCTTGTCAAAAAGAGGATATCATATCACAAGGTATCCTCCATTTGATGGGATCAGTGTGTCTAGTAATTTTTTATAAATGTGTGTTTGTTCTCTCTAAAGATGATAGCACTTTCTGATGTGGCTGAGTTGAATATGTTTGTTGCAAGGTCGGCACAGCCTATGATCTCTTTATTGTTATCTTTTGTCAGAAGATACCTTATAGTGAAGGAGAATCGGATTACAGATAGATTCTGAAACAATTGCCATAAACCATTAATGCTGTTTTTGTCCACCTATTTGTTATGAAAAAATATCAGCTTCCAAATATTCAATATTTTTCCGTAATATGACAATTGTCATAGGTTTGATTTTTTATGTGAATTATAGCTGATACAACTAATTTTTTAGTAGACAAACTTGAATAAAAGAAAAGGCAAAGTTTACTTGGATTTTATTCTTTGATTTTGGAGATAATCCTCTTATTACAAGAACTTTATAGAAAAAATACTAAGTTGGAATATTATATATCTCTTATTAAGAGATATATATTTTGTCGCAAATTTAAGCAAAGTTTTGAGAATTAGAACAATTTAGCAAGGAAATTTAATAATTGATTCGAAAAAAAAACGTTTTCTGAATACATGATTTAGTCTTTCAAAGTATTCTTGTATGAATGTATTTTGTTGATTTATAATGTGTTATAGGTCTATTGTATATCTCTTAATAAGAGATCTAT
>ENA-OQDL01000878-OQDL01000878.1-human-gut-metagenome-genome-assembly--contig:-NODE-878-length-17078-cov-3.570468_pt1 | contig 17078 bp, 12 predicted proteins | sample MGYA00242782_ERZ504609 | MGnify/ENA primary metagenome ERZ504609 (study PRJEB26092, sample SAMD00036320) | human gut metagenome | host: Homo sapiens | study: EMG produced TPA metagenomics assembly of... | reverse complement strand
TTCCGTGAGTTGCTGCAACGCATCAGGGATAATTCGTATGTAGTGAACGTAACTTCTATCAACAGGTTACGGACATATATGCCACAGCCACGGACTATGACCCACGGGACGAGATGACAAAGATGTTTTTTGCCACCGTGCAAAACAAGCTCCATTATGCCGTTCACGAAAATACGGCAGCGGAAGTTATCTACAATCGTGTGGATAATGAGAAGCCGTTTGTGGGTATGACGAACTTCAAAGGCAACTATGTGACTAAGGATGATGTGAAGATTGCCAAGAACTATTTGTCAGAAATAGAACTCCAGCGTTTGAATCTGCTTGTTTCCGGTTTCTTGGACTTTGCCGAGTTCCAGGCATTGGAAATGAATCCCATGACCATGAAAGATTGGATAGAGGCATTGGATAATCAGATTATTGCCCATAAACGAAAGGTTTTGATTGATAAGGGACGTATTTCACATAAACAGGCGATTGAAAAGGCAGAAAAGGAATTCGCCATCTATCGCAAACGCGAAATGGATTTGCTTGAAAGTGATTTTGATAAAGAAATCAAAAGATTAAAGGACAAGAATGATAATAATCCAAACTAATCCACTACCTTTGCATTTGAAGTCAGCGTTCTTTGGGTTTAACAAGGCAGAATACAGAACTTCGCTCGTTTCTAAATCGTTACCTATCAAGAAGCCAATCTTTGCAACCCATTCAATTTGAGCGATAAAGACAATGCACAATGTCTTGCCACGTGGTAGGTCAAACGAACCTTGAAACCGCATTGTATGCTTATATCTTTGAGTATTTTGTTACAACTTCCGCGTCCACCGTGATACAACACATCAGAGGCAGGTTGCCGTTGGGTTTGGCACTGCCTTTCTTCACGTAGAATAACACTTTGAATGTACTTCGCTACGCTTTGCCCAAATTTACTTTTTGCTATGTGTTTATTTTACGATTGTTCCGACAAAGGTTTGTGCTCCTGCATTATTCAAGATATATACTGTATAGAATCCGCCGGGTAATGAGGCTATGGGACATTTGGGGTGCATAAACAAAATATTTTATTTCTTCACCGGTAGCAGTAAATATTTTCACTGTCTTTGCCTCTTTTATTTCAGGCAGGGTGAGAATATCTCCGTCATTTAGTAAAGGTATGTCCGTTTCTGAAATTGCATTCAGTTCCAAGGGAGCACTTTCGTTTCCAAAACGGTCGGCAGCTGTTACGGCAAAATAACGTTTTTGTCGCCAAGGTGAAGTAGGGGTATATTCGTATTCCGTATGGGTGAGATAGGTTTCCAGTAAGTTTCCGGCATCTGTGATATCTACCGGATAGGTATCCGAGGCATAAAGATGATAGGTGACAAGACCTCCGTTGTTATCTGTGGAAATCTGCCAGCTCATGTGCATTTTGCCGTCCGGCAACAGTTGCAGGGAAGGCATGGCCGGAGTGGATGGGGGATGCTGTCCATCCAGGTCATTGGGGGAATCAATGCCGGAGTGGTATAGAAATTCTCTTGGAGTTCGTCCCAAATGCCTTTGGTGTTGTTCAATAGAAAACGATTGCGGAAGTAGGCTTGTCCGTTTAGTTTTATCTGACGGGTGAAATGAAGTTGGCGGACTATTTCGTCCAACGGCCAAATTTTGTTCGTCGGGAGAGAGGAAATAAATGCCCAAACCTGGTACTATCCAGCGGTTACCGCAATTCTCTTTCCAATCCAATGCAAAAGGATAGAAATTATTTCCCTGAAAATACATCATCGGGAACAACGCATCATGAATACCTTCTTTTAGCCATTTCTGAGCATCTTGGTAAACTACATGATAAGCGTTCCATCCACGGGAGGGATATCGGTTGGTATCTCGGTATTTGCCAATAGGGGAACTGCTGACTTTCACCCAGGGTTTGATAGTCTTGATGTCGGTATAGAGCCTATGCACAATATCTGTGATATTATCACGCCGCCATTGTTTCAACTCCTTACCTTTGCCGTATTTCCGGTAGGTGTCCTTGTCGGGAAAGTTGTCGGCTTGCTCAGGGTAGCGGATGTAATCGAAATGAATGCCGTCTATATCATAACGGGAAGTTATTTCTTTTACGATGCATGACAGATATTCTTTGGTTCCCGGATTTCCCGGGTCCAAGTACCAGTTACCTTTATAAAGTTTGCAAATAGTCCGGTTTTTCCGTACTACGGAGCTACGTCCTTGCAATTGTACTTGACGGGTGTTTCCGGCAGGAATCGTAACAATCCATGCATGTAGTTCCATGCCGCGTTTGTGGCATTCTCCGATGGCGAAAGCCAAAGGGTCATATCCGGGATTCCCTCCTGTGCTACCTGTCAGTGATTCGGCGAAAGTTTCTATGGCGGAAGGATAAATCATATCTCCGCGCAGACGGGTTTGCAACAATACCGTATTGAAATTGGCGGCTTTCAGACGATCCAGTATATCACATAATTCTTTTTGCTGACGCCGGATGCCTGATGCGTTTACTGCCTTGTTACGAGGCCAGTCCATTCCTCCGAGCGTAGTGAGCCAGGTGGCACGGATTTCATATTTAGGTTGTGAGAAAACGGGTGATAAACTCACTATGACTAGTAATAAAGTTATAAAGAATGTTCGCATTTACTTTAATTTTAGGGCAAAGATACGAAGTAATCAATTAATTCGTTACTTTTGCCCCAACAAAACAAAAAATAGAATATGATAACCTTTATTATTGCATTATTGGTTCTTGTAGGCGGATACTTTTTGTATGGAAGTTATGTGGAACGTGTGTTCGGTCCTGACAAGATAAGGAAGACACCTGCCCTGACCATGGCGGATGGCGTTGACTTTATTCCACTTCCTACTTGGAAGATTTTCATGATTCAATTTTTGAATATAGCCGGCTTAGGACCTATTTTCGGTGCTATAATGGGAGCGAAGTTTGGTACGGCGTCTTATTTGTGGATTGTTTTAGGTACCATTTTTGCCGGGGCGGTACACGATTATTTGTCCGGAATGCTTTCCATTCGGCATGATGGCGAGAGTTTGCCGGAAATTATCGGTCGTTACTTGGGCCTTCCCACAAAGCAGTTGATGCGCGGTTTTACGGTTGTGCTGATGATATTAGTCGGAGCGGTTTTTGTGGCAGGACCTGCCGGATTGCTTGCCAAACTTACTCCGGAGTATATGGATGTTACTTTTTGGATTATAGTCGTATTTGTCTATTATATGTTGGCTACATTGTTGCCGGTAGATAAGATTATAGGAAAAATATATCCGTTGTTTGCCATTGCTTTATTGTTTATGGCGGTGGGGATTTTGGTGATGTTGTTATGGAATCATCCGGCATTGCCCGAAATTACGGACGGGCTGCATAATACCCACCCTGCCGGATTACCAATTTTTCCTATCATGTTTGTTTCTATTGCTTGTGGGGCAATCAGTGGCTTTCATGCCACACAATCTCCGTTGATGGCACGTTGTATGAAGAATGAGAAGTATGGCCGTCCTATTTTTTATGGAGCGATGGTGACCGAAGGGATCGTGGCATTGATTTGGGCTGCTGCCGCTACTTGTTTTTTTCATCAAAATGGTATGGAGGAGAGTAATGCTTCGATTATTGTGGACAGCATAACCAAGGAATGGTTGGGTACGATAGGAGGTTTATTGGCTGTACTGGGGGTAATTGCCGCTCCTATTACCAGTGGAGATACCGCTTTACGTTCAGCTCGTTTGATTGTTGCCGATTTTATGCATTTGGAACAAAAAAGTATAGCGAAACGTTTATTGATTTGTATTCCTATTTTTGCGGTAACTATCGGTATATTGTTGTACAGTCAGCGTGATGCGGCGGGATTTGATATGATATGGCGTTATTTTGCCTGGTGTAATCAGGCTTTGTCTGTGTTTACTTTGTGGGCGGTCACTGTTTTTCTGGTACGTGCGAAAAAGAATTATTATATTACCTTGTTTCCTGCCTTGTTTATGACGGCTGTATGTTCTACTTATATTTGCATTGCTCCCGAAGGATTGGCACTTTCTGATTATGTATCTTATATAATCGGTGGTCTTTGCACGTTGGTAGCCGCTATAGGGTTTGTAAGTTGGTATAGGAAACAAAACAGCATAGTTTATGAAAAAATATAGAAAATCGATTTGGTTGCCTGTCGCTTTGTTGGTTTATACTACAGCGATGGCCGTTTATTTTATTCCGCGTAATACGGAATAAGTGATACGGAAAAGTATCTCACAGTAGGTTTATCCTATATGATAATAGCGTTGTTATGGATTGTCCTTCGTAAGAAAGAAAAGGCGGAGGAAAGACGTGAACGTGATTTGGAAAATAAAAAATAACTATTAAACGACAACATTATGAAGAAAATTTTAGTCAGCTTGATGCTGTTGGTAATGACTGCACTGAGTGCACATGCTCAATTTGAGAAGGAGGTATGGTATGTGAATGCTTCATTGACAGGGCTTGACCTATCTCATAGCAAGAATGAGGGTACAAATTTTGGTTTCGCTTTGACCGGTGGTGCGTTTGTAGCCGATAATGTGGCTGTATTGCTGAATTTTAAGGGCAATTATATAGAACATGGAATGGATGAAACCAGTATTGGTGCACAAGGACGTTATTATTTTTCCAGTTGCGGTATTTATGGAGGATTGGGAATGGCGTATAAGCACCTTTCTTGTGTAGGATTTAAAAAGAATCTGGTTTGTTTGACACCGGAAGTCGGATATGCTTTTTTCTTGGGCAGAAATGTGACTATTGAGCCGTCTGTATATTATGACTTGAGTTTTAGTGATATTTCAGAATTTAGTAAATTAGGCTTCAAGATAGGGTTCGGAGTTTACTTCTGATTGATGTAATTCCACCACAGATTACGCAGATTATTGAATGGGAGAATTCATTGAAATTCAATCTATGTAAATCTGTATAATCTGTGGTGGAAAAACTTTTTATGTGAGATTAATGCGCATAGAGATGCGTGAACGGAATTTCTTTACCATCACTACCTGTTACTTTTAATTTCAGTTGTCCTCCGTTTTGGTCGAAATAACGTAATTCCATTGGATGATATCCTTTCGCCAATGCCTTTTGTCCCACTATTTCTTTAGGTCCGTGAGGTCCGTCATTGTCTACTATCTGTTCACTGTCTATGGTCAATGTACTACCATCGTCGGACAGGAGTGCAAAAGTGTAGATATCGTCTTGAGGAGCATTGAAATATCCTTTGATAATCAGTCCGATATTTCCTTTTACTTTTTTAGGAATCATAACGTCTTCCACTGGATAAGTACCATTGACCGGAGCTTTTTCTATTTCACTGCATTTATTTCCTTTAAATTCGTGCCATGTAGCTTTCAAACCCGGATTGGAAGGAGCGGCAGTTACAGAGGGGGTATATTCACTTTTGATGAAACGTGTCTTGGCTATGTCACCTTTCTTTCCATTAGGGCGGAAGGTGCAGAAAGTAAAGTCTGTGGTTTCAGTCACTTTGATGGGACCTTCATATACGGGAGATTGTAAAGTAGGAGTACTGCCATCAGTGGTATAGTGAATTTCCGCAGTGGGGTCAAGGCAAGTTACATTGATGGTTCCTTCACCGATAAAGGCGTTGACGGCATTAAAGCCTTCCAAATCGGGTATACGGTAATTGATACCCATGATATTGAGACGTTCAAACTGATCAGACAGGCGTTGTTTGAAGGCATTCCAGTCTTTTTGCTCCGGTTTGCTCCAACCTAATTCGGCAATAGCCAGCAAACGTGGAATGGCCATATATTGCATACGTGCGTTGGAAGGAATCCATTCGCACCAAATATTTCCCTGCACTCCTAAAATCAGCGACTGCTGCTCGGGAGTCAGGTTGTCTGTCGTATCCAGATTATAAATGCTTGCCATAGAATTCTTGTCTTCTGCATAATCCAAATAAAATTGTCCGTTAGGAGTGAAAATGACAGGGTTGCCTTGTGCCGTTGCCTTGGTCGCTGCATCTTTTACCCAGCTGCGCCACCACATTACGGTGGCTGTTTTAGACAATCCGCCTTCAATGATTTCATCCCAGCCTATCATTTCTTTGCCTTTCCCGTTAAAGAATCTCTCCATGTCATGAATGAACCATGATTGCAGTTCTTCTTCGGTTTTCAGATTATTGTCATGCATACGTTTCTGGCAGTCCGGACATTTTTTCCAATTGGTTTTTTCTACTTCGTCACCTCCTATATGTACATACTTATAGGGGAAAAGGGCTATCAGTTCTGCATAAATATTCTTGCAGAACTCCAATGCAGAGTCTTTCCCCGGACAAACAGGTGAGGAGAAGACGCTTCCCCAACCGGTTTCGTTAAAACAGGAAACACCTTCATAGTTACTCACAGCTGCCAGCATGTGTCCCGGCATATCAATTTCGGGAATAATATCTATGCCTCGTATTTTGGCGTATGCTATGACATCCTTGATATCTTCCTGAGTGTAGTAGCCTCCATATAGGGTGTCACCTTCTACGATGCGTATCTTGTCTTCGGGAATTGCCATATCCGGATTGTTGTCAGTCTTTGACTGACGTATGCATTCGCGGTCATGGGAATTGAATTTGCGCCAGGCTCCTTTTTCCGTCAGTAAAGGATATTTCTTGATTTCGATACGCCATCCTTGGTCATCGGTAAGATGCCAGTGGAATTTATTCATCTTGTAAAGGGCCATGACATCCAGTAATTCTTTCACCTCATCTATTGTGTAGAAATGGCGGGATACGTCCAGCATGATGCCTCTCCATTCAAAGCGGGGGGCATCTTGAATGTTAACGGCCGGTATGGCCCAGTCTGTACCTTTAACAATTTCTTTAGATTCTATTTGCGGGGGAAACAGCTGTCTGAGGGATTCGATACCTGCAATGACACCTCCGTAAGAGTTACCTGTAATGTTGACCTTATCGCTCTCGGCTGTCAGGGTATAGGCACCTTCTTTTCCTTGAACATCCCCCAAGGCAAGGGTGATGGTTCCTTCGCCTTCTTTTACTTTAAGGTCGTAGCCTGTGGCACTGGAAAGCATATCGGCCAAATACTCGGCTGCGGGAATTAGTTCGGCGTCAATAACACCGATGGAGGTATTACTTTTCAATACAAAAGCACCGTTTGTTTCCTCCAGATGGTTGGTTATGGGTACAATGGATACCTCTTTTGTTACAGGGGGAGTACTGGTACATGCTCCCAACATCAATGTGCCTGCTAACATACAGGCGGTCATTAACTGCTTATGTGTACATTTGGTCATAGGATAATAAATTAGGTTATTGGACAAAGATAACAGAAATATTGGGAAAAACGATATTATTTGGCGGGATATTGGAAAGTAACCAGTACTCCTTTATGGTCTGTAGGCCATACGCCCAATGGTTCTATAAACTTGTCTTTAGATGTTTCCTGAACACGCTGTGCACGGACTATGGAATTTTTCGGACCGAAAATGGCGGCGTCTTTCACTTTCAACCCCTTTTCGGGATAATACCAAATGTAATCTATACGGTCGCGTTCATCTGCTTTGGGAGCCCAGGTTATTTTGTCGGCGGGCTTTGCCGGATTATCCGAAGGATAAGTGAAGCCGGGATAGTTTAATACATCTGGATAGAATTCTCGATAGGCGTCTTTCAATCCGGCTTCGTCTAACAGGACAGGAACTGTCCAGGGGATTACAAAGCCATGATGGTCATACAGGTCTTTGGTCTCTTCAGTCCAATCTTGATGTGAAGGTTCATTAAAATCTCCTCCTAAAATGATGGTGTAGCCGGCTGCACGATCTTTTTTTGCCTGTTCAATGAATAGTCTGATGGCGTCATCGCGTTGTGAGGCTACATTTCTCTTTAATACTTCTTCTACGGTAGTGGGGATAGGGATTTCTTCCCAAGTAGAACCATCATATCCGCGTACATTATAATAGGCGTCATCCAAATAATCAAGATGAGCGGTATAGACTGCTATTTTCTGTCCGTTCATATCGGCTGTAAGGCGATAGATACTGCCGTGGTCATTCTTTTCGGGAAAAACGGTTAATGAATCAGTGATGGGGTATCGGCTTAACAGACCTGTATCATAGGTATAGAAGGAATAATAGGTTTCTCCTTTTTCCTTTAATGATTGTACTAGGCGGGCAGTGAAATTGGTGTTTTCGTAATTACGTACTTCGCTCAATGTGACGAAGTCCGGACGAAGACGGGCTATTTCATTCACAATAGCGTCGTAACCACCGGGAATTACAGTTCCTTCTTGCCAAATGTTCCATTGAAGAACGGTGAATTCTTTACTCTTTTTGTGAACATCCCAATAGGAAAGGGAACAGCAAGAGTAGTAAAAAAAGTTTTTTCATATTCATGTTGATTTATAAAGGTTGTTAATTCAATTCTAAATTTACTCATATTTTCGTTTAGATTGACAATGCGGAAAACATTAAAACAGATTTTAGTAAAATGATTCTGCAATCATACCACAAAATGCTAAATTTACAGAACGGAATAAATCACTTTTAAATTCCCATTATCATCTAGTGGTATATTGCGTATAATCATATTTAATAATTTGTATCAGTTTGGACAATCAGCGGTGAATAAAAAATCAATCAGGAGAATCCATCGCCAGTTTTTCCTTCAAAAACTGTCCCGTATAAGATGCCGCACATGCTGCAACCTCTTCCGGAGTGCCCGCAATTACCAGATTTCCTCCCATATTTCCTCCTTCGGGTCCTAGGTCAATCACATGGTCGGCACATTTTATCACATCCATATTATGCTCGATAATGATAATGGTATGTCCGCGGCTGATTAAGGCTTCAAATGCTTCCAGCAGTTTCTTGATATCATGAAAATGCAGACCTGTGGTTGGTTCATCGAATACAAAAATAGTGGGTTGTGCTTTCTCTATGCTCAGAAAATAAGCTAGTTTTACGCGTTGGTTCTCGCCGCCGGAAAGAGTGGAGGAGGCTTGTCCTAACTTTATATATCCCAATCCCACTTCTTGTAATGGAATTAGTTTCTTCACTATCTTTTTTTGATTGTATTCGGCAAAGAATTCAATGGCTTGATTCACTGTCATTTCCAGAATGTCATAGATGCTCTTGTCTTGGAATTTTATTTCCAGCGTGTCGCTCTTGAAACGTTTTCCATGACAAGACTCACATTCTAGTACCAAATCTGCCATAAATTGCATTTCAACGGTTACCGTACCGTCACCTTTGCATTCCTCACAGCGCCCGCCTTCGGTATTGAATGAGAAATATCCGGCAGTATATCCCATTTGCTTGGCAAGAGGCTGTTCGGCAAAGAGTTTTCGTATTTCGTCGTATGCTTTTACATAGGTTACCGGATTGCTGCGTGATGATTTTCCGATAGGGTTCTGGTCTACAAATTCAATATCTTTCACCAGCTGTACATCTCCTTCCAAAGAGATGAACTCACCCGGCCGTTCGCTAGCTTCACTATATTCGCGTTTCAATGCCTTGTAAAAGACATCACGTACCAACGTACTCTTCCCCGAACCGCTGACTCCCGTAACTACCGTCATTACATTCAGTGGAAATTTTACGTCAATGCCTTTAAGGTTGTTTTCACGCGCACCTTTTATTTCTATATAATTGTTCCACGGACGATGGCATCGGGGAATCTCTATGTTTTCTTCTCCCAACAAATAGCGCACCGTATAACTGTTACTGTTTCTTTGAAGATCGTTCATGTTGCCTTGATATACTATTTGTCCTCCTAAACGTCCTGCTTGAGGACCGATATCAATGATATAATCGGCAGCACGGATTATTTCTTCATCATGTTCTACCACTACTACGGTGTTTCCCAGCTCCTGTAACTGACGAAGTACTTTTATCAGCCGGTCGGTGTCACGGCTGTGTAATCCGATACTGGGCTCGTCCAGGATATAGAGTGAGCCTACCAAGCTGCTGCCTAATGAGGTGGCCAGATTGATGCGCTGGCTTTCACCGCCGGAGAGCGAGTTGCTGAGACGGTTCAGTGTAAGATATCCCAAACCCACATCCATGAGGAAGTTGATGCGGTTGGTAATTTCCGTTAAGATCCGTTTGGCGATGGCTGTGTCATGTGCATCTAGTTCTAGAGTGCGGAAGAATTCTTTTAAGTCGTGAATAGGTAAGTCAACCAGTTGAGAGATGGATTTTCCACCTACTTTTACATAACCGGCTTCTTTTTTCAAGCGTGTTCCGTGGCAGACAGGACAAATAGTTTTTCCCCTGTATCGTGCCAGCATCACACGATATTGTATTTTATATTGGTTTTCTTCCAGCATTTTGAAGAAAGAATCTATACAGGCCTTATTTCTAGGTCCATGCCATAAATAATCTTTTTGTTCCTGTGTCAGTTCATAATAAGGGGCGAAGATGGGGAAATCGTGGGCGGGAGCTTCATGAATGAATTCCTGTAGCCATTCCCCCATCTTTTCACCACGCCAGCAAAGGACAGCTCCGTCATATACACTCAGAGCACGGTTTGGAATCACCAGATGTTCATCTATACCTATCACTTTACCGAAGCCTTCGCATTCGGGACAAGCGCCGAGAGGGGAATTGAATGAAAACATTTGGTCATTCGGTTCTTCGAATTTAATTCCGTCGGCCTCGAATTTAGTGCTGAAAGAGAACAGCTGCGTACTTCCGTCAGCAGAGTAGAAGCGGAGGAGGCAATTCCCGTCTCCCTCGTACATGGCCGTTTCGGCAGAATCGGTGAGGCGGCTGATACTGTCTTTGCTATCATCGGCTGTCATGCGATCTACCAGCAGATAGATGTTTTGTTTTTTATCTTCGGCAGCTGTTTGTTGCAGAAAATCTTCTATACGGACTATTTCACGGTTCACCTCTATACGGGTAAATCCTTGTTTCAAGTCCATTTCCAGTTGCTGGAGCAGTGTACGGCCTTCACGGGGCATCATAGGAGTGAGAACCGTGTATTTCGTTCCTTTAGGAAAGGAAAGCATACAGTTTACAATATCTTCAATGCTATGTTTTTTCACCAGTTGCCCGCTAATGGGGGAATAAGTCTTCCCCATGCGTGCATAGAGCAGTCGCAGATACTCATATATTTCGGTGGAAGTACCCACGGTGGAACGAGGATTGCGGCTGTTCACTTTTTGCTCTATGGCGATAGCGGGTGGTATACCTTTGATGAAATCACACTCAGGCTTGCTCATGCGGCCCAGAAATTGACGGGCGTATGATGACAGGCTTTCTACATAGCGTCGCTGACCTTCAGCGTATAATGTATCAAAAGCCAAGGATGATTTTCCGGAACCGGATAGTCCCGTGATGACGACCAGCTTGTTGCGTGGAATGTTTACATCGATGTTTTTGAGGTTGTTTACCTTTGCTCCTTTTATGGATATATAGTTACTTTCTGACATTCTTTATTGAATTTGGTTTAATATGCAAAGATAATTATAAGTTTTCTTATCTTTGCAAGCGTATTAAACAAGAATAACAAAATGAGAGCAAAAACTATTCTTCTTTTATTGATAGCACTACTTTTTACTTCTGTTGTCAGTGCTCAGACACGTTATCCTAAACGTGAGTTCCGCGGTGCATGGATTCAGTGTGTGAATGGACAGTTCCAGGGAATGCCGACAGAGAAGATACAGCGGCTGTTAATAAATCAACTAAACAGTCTGCAGGGCGCAGGCATTAATGCGATAATTTTTCAGGTACGTGCAGAAGCCGATGCCTTGTATAAATCTTCTTATGAGCCGTGGAGCCGCTTTCTTACAGGAGTGCAGGGCAGAGTGCCTTCACCTTACTGGGACCCGATGCAGTTCATGATTGATGAATGCCATAAGCGTGGAATGGAGTTCCATGCCTGGATTAACCCTTACCGTGCCAAGACAAAGGGAACTACTGCCTTATCACCCATTCATCCGTATAATAAGAATCCGGAACGTTTCGTGAATTATGCTGGTCAACTTTATTTTGATCCGGCTTTGCCCGAAAACCGTAAATACATTTGCAAGATTGTGCGCGATATTGTTACCCGTTATGATGTGGATGCCATTCATATGGATGATTATTTCTATCCTTATCCCAACCCGGGCGAAGATTTTCCTGATCATGTCAGTTTTGCGCAATATGGTCGCGGATACAGTAATAAAGCCGATTGGCGCCGTGACAACGTGAATGTGCTGATAAAGGAAATTCACGAAACTGTGCGCGAGTGTAAGCCGTGGGTGAAGTTCGGTGTTTCTCCTTTTGGTATCTACCGCAACAAGAAAAATGATCCGAATGGAAGTGATACACGCGGTCTTCAGAATTATGATGATTTGTATGCAGATGTGCTGATGTGGATTAATAATGGTTGGGTAGATTATAATATCCCTCAGATTTATTGGGAAATAGGTCATCCTGCTGCCGATTATGACAACTTGATACATTGGTGGGCAAAACATGCCGCTTCGCGTCCGTTATTTATCGGTCAGGATGTGATGCGTACGGTGAACAAGGCGGATGCCCGTAATCCGTTACAAAACCAGATGCCTGCCAAAATGAAGTTGCAACGGTCGCTTCCTACCGTGCAGGGAAGTTGTCAATGGTATGCTGCTGCAGTGGTGGATAATGCCGGCAATTACCGCACTATGCTGGAGAAGGAGTATCATCGTTATCCGGCTTTGATTCCTGAATCTCCTTTTATGGACGATAAGGCTCCAGGTAAAGTAAAGAAGGTGAAGATGGTATGGACGTATGAAGGTCCGGTACTCTTCTGGACAGCTCCGAAGGCAAAGGACGAGATGGACAAAGCTGTACAGTATGTGGTTTATCGCTTTGATAAAAAAGAAAAAGTCAATTTGGATGATGCTTCCCATATTGTAGCCATTACCCGTGACCATTTTTATCCATTACCTTATAACGATGGAAAAACGAAGTACCAGTATGTAGTGACAGCGTTGGATCGTTTGCACAATGAGTCGAAGGGTACTAAAAAGAAAGTAAAACTGTAAGAAGCGGGAGTGTTTCTTTAATTTTAGATTTTATTTTTACTGCCACTGCCTGGGTATTATATTCACGTCCTATCGATGAATAAAGAATTCCGGGGCAGTGGCAGTTGATTTGTATGCCGCCTGTTTTCCGGGTGCTATATTGTTTATGTTGAAATCAGGAAAAGGTTATAACATCTGTAATCCATCTATTGCGGCTTTATCTAATCAGTGATGACAAAGAGTTGATGATTATTTCCGGAGCCGATCATATGGATTTTTTTGATGATTTCCCATAATCGTCCTATTCTCAGTAAAGCAGGAACCCTGCCACTCCGCAAAGTATAATCATTAATATAGGATTGATTTTGTATTTCCGTGTACCTATAAAGGTTACTAGAAAAATAATTATACTGATGATGAATTGATACAAATCTATTTGATAACTGCCGAAGTTTTCAGCATTCATCAAGACGAGTGCAGCTGCTGCCAGCAGACCTACTACTGCCGGACGCAACCCTTTGAATACGGCTTCTACAACCGGATGCTTTTGGTATTTCAAGAAGAACCGGCTGATGATTACCATTAATATGAACGATGGAAAAACTACAGCAAAAGTAGCTATGCAAGAACCGAATATAGCCCAGCTTTCATTGTAGCCTGCATTCAATACCGCAGTATATCCCACATAAGTAGCAGAGTTGATGCCAATGGGACCCGGTGTCATTTGGCTGATAGCGATGATATCTGTAAATTCGCTGGCACTGATCCAATTATATCTTGTTACTACTTCTCCTTGTATCATGGACAACATGGCATAGCCTCCTCCGAAACCGAAGAGCCCTATTTTACAGAATGTGTAGAATAAATATAGAAAAAGTCATTTGGATGAATATTTATGTTTGTACTTGCCATATATAAAACCTCCCACGCCCGCTATTATGATAATGTAGACTGGAGACACGTCCAATACCCAGATAAGCAATGCGGATACTATTGGTATCCAGACAGTGTAACGGTTTATCTTGGCGGATTTTGCCATGGAGAAAGTGGGAGCTGCAATAAGGGCTACTACCGCCGGGCGAATTCCCTTGAATATATTCTCTACAATTGGGTATTGTTTGAACTGTTGAAAGAACAAGGCAATTGCCAATATGATAAAGAAAGAGGGGAGTATTGTGCCTAAAGCCATTGCCAATGCTCCACGGAATTTACGCAATTTATATCCGATAAATATGGCAATATTTACAGCAAATATTCCGGGTACAGACTGAGTGAGGGCTAATAAATCAATAAAATCCTCTTTGTCAATCCATTTTCGTTTGTCCACTATTTCATCTTGAATTAGGGGAACCATAGCATATCCTCCGCCAATAGTAAATAGTCCTATTTTTAGGAAGATAAGAAATGATTGTAAATAGAAATTCATTTTTTAATTTTGTTTCATATAAGTGCTTGGTGGAACTCCGTAGTATTTCTTAAATGTATCCGTAAAATATTTGGGATCACTGAATCCCATCATATCCGAAACTTCGGATACGGTATAACGTTTGCTTTTCAATAAAATGCTAGCTTCGTTCATACGTACTTTACGTATAAAGTCACTGGGCGAATCATTGGTTAAGGCCTTTATTTTATTGTATAAACTACTCCGGCTCATATTCATTGCATCACATAGGTTTTCTACGTTCATTTCTTTGTTTATACTACTTTTTATGATGTCGGTAGCTTTTAAAAGAAATTCCTGTTCCAAACTGACCGTCGGATCATCTGATACCTCGTCTGCATTGAATTTGAATTGTGAGAAACGCTTTTTCATGATTTCCCTGTTCGCCAGAACGTTGGTTATGTTTGCTTTCAGTACTTCCATGTCAAATGGTTTGACTATGTATTTATCGGCTTTGGTCTGTAAGCCTTTGATAATACTTTCTTTATCGTTCAATGCGGTCAGCAATATGATAGGTATATGACTGGTTTCAATATTACTTTTCAATATATTGCACATTTTGTCTCCATTCATGATAGGCATCATTACATCCGACAGTATCAGATCAGGTTGTCGCTCTTTGATAAAATCCAGTGCTTCTTGCCCGTTTCCTACATCAGACACATGATAATCTTCCGATAGTGTATGCAATAGGAAAGTACGCAATTCCATATTATCTTCCACTATCAGAATGGAAGCGGCATGTGTTTTGACCGGCTTGTTTTTGATCTCTTTCACCAGTTCTTCCGGATTGCCTTCGATGACAGGCAGCGGGTCAATTACATCAGCTTTTTTGAATATACGGTAGTTGTATTTCCGACTTTTGATAGGGAATGCCAGTTTGAAGGTAGTTCCTACATTCTCTATACTGCTCATTGATATTTTGCCGGCATGGCTTTTTATCAGTTTGTAGGTAAGCAGCATGCCGATGCCGCTTCCTGTGATTTGCAGATTGATGGCATTATTCCCTCTGAATAGGCTTTTGAACATTTTCTTTTGTTCATTGGCGGGATCCGATTCCTGTATCTGTAATAGTGATGAACCAATGACTTTTATTTTTCTGAGTTTGCACAGTGACATTGCCCCCCTGACAGGTATATTTCAAGGCATTTGTCATCATGGTTACGGATAATGGAATCCATCTTGTTTCTGTCCAGCCATACTTCCTGGCTTTCGAAATTAGTTTCAAATATGATATTTATCTGTCTTTGCGGCATATAAATTGAACTGTTCCAAATAGTTTTTGATATAGTTGTTCAATTCGTATCGGGTATACATATACAGTGGAGGTATACAGTTCCTCTTTTTCAAAATTAATCAGATTACTGGCTAACTCAGACAGATTGTCTGTATTTTGTATAGCTAGGTTGATATTGATTCTCCTTGTTCGGACAGGTTTTCGTTTTTAAGAATCTCTCCCAAAGGAGCTTTTATCAAAGTCAGCGGTGTACGTATATCATGCGCCGTGTTGATAAAGAACCGGATTTTTTCTTTTGAATTGTTTCTGTCTTTCCTAAGCCACAAATAACGTAAGACAATTACTCCGACCAGTATAAAAATGATCAGATAAAGAATGCCTGCCCAAAAAGTAGCCCACCAAGGTGGGGTTACGGTTATGAAAAGTGAACGTTCTTCTAACAAATGGTGATCATCCATCAGGATGGCCCTCACTCTTAATTTATACTTACCGGGACCGATATTAGTGTAACGTATGCGGTTATCGTTCGTGAGTGAAGTCCATTCATCATAAAACCCTTCCAGTTTCCAGGAATAGACGATGTTGGAGGGATTATCATAATTGATGGAAGACACATCCAATGAAAAAATATTCTGGTCGTAATTCAGTATGATATGCCGGGTATCATCAATTTCTTCTTTTAAAGGGGAACCTTTTTCACCGGGCATTACTTTCTGATAGAGCAGTCGGAAATTATCAAATACCATTTTGGATTTGAATTGATGAGGCAGCGTGACGGTATCTGCCAGTTCAATGGCTCCGTCTCCACATCCGAAAATAAATTTTTTATCGCGTGTATGTACTCCGGCAGCTTGGTTAAAGCTGGTAGACATCAACCCTTGTTCTTTTGTCCAGTTAGAGAATATTTTTTCTTTTGTTTTGAAACGGGTCAACCCTTTTTCTGTACTAATGATCAAATCGTCTTCCAGAGCAGACAGTATGCAATGAATATTATTAGATATCAGAGCTGAATTATTGACATGGTAATTAGTTACTTTTTCTGTATAATTGTTGTAAATCCATATACCGGAACCATGTGTACCAATGAAAGTGATGTTCTTTTTACTTTGATAAATAGTATTTATGCAGCCTAGTTCGGAGTCTAGATTCACCGCTTTGAGCTCTTGATTGACCTTATTGAACTGATACAATCCATTGATAGTTCCTATCCATAAATTGTGGGCGTCCTTATTGGTGATATAGGTGATAGGGAAATCCATTTTATAACAATGCATTTCCTTTGTATCCATATCATAACCTTTTTAAATTGTAATATCCTCCGGCCCAAATCAGATTATCCCAATCCTTATAAATACAACGAATATATTTATCCGGTTTTATGGTGTCATCATTTAATGTCTGGGGAATAAAATATTGTGTGGTCATGTTTTTCTTATC
>ENA-OQDL01000872-OQDL01000872.1-human-gut-metagenome-genome-assembly--contig:-NODE-872-length-17181-cov-3.999472_pt1 | contig 17181 bp, 21 predicted proteins | sample MGYA00242782_ERZ504609 | MGnify/ENA primary metagenome ERZ504609 (study PRJEB26092, sample SAMD00036320) | human gut metagenome | host: Homo sapiens | study: EMG produced TPA metagenomics assembly of... | reverse complement strand
CGTCCTCATAGCCGGAAGTTAGAAACACAAACCGTTCATCTGTCAGTCTGCCTAATGCGTTGTCCTCATACAGCTTGCGGAAAAGCGTGTCAAGTTCGGTCATACGCGCCTGTGCTTTGAAAAGTTCCTTTTGCTGCTGCGCTAATGCCTTTCTCGCTTCCATGTCGCCGTACTCGGTAGCTTTACAGATAAAGTCCTGTTCGTGTTCCTTAACATACCGCAAAACCCGCCGCATATCTTCCAGCACTAAATCAAGAAGTACGTTTTTGCGGATATAATGAGAGGTACACTCGCTGCCTGTCCTTGCCCTGTTGCGCCATGCGCCGCAAGAATAGGAAAACTTGCGCGGCTCGATATTTACGCCCTGTTGGTAATACATCTTATGTCTGCAACCAGCGCAAAACAGCAAGCCGGGAAAAAAATATCAATCTCCGCTGCTTTTGTCGGGCGGTGGCGGGTAGCAATCCGCTTTTGCGCAAGTTCAAAGGTTTCCTCGTCAACAAGCGGCTCATGGGTGTTTGGGAAGAAATAGCGTTGTTCTTCTTCGTTCTTCCGGGTCTTTTTCGACTTGTAGGATACCTTGTGAGTTTTCGCGGTTATGGTATGCCCTAAATATTCCTGCCTTGCTAATATGTCATAGAGCGTTTTGTCCGGCCAAGTATAGGGGGCGATCATTGCCCGCTGATACCGCGCCTGTCCTGTACGCTGATAGCGCAACGCTCCAATCGTCAAGACTTTGTTTTCCGCAAGCCAATTTTTGGATTTCGCACATACGCACGCCGCTAACAAACATAGCGAAAACCTGTTTGACAATCGGCGCGGTTTCCGGGTCGGGTATAAGGTGGTGGCGGTTGTTCGGGTCTGGGATATAGCCGTATGGATATTCCCCGTTGACGCGCTCGCCTTTTTGCGCCTGTGCCTGTTTAACTGCGCGGATTTTCTTGCTTGTGTCGCGGGCGTAAAACTCGTTAAACCAGTTCCGCAAGGGGGTAAACTCGTTATCCTCCCGCGCTGTGTCAACTCCGTCGTTGATCGCGATATAGCGTACTCCGTTTTCGGGAAATACAATCTCTATGAGTTCGCCCGTTTTCAGATAGTTTCTGCCAAGACGGGAAAGGTCTTTGGTAATGACCGTCGCCACTCGTCCGGCTTCCACTTCCTGCAACATCGCTTGCAGCCCCTCGCGCTCAAAACTCACGCCGGAAAATCCGTCGTCCACAAAAAACTTTGTGTTCAAAAAATGGTGTTCGTCCGCATAGCGTTGAAGTATCATTTTTTGGTGCTGTATGCTTCCGCTTTCTCCGGCTTGCATATCCTCTTGACTTAAACGGCAGTAAAGGGCGGTGATTTTATTCGACTGTAACATTAGTCCTCCTTTCCGACAGCCGAATAAACAGGTATAATGTGTTGCTATCATTATACCATATCCCGCCGCCTAATGCACTACTCGGACGCTAAAAATCCCGGATTTCCGGGCTTTTTCTGCAAATCCTTTACAATGAGTTTCTCAATCTTTTTATGGATTGTATCGGTTGCCTTTTCACTCGGCAACGCTTGAACAAGATAGGTGATTTTCCCTATTTTGCGTTCGGTTGTAATTGTCTGTTTTTTATCCATTAGAAAAACCTCCTTTTCCTGTATGGATAAACTATATTCGTCAAAAGGCAAAAACGGGCGGTTGTTAGCTGCAACCTCACGGGAGTTTCACCCCGGCCCATGCTTATGGGTGCGCCGCGCAATACTTTGAGGGTGTTCAACGCGGGAGTATCATTGTGCCGCCTTGTATGTCGTCGCCCACAAGCTGCTAAACCTGTTTTACGGCGCGGTAGTTCTCGCTCGGCTTTTCCCCTATGGGGAAAAGCTGTCATGGCGTACCCGCCGACTGGCTCGGTACAGACGGAATGTACCCGTTTGCCTGTTATGCTGCGCACCAAAGGCCGCTTTCTTTGTCAAAGAACAATAGGCTTTGTCGGCCTGCAAAAGCACATCAACAGCGGATATGCTTTTGCGGAACGACAAATAGCCCATAACGGGAAGCGTGGAAAGGGGACACGCTCCCCGCATGGGCTAAAAGATTATCCTACATGAAAAGCAAGGGTGCGGGTAATAAGGCGCACTTGCAGCCTGTTACGCATTTCCTCGTCCACATAGGAATAGGTATTGCCCGCGTCGTCTTTCAGCGTGCGGGTACAAAGTTTCGCTATGTAACCCTCGTAGTGCTTCAAGATCGCGCACATGGCGGTTGTGTCGCCGTTTGCCGCTGCGGAAATGACAGGGAACGGCAACAGATTTTCAGACTTCCTAACGGTATTCATCATCTGCTTTTCCCTCCAAATACTGTTTGATTTTCGCAAGCGCGGATTTCCTGTGCCGGAAAACCGTCGTGCGTACAACATTCAGCAGTTCGCCAATTTCCGCGTCGCTCATATCCAAGAAGTAGGACAAAAGGATAATGTCGCGTTTCCTTTCGGGCAAAGCGTTAAGGGCTTCGGCAAGCAGTTCATTTTTGACGAGTACATCAAAGCCGGACACTTGAAAACGGAAATAATCGCTTTCGTATTCGTCCGTCGTGAAAAGCTGCGCGAGTTCGCTTTCGCTCAAATCCGAAAAAGTAACTTCGCGTGCTGCGCGTTTCGCAAAGAGTGCGGCGGTGGCTTTTCGCTTCGCCGACCAAAGTTTTCTTTGCTAATGCGTCGTACTGATGTTGTATTCTTTCCTTGTCGGAAGAAGATAGCTCCATAGAGTTCACCTCCTTCCCGCGTGGAGTAGAGGACGGGAGTTAAGGGCTTGTCCTCTCTGCCCCTTTCGCTCCGTACCCGTTCGGGAGATGGCTCTTGAGTGCGCTTTTCAGAAAAAAGTTGAAAAAAGCAAAATGCGCCCGTCCGCAAGACGCGGACGGGCGCAAAGGAAATGTAAGCAGTAGCTAAATGTATTGACAGTTCACATTCATAGCCGGAATATCCCGCTTGCGGAGCATAGCATTTTTTTGACCGCAAAGCATTAGGCGGGTTACAGTAAATAAAAATGGACACGGCGATACCTCCCCGATACCGCCGTATCCTTAAAAAAGGGCGACTTTAATACACTACCCGCAATCCATTCTATAATAGGGAACAGCGGCTTTTGCGCAATATTAAATAAAAAGCCGATAACACATAGGTTTTTGACCTAATGCGTTAATCGGCTCTGCGTCTATGCGTCTGGCACTTTTAATCATTTTTTTTTGAATTTATTATATGTGTTAGCTAACTGTCCACAAGCCGCGTTAATCTCTCTGCCATGAGAAAACTCTCATAGTAACTTCAAGTCCTGCTTGCTCTAATTGATGTTTGAATGCAACTATTTCCCGTTTCTGTGGTGCTTTAATTCTTGAATTGCTTGTTGGGTTGTATTGTAACACGTTAATCATAACTTTTTTGCCCCGAAACCATTTTGCAAGTTGTCTTACATCTGAGGGCCGGTCATTTATACCCGGTAAAAGCAAATACGCAAAGACAATTTTGCGATTATGCCTTTCAGAATAGGATAAGGCTTGCTTAACAACATCTTCAATAGCATATATGCGCATGTGAGGAATAATACGATTTCTTGCAGATTGTGTTGCTGCGTGTAAAGATATTGTCAACTGAATTTTAAGATGTTCCTCGCGTAATTTTTTTAATTGATCGACCGGACCAACTGTTGATATGGTAATGCCGTCGGTTGGAAAGTTGAGCCCATATCTATCTCGGAGAATATGGATTGCTTTTATCAAGTTGTCATAATTGAATAAAGGCTCTCCCATACCCATAAAAACGATACGGTTTACTTTTCGACGCAACAATATAATCTGTTGTACGATTTCTGACGATGTTAGATTACGAACAAAGCCATTTCGCCCGGACTCACAAAAAATACAACCAACAGGACAACCGACTTGTGTGCTCACGCAAACAGTTCCACCATCTCGCCGCTTGATAAAAACCGTTTCAATGTATTTGTTGTCTTTCAGTTCGTAAACATACTTTTCAGTATCACTGCTTTTGCAAATATTTTTTACCAACATTGATAGATTTTTTTTGCGTGGTAATTGCTTATATAATTCTTCATATAAGGCTTTTGCTTCATTCTCGCCAATAACTTCCGACATTTCTTTGTAAGTAAATCCGTATGGATCATTCCGTACTTCCGCAGGCGTATATTTAGGTAAACGTTTCATTTTTATATCCTTTCTTCTAAATAATAAAAGTTTGTTTTTCTGTATTTTGATTACAATCTCTAATTTTTCTACATCAATGATATGCGTCAATTTGCATTTAGGGCAGAAAAGAGGAAAATCTTTAATACAGTATTATGAAATACTTGAACTCTCGTCTTTCCGTTACAAATCGGACATTTTATCCAATATTTTTAAGCATTATATTTCACTCGTCCTTTTTACACAAAAAAAATTGCAGGTCAATCCTCAACATGAGCATTGACCTGCATTTATAATGCACAGAGCAGTACAACAAAACTAAGGCATAGCTTGCACTATGTCTATACTATATCTATACGTCGTTAGTTTTTTGTATAGCATCCGCAAAATAAGCATGACAAAAAAGCCCATGTTGAAAATGGGAAAATCCTTTTTTTCAATGCTTATCTAATACGCATGCTATGCAACATAAACGCCGCCTCCTTTTACATAAATTTTATTTTATCAGAAAATCAGTCTACTGTCAATACACAACAGGAAGTATTTAACCTAATGATATGAATTGTGTGGACATATCCAAAAAGAAAGGTGAACTGTAAAATGTAACAGGGTGAATGAAAATGGCAAAAAGACCCGTACCATTGTACGACTTTAAGGCTTTCGGGGCAGCTATAAAAGCCGCGAGAAATGAATACGGCGAGAGCCGCAAAAAGGTAAGCGACGAGTTATATATTTCCCCGCGCTACCTTGCGAATATCGAGAACAAGGGACAACAGCCGAGTTTACAGGTATTCTATGACCTTGTAACCCGGTATCATATTTCGGTAGATCAATTTTTCTTCCCGAACAGCAATGCGGAGAAATCCACCGGGCGGCGGCAGCTTGACGCGCTGCTGGACGGTATGAGCGATAAAGGCATACGGATTGTAACCGCAACAGCAAGGGAGATAACGGAAGTCGAAAAAGCAGAGGATTAACCTCACAATATGAGAAATCGGGAGATTGCAGCGCATGGCGGCTGCAATCTTTTTTTGCGTCCAAAATCAAAGGAACGCGCAACAAATACCGCCTTTCGGTGGGGGTATGGAGTAGATAGCAAGCACAGCAAACGAGTACCCGTTTGCGGAAAATGCTTGTTGGGATAATCCCAAACCCTTATACCGAAAGGCGGTGCGGAAATGGAAAACCGAAAGAGAAATATACAGATGAAGTTTTACGTTACGGAAGAAGAAAAGCGGCTGATCGACGAGAAGATGAAGCAGCTTCCCATAAAGCAGTATGGGGCATACTTCCGTAAAATGGCGATAGACGGGTATATTCTTGTCGTTGACCGAAGCGACACAAAAGCATATATCCGGGAACTGCAAGCGGTGAGCCGGAACATCAACCAAATTGCAAAACGCGCCAATGCGACGGGGACGGTTTACAGGCAGGATATAGAGGACATTAAAAAGGCGGTGGACGAGATATGGCGGTTACAAAGACGCACCCTATTAAATCAACCTTAAAGGCTGCGATAGACTATATCTTAAATCCCGAAAAGACAGACGGGAAGCTGCTTGCGTCCTCTTTCGGCTGCGGGCTGGAAACCGCCGATATTGAGTTTGCATGGACGCGGGAAGCTGCCGGAGATCGCGGCACACATTTAGGGCGGCACTTGATACAATCCTTTGCGGTGGGAGAAACCACACCGGAAGAAGCGCACAAAATCGGCATGGAACTTGCCGGGGCGGTATTAGGCGGCAAGTATGAGTTTGTTTTGACAACTCACGTCGATAAAGACCATCTGCATAATCACTTGATTTTCAACGCGGTTAGCTTCGTTGACTACAAAAAGTACCATTCCAACAAGCAAAGCTATCACTTTATCCGGCGCACCAGCGACAGGATATGTAAAGAGCATGGGCTATCCGTCGTCGTACCGGGACAGGACAAGGGAAAAAGCTATGCAGAATACACCGCCGAAAAGCAAGGGACAAGCTACAAAGCAAAGCTGAAAACGGCGATAGATACTCTCATTCCCCAAGTGAAAGATTTTGACGAACTGCTGCGCCGCTTGCAGGAAATGGGGTATGAAATCAAACAGGGCAAATACATTTCCTTTCGCGCTGCCGGACAGGAACGGTTTACCCGCACAAAGACGCTCGGCGCGGCCTATACGGAAGAAGCGATAAAGGAGCGTATCAAGGGCGTGTATGTTGCCAAAACAAAAACGCTGCGGGAAGATAAGAAAATCCGGCTTGTCGTCGATCTTGAAAACAGTATCAAAGCCCAACAGTCGGCGGGCTATGAACGGTGGGCAAAAATCCATAATCTGAAACAGGCTGCTAAAAGCATGAACTTCCTAACCGAAAACAAGATTGAGTATTATAGCGAACTTGAAAGCAAGATAGCCGATATTATGACCGCTCATGACGCGGCGGCAAAGGCGGTTAAGGAAGTGGAACAGCGTATGTCTGATTTGTCGCTGCTTATCAAGCACACCACCACATACCGACAGTTAAAACCGATTTACGATGAATACCGAAAATCGCCGGACAAGGAAAAGTATCTGCGGGGGCATGAAAGCGAAATTATCCTGTTTGAAGCTGCGGCAAGGGCATTAAAGGAAATGCAGATAAAGAAGCTGCCCGATCTCGCCGCGCTGCGCAAGGAGTATAGAAGCTTAAACGACAGGAAAACCAAATTGTATGAAGATTATCGGCAAGCCAAGAAGCAAATGCAGGAATACGGCGTTGTCAAAAAGAACGTCGATAGTATTCTTTACCCGTCCCAAAGCAGGGCGCGGGAGCAGGAGCGATAAGGCGCAAAACATGGGGTGGCAAGTGGAATGTTAAGGGCTGAAAACGCCTGTGTTTCTGCGGCTTCCAGCGCATGAAAACGACATAGACGATAAAGTATATTCAAACCCGCAAAAACGGCTTTCTAATTGTCCACGCAAGGACAAAAAAAGAACAGGGGCGCGGTGCCGGAAATCGGCAACCGCGCCCCTGTTCTCTATGGGCTATTCCTCGTCGGTCAAGATAAACTCCCTTTCGGAAAACTCGCTGTCCGTCATGGCTTGCAGCTTGTTCACCGCTGCGGCGGCAAGCTGGCGCATATCCTCGTCCATGTAGGGCATGGCGGCAAGGATATTTTCAAGCGTTGTTTCCCGGCTGTCCTCGGCGTAGATCGCAACAATGTTTTCTTCCTCAATGGTAAAGCGGGTATTCATGCTATCAAACCTCCAAATCCTTTTTATGCTCTTTCTGTTTATCTTTCGGCTGCTGCGCCGCCTGTTTCTTGTATTCGTCCAGCTTCTTCAAAATGGACGGTTTTTTCTGCGGCTGTTCCCGTTTCTCGGCTTTTACCGCTTTTGCAAGGTCGGTAACGGAAATCGCTTCCCCCGCCTTTGCCCGCTGCTCAAAATCTGCAACGGTGGGCGTTTGCGGCGTATTGTTGATAAGCCCGTCAAAATTGTTGTCGTTCTGCTCTATGGTGTCCTCGACGTGCTTTAAGGGATTATCCCGCTGCGGCTGCTCGGCGGCTATGGCATAAGCCTGTGTGCCATTCCCCATAATGAGATACTTCCCGTCCTCCGACGCATGGTGAAAACCAAATCCCGCCGCTTCGATCTGTTCACGGCTCATATCGGTAATATGAAAATTGCCCCTCGGCGTTCTAACGGTTTCACCCGTCAAAAGGCTGTCGGGGGGTCGCTTCCGGCTGCTGCTTTTCAAGCTGCCCGTCCTTGTAGGAATATCCTTGCGCCGCGATTGCTTCAAGGGTCTTGCCCGTAACGTCGCCATAAATCCGCTTGTCTGCGTCAACCAGCATTTGCAAAGTGTCTTGTACGGTGTCGGACAAGGCTTGCTGCTGTTCGGGCGGCAGCTTGTCAAATACGGGGGTCTGCTGCTCCTGCAAAAACTCCGGCACTTGCTGAAAACCGATACTGTCTACATAGTGGGCGGTGTCCTCGTCGTTCTGATGAAGCACAACAATGTCGGAAACGGAAAGGCTATGCCCCTTAAAGTCGGCGGGGTGGTCGATATTAAACCTTTCCCAAATGTCGCCCAGCGTCATATCCTTTGTAAGCGGTGCAGTATAGACGAGTTCATAATTTACCCGGTCAATGGTAAGTCCAGCCGCTTGCAGACGGTCATAAGGCTCAAAGCGCAAGTCCCTTGTTTCGTCCCCGCGCTTTAACTGATAAATGGAAAAGGTATCGCCCTGCTCCTGCTCGGCTTGCCGCTGCTGCTGCAACTCGGTAAAATGCCCCTCAATCTCGGTAATGAGTTCCTTTGCGGTGGTCTGTATTGTTTCAAGGGACGCTTTTAACTCGGTCATTTCCTTGCCGCTGCTCCAACCAGCCACATAGCCGAAAGAGTAATCGGAAGTATCAAGGCCGAAATGCTGGCAAACCGTATAAGCGACGCTTTCCGCTTCTACCTCGCAGGTATGGCGGTCAACGCGGTTTTGCTGCTCCGGCGGGGCGTTTAAGTCTACGTCGTGCAGCTTCGCATGGGCGATTTCGTGAATGGCGGTCTTTACCGCCTGTAATTCACTCACGCCCTCTTTGATTGCAATACGCTTGTCGGTCAAACTGAAATACCCATTTGCGCCGTTTGTGATCTGCTCAAATGCAATCGGGACGGGGGACGCTTTTTCAAGGGCGGCGAAAAAAATTCCTCGTACTGCTCCACATCGGCAAGCAGCGGTTTAACGGAAAGGTCGGGAAACTCCTTGCCCTCGGTCTGCGAAATATCAAAGACGGTTATAACCTTAAAGGCGGGGACGGTGATTTCCTTTTCTTCCTTTACCACTTTTCCCTCGCGGTCAAGCATGGGCTTTCTCGTTTCGGGGTCGATTTTATCAACCAGCTTTTTCACCTGTAGGGCGCGGGGGCAAAGATTTTAATGCCTTTCTCGCCTTTCTTTACATGGCGGTCAAACTCCTTTTCCCATTGACGGAAGCCCATTACCAAATTGCCGCCCTGCATAGCAATTAGGATAGTGTTATTCAAACTATAATCATGGAACTTTGACATAGCGGTTAGAAACTCTTTGTAGCGGTCGCTGTCAAAAATCGCCTGTACGCCCTGTTCCAAACGCGCGGTGATCTCCTTTACCTTTTCGGCGGGCTTTTCGGAAGTAAGGATAATGGGGACGACGGGGCGGGGCTGCTGCGGCTCTGCGGCCTGTGCGTCTGCTTGCTGCGTTTCGGCTGCGTCCATATAGGCTTTGTCCTGTTCGCCGCGCTCCGGCTGCGGGTAACTCATAATGCGGTATTCTTCCGGCACTTCGCGCCCCTCAAACTGCCGTTCCCACTCGTCGCCGCTTTCCACGATATAGCCGTACTCGGTAAACGCGCCTTTTTCCTGCGCGGCAGCGTTCCTGCCAAAAGTAGAAAGGTCAATGCCGCCTTTCCATTCTTCGGGCATTTGTACCATGCCGGATTGATTTAAGTAATAGTCGCCCAAATCGTGGTAGTTATGTACTTCGGGGATATGGACGTAAAAATCCACGTTGTAGGTGAAGTCAATTACCTGTCCAATATTTGCAAGCCCGTTTTTCTGCTGCAAAGCTGCGTTCAGCTTGCCAACCTCGGCGGGGTCAAGCTGTTCGAGCCGCGCCGCAAGAAAATTGAGTTCGTCCACGTCGGCGGCGCATACCATTTCATAAGGCAAGGCAATATGTTTCTCCGGGTCGTCGGAATAGCCGCGAATGGAAAAATCCTGCGGGTTGTCGGCGGTAATGCCGACGTTCCGCATAGCTTCGTGCAACTGCTCCTTTGTGGCGGGCATATCCAACCAATAGCCGCCGGGGTCGCCCGCGTCAAAGCGGCTGCGGTTGCCTATCATAATAGAAAACTGTTCGCTCATGTGTTCACGCTCCTTTTCCTGCCCGGTATTTTCGGGGATAGCTGCCGCCTGTTGCTGCTGCGGGGGTTCTTCGCCCTCTATGGTGTAGTCCGGCATGAGCATACCGTTTACTTTGAAATAGTCGGCGTACTCCTGCGGGATAGGCGGGGAGATTTCCGTAAACAAGCGGTCATACGCTTTGATACGCCCATTCAGATATTTTTCCATAGCTGCCTTGTCGGTGAAAACCTTTCTATCTTGTCCGGCAATCTTCGCTTGGGTTCTGCTTGGGCTGTTGGTGCGCACGCTCCATGTAAGCGTCCATGAATACGGGATAGATTTCTGCGCTTCTTTGTCGTAGCGGGTATTCTCGTAAATGTAGTAATTCATCTGATATACCCGGTTGCTGCGAATATGGCGGTTATGCTCGGTGGTCTGCCACTCGTTAGCGGTGTGCTGGACGTGCGGCGTTCTCACATATTCAAGTGTTTTATCCAGCAAAAGCGTTCTTCCCGCCTGTTCTTCCCATGCGGCGGCGCGTTCTTTAAGGTCGTCAAAAATCGCCTGTTCTGCCGCCGCGCTTTCGCTGCGCATGGAAAGTAGCTGCGCAATCGGCAAGGAAGCATAAGGGGCAATCTCCCTGTCCTTTGCTTCAAAATATATCCGGCGTTCTATCCGCATGGTTTCGGCGGCTTCTAATTTGTCATGGTCGTATGAGGAATACGGCATATTCTTTCATCACGTCCTTTCTCGGTCATATAAGGGTTTGGGACTATCCCAACAAGCAAAATGCCCGCGCTCTCTATGGGAAGCGCGGGCATTTCTCGCAAACGGGTACTCGTTTGCTGTGCTTGCTATGTAGTTGTTTTTATCCGTAAACGCCTGTTTCTCTCGCTTTGGGCTTTCTGTCTGCGGCGTATCTTTGCCGCGCAATCGGGGCAGTATTTCGCCCGGTTGCTGCCCGCCGCAAACGTGCTGCCGCATACCGCGCAACGCTTCAAATCGGTTTCCCCGCTGCGGGTGATCTGTTCGCAAAGCTGCCTGTCGGCGGGTAATACCGCTTCGCGGAAATAGCGGCATAGCAGCGAATAGCTGATACTCTGCACACAAACGCAAGTTTCCCCGTCGTCCAGCAGCAGACAATTCCCGCAATCGTTGTTTGCACAAGCGGCGCGGGTCATTTTCTTTACGGCGCGGTATTGCTTTTCATCAAGCCTTATCATTTTCGGTTCTGCTCGACGCGGAAGTTTACATACTTGCCGCCTGTGTCGGCAAGCAGCACAACTCCGTCAAAGGTCTTTCCCGTCTTGGTCGAGTACATACCTTTGATTTTTACCTTTCCGTCTTTCAAAAGGGCGGCGGCAATCGCCTTTGTGAAAGCCTTTTTGCGCTGCTCAAAAAAGCGGTCATTCTTCCACATCACAAAGCTGCAAGCCCTGTCGGAGCAGTAAAAGTTTTTCTTGCCCTCGTAAACCGCCGCGCCGCAACGGGGGCAAGTGCCGATTGCTTCCCGCTGCGGGGTAAACAGCTTCGCTTTATCCTCGGAAATCGCGGAATAGGTCTTGACAAGCCCCGCTGTCATTTCCTCAATCCCGCGCATGAAGTCGGCGGGGCTGTCGCTGCCCTTTGCAATCCCGGTAAGGCGCGTTTCCCATTCTGCCGTAAGCTGCGGGGACGTAAGGCTGTCGGGCAGAATAGCGACAAGGTTATACCCGTCCTTTGTGGGGATTAGCTTTTTGCCCTTGCGCTCGGCAAAGCCCGCGCTAATGAGTTTTTCAATGATACCCGCCCGCGTCGCGGTGGTGCCTAACCCTTTGCGCTCCGCGTCCTCCGGCGTGTCCTCCTTTCCCGCACTCTCCATAGCCGAAAGTAACGTATCTTCGGTAAATGCCTTTGGGGGCTGCGTGTAACGTTCGGAGATCTCCGCTGCCGGATTGTCAAAGGTCTGCCCCTCGGCAAGCGGGGGTAAAACCGCTTCCGGCTCTGCGTCCTCGTCCTGTTCCCCGGACGCGGCGCGGGATAGTCTTTCAATCTCGCGCCAACCCTCGCAAAGCGTCGTCCTGCCCTTTGCGGTAAAGGTATAGCCGCCGCAAGTGAAAACCGCCGTAACCGCTTCATACTCATAGGGCGCGGCAACGGCGCAAAGCAGTTTTGCGCACACAAGGGTCATTAGCTTTTTCTCACTTTCGGCAAGGGAAGAAAAGCCCGTTTTCACAAACTCCGCTGTCGGCAAAATGGCGTGATGGTCGGTTACTTTGCTGTTGTCGCAAATCCTCGCAAGGTCGGCTTGCAGCTTCACGCCCTGCATAAAGGGGAGAGCAGCGCAAAGGCCGGTGATAAGTTCCTTTGTGCTGCCCTCCATATCGGAAGTGATATATTTGCTGTCGGTGCGGGGATAGGTCAAAAGCCGTTTTTCATAAAGGGCTTGCGCATAGTCAAGGGTCTGTTTCGCCGTAAACCCATACAAACGGTTTGCTTCCCGCTGCAAGGCGGTGAGGTCAAACAGTTTCGGCGGGGCTGCGGTCTTTTTCTCTTTTTAAGGGAAGTACAAACGGCCTGCGATTTCTCGCAAGCCGCTTTCATCTGCCGCGCCGCCTGCTTCGTCGTCCTGCCTTTCGGAAAGGGCGGCAACGCCGCCAACGTCCAGCCGGACGACATGATATTTCTCTTTCTTAAAGCTGCTGATTGCATAGTCGCGGTTTACCAGCATAGCAAGGGTGGGCGTTTGCACTCTGCCGACATTCAATGTTTTATGGTAGAGGATAGAGAAAAGGCGGGTCGCGTTAATGCCAATGAGCCAATCGGCCTTTGCTCTGCAAAGCGCGGATTGATAGAGGTTGTCATAGCCGCGCCCGTCTTTGAGATTTGAAAAGCCCTCGCGGATTGCACTTGCTTCCATGCTGCTAATCCAAAGGCGGGAAAAGGGCTTTTTGCAATTCGCCTGTTCATAGACAAAGCGGGAAAAATGAGTTCCCCCTCGCGCCCGCTGTCTGTAGGATAGTTCTCGGAGGTGACTTTTCTGACTTTGTTACTCGATGGCATCCAATGGGCCGATAAAGCGGTAGAAAATCTGGATTTTCTGGACGTATTCGCCATCGACCTTTTCCGCTTTGGATACCAGAATCTTGTCAATCAGCTGATGCAGAATCTTATAGTTCAGTTCGGTGATGCCAGCGTACTTGCTGACTTCATCAATAAAATCCTGAATCTTGTCCAGCTGATCGTGTTCAGCACGGCCTTCCCGCTCGTACTGCTCAATCTTCTCGGTCAGTTCAGCCTGTTCTTTGTCGTAGCGATCTGCAAGCATTTGAAAACGTTTCTCCGGGAGAAGTCCCTTTGATACGTCCTCATAAAGTTTTGCATACAGGTCTTCGATTTCTGCGATTCGTGCTTTACACTGCTTCAAATCCCGTTTGTGCTGCGCCCGGTCAGAGGACACCCGGAGGTGCATCTGATTTGCAATCTTCTTCACAAGGGCTTCCCGATTGCTCACAGCGGCCTTTGCGTGTGCCTGAATGTCCGCAAAGACAGCTTCATGCAGAACACGGGCTTCCAAATTATGAGAGTCACAGGCTTTCGCACCATATTTCCGATAAGTGCTGCAACAATAAAAGGTCTGATCCAGAACACTGTTACGTTTGCGCCTGTGCTCAACCTTGACTAACATCGTTCTGCCGCAGTCTGCACAGCGGACGATGCCTTTGAAGATATTGTCGTAGTCGGTCTTATCGCACATAAAGCAGCCGGAACGGCTGTAAAGGATTCGCTGCACGTTCTCCCAACGGTCTTGTGGGATGATTGCTTCATGTGTATTCGGAACGATAGCGCGTTCTTCAAACGGAATATAACGCCGCTTTTTGGATTTCATGGACACGGTGGGCTTGGCTTCGTAGATGATGTGTCCGGCGTAGACTGGGCTGTGCAGAACCTGACTGATATAGGCACTGTCCCAATCATACATCTTTTCATCATCAATAAAGCGGCCAAACATCTCTTTCTTGTAGTAACACGGCTTCAAGACTTTTTCATCGTGGAGCCGCTTGGCGATGCGGTGAAGCCCCAGCCCTTCCTCTGCCATTGAATAGATATACTCAACAACGGGGGCGGTGTTCGGGTCGATCACAAGGTGATTGTGGTCGGCAGGGTCTTTCTGGTAGCCAAACGGTGCGCCGCTGGAGATATACTTTCCGCTTTTCTTGCGTGTCCGAAGGGCACTCTTGATCTTTCGGGAAGTGTCTTTGGCGTACATTTCATTGATGATGTTTCGGAACGGGGCAATATCCATCTGAGATTGCTCGTTGGAATCATAACCATCGTTGATTGCAATATAGCGGACACCGTGTTCAGGAAAGAAGATTTCCATATACGTTCCGGTTTCGATGTGGTTGCGTCCAAGTCGGGACTGGTCTTTGGTAATGACTGTTGCCACCTTTCCTTCCCGGATATCATCCAGAAGTTCCTGAAAGGCAGGGCGGTCAGAGTTCGTACCGCTGTAACCATCATCAACATAGTACTGGCAATTCCCGAAACCGTTGCGTGTGGCATACTCCATAAGCATCGCCTTTTGAGTGCGGATGCTCAGGCTTTCGCTGTTTGAACCGTCATCTTTTGACAGTCGGCAGTATAAAGCAGTTACTTTTTTGTCCTTTTCCATGTGTACCTCCATAATGGAAAAGAGACCTCATCAATCACATTGTAGCGGATGCTGCGTGATGATGCAAGCCCTTTTCCGCAGTAAAACGTCCAATTAGCCAGCGGCGAGATACGATTCGGCAGTTTTACGAATTTCTTCTTCCGCAAGCCGCTGAAAAAGCGTATTCATCGGCACATTGCCGATATAATGGCGTTCCACGATCAGGCGCACGGACTTCGGACTTCTCGGCGCACGTTTGCGTGTAGTGGGCTTCTTCTCAGATTTTTCTTTGTTCAAGGGCAGACCTCCTCATTCATGTGGTGCAAATACGGAAAGGAATGGATGGATTCTATTCGTTTTTCTCTTTTTGTTTTATTACGTTGGTTAGGTGAAAGTTTTCTTTGATACAGTCTTAAAGGCTGCTATACTGCATAGGAAAAATATCTTTTGCGGATGCCATTAAGAATCCGTATCACAGAATCGTGATTTTGGCGGTTCTTGAATCGTGAAAAACGCAGAACTATTCAACATTTGGAATTTTCACAAAGATGTGATTGGGCGAAGAAAACCGCGTTCGTCTGCGCTCAATCAATCCCGCAGCGTCCAATTCCTTAAGCGCACTGGAAACACTGACCGTGCTGCGCCCTAGCTGCTCAGCCAAAGAGCAAATCGTAAAAATGACAAACACGAAACCACGTTCATCTATCCAGAGATTTTTCTGCGAGAGCGTGGCACGGTCGAGTAGCAGCACATAAGTCATTTTTGCAGTCTGACTCAGGTCAAGTTCCAAAAGGAAGCGTGGGTATGGGAGAAACGGCGGCAGCGGAGTTTGCGTGGTAAGATATTCTGAAATGTTGATCACCTCCAGCTGAAGCAGAAATCAGAAACAAAGAGTATGTAACGAGAATTGGTGGGTTCCAATTCTCCAGTCGCAGAAAAGCACGAAACAAGTGCTCAACTGCGTTAATAAGTTAAGGTCTCCCATATTGGTCCTCGACTTCCCTAGGAGTGGGGAATCGTCCGGCGGCGGGCTTGCACCGCACCATTGGCATTTCAGCCACCCCGTCTTCGTTATGACCGGGCTGCGAGTTACAGAAGTACCTTTTGTGAAGTACCGGACGATTGAACTATTCACTTGTCAAGGAACGTATGGAAGATTTCTGGACTTTGACGGACGAAAAACATCCTTCTACTTGGTAGCCGATGAAAAAGGCCATTTCGTAGCATTGCAAGCAATTTTGTAAACAAAACGTCATAATAGTCCGAGAATGGTCTTGAAAAAGATGCCCTACACTTGGTAGGCATCGAGAATGCCTGTTTCGTAGCATTGGTGAGAAACTTGTAATTGAATTGTAATTCTTGAGACCAAATCTCCGCTTTTGAAAAAATCCTCTCAATAGGTAGGCAACGAAAACAGCCCAAAGACAACCATCTTTTTGAGAATTAACAAAAAGGTCACAAATGACCGGCTTTCAAAGAGGCGCTTCTACTATTAACAGAAAAAGTGGCCTAAAATGGGGGGTGTTGGAGAAAATTTCTGCCTTAAAAGTACGCCTCTACTCACTAGCCAGCGAGAATAGCCAAAAGCCAGCAAAAAAACAAATGAATTATGTACTTCTGCCACTGATTGTCAAAAGTCAGGTTACGGGTGTTGAAAATATTTCGTCCGAAAACCTGATTGCCACGTGCGAGGTCTTGAGTGCTCGGATGGTCTTCCAGCATATCGGAAGTGTTTTCTTTCATTTCCTCACGAAGGCGTGATTCATTGACATCGGTACCTGTTGCATTGGAAGCGTTGACATTGTTTTGCTGCTCATAGAGTTGCTTCACACGAGTTGCCTGTTCTTTGGTCACACCTCTACGTGCCAGTTCAGAGGCTAGTTGTTTCTGTTCTTTACCCTGGCGGATGCCATCCTTTACATATTCAAGAACTTGGGAGTCGCTCATGCTTTGAGCCATTAAAGGAGAAAAAACTCCCAGCAACAGAATGAATAGAAATACGTTAAATTTTCTTCGTGTTGTCATTGGTGATTTTTGTGGATTCTACATAACCGATTGGCATATCTACACAAGCACAGCCAAGCATATTTAAACGAACGGCAATCTTACTCTTCCCGCCTACAGTCACAAGTTCGCCAACAAGTCCACTCAAAGGACCTTTTATGACACGAACTTTCTCACCACGCGCTAGTGGAGTATCATTCATACAGACTGCTTCTTCGGAATAATCGAGCATGAAACGGAAACGGGCCATCTGCTCGTCAGGAATAACGGCAGGAGTGCTCTCTCCACGCATCACCATATAACGGCTGACCGTAGAAAATGAAAGGACTTCCATACGTTCTTTTGGATTGACATGTACAAAAACCATCATTGGGAGTAAGACTGTATCAACCATCTTACGAACGGTCACTCCATTGATGAATTTGCTGCTGAACGGGAACAAAAAGAATCAATTCCCATCTTAGACAAACGCTCGGCAACTTTCTTCTGTGGTGCAATTCGAACGAGTGCTACATACCAGCGTTTTGA
>ENA-OQDL01000871-OQDL01000871.1-human-gut-metagenome-genome-assembly--contig:-NODE-871-length-17197-cov-3.278852_pt1 | contig 17197 bp, 18 predicted proteins | sample MGYA00242782_ERZ504609 | MGnify/ENA primary metagenome ERZ504609 (study PRJEB26092, sample SAMD00036320) | human gut metagenome | host: Homo sapiens | study: EMG produced TPA metagenomics assembly of... | reverse complement strand
CGGGCGGTCGGTCTTTTCTGGATCGTGGGACTTGTGTTTGCGGTGCATCTCCACTTGGATATGCGCCATCCGAATACGGACGCCCTGCTTTACTATTCGGTTGCCGCATACTTTGCGGTTCATCGCCGAGGGCTGGTGGAGAGAAGCATGGAGGAAGAAGCAGCCGGGTGGAAGGAAGATCATGGAACGAAAGAAAAGAAAGCTGCCCCAGAGGACAAAGATGGAAATACAGCCGGTGTCATCCCGGCTCATGTGAGAAGGCGCTGTTTGCAGAAGGCCTGGCGGGAGTCATGATCTCTGTATCTGTTACAGGAGGATGATGGCACCTGAAGCGGCCGTCCTCTGGACCTGCTTTTACCGTATGGCTGTGCCGATGACCTGTTGGGCCTTTGCCTGTGGAGTGCGCCTTCCGAAGATCCGTCCATGGATGCGCCAGAGCATGTTTCTTTATGCGATCCATTTTATCGTCGTACGATTCGTAAACAAAGGAATAGCTGTTGCGGCAAGACAGCTTGCCGGATCTGTATCCGCTGCGGGAATCGCGTTGATTGTTTATTTCCTGCTTCCGGCGATCGCCGTGATGGTTTCTTACATCCTCGCCAAATTCCTTGTCCGCTTCCTGCCGGGAGTGTGGAGAGTGCTGTCGGGAGGGCGGAAGTTGGAAGGATAGGGGGAATAAGACTGCAAAAAATCCGTTACTGTCGGCGTACCGCATGGACAGCAGCATGTAAAATTCAAGTGTTCTTTTTGTAAAAATGCTAATAGTATTTCGATAAGAAATCCACTATACTATCAGTGAAAGAGTTAATCTTTCCTTCGCAGATGAGACGAGTGACGGTTCTGACTCGTCGGTAAATAAAATTGACCGAGCGAAGATGTTGAGTGACGGTACTGACTCAACGGTAAAACTAAAAATTTGACCGAAAGAAGCCATCCGGCGGGGAGGGATCGCCCTCCCCGCTTTTCTTTTGTTATGGGGGCGAAAAATGGAGTATATTGCGGAGATCCACAGCCTATCAGCAAAATTTTTTTACAGATTACCCCCACAGTCAGTATCCGGAGATTGCCGTAAAGAAAACAGGCCATACTCCTGTCTATTGATCGAATACATGGACGACCTGTTCATCTGCATTCCTTTTCGTTCCCATATCCGCCACCCCCATGCTTATCATTTCAAAAGCTCCGCCAGATCCTCAGCGCAGCCAGTCCGGCCTTGACTACACAAAGTCCATTTTAATCAAGGATAATGCGTACATAGATGCCACTGTACCGGCACTCGTCGATCAGGACGAATATAAAGAAACGATGGTCAACTTGCCGCGTATCGTACAGGAGGTTTTTTCGTATATTTCGGATTACAGGGATGATCTGAATGAGGTCCGCAAACTTCACCCAAGGGAGTGGCAGCGACGCTATGGCCGGTCTACTCTACCATACTTTGAAAGTTTTCTACGAAATACAAGCGCCAGCGAATGAAAACCGCCCCTCTGAGCAAATGCTCGGAGGGGCGGTTTTGTGCTTCACACTTATATTCAGGTTGGTGCTGCATTGTGGCGTCTGCTTCTTTATTTAATTGCGTCCTTCAATACCTTGCCAGCCTTAAAGACTGGCATCTTCCCGGCTGGGATCACAATGGGCTCATTGGTTTTGGGATTCCGGCCCGTACGCTCAGCACGCTCTTTCACTTCAAAGCTGCCGAAGCCGGTGACTGGACCTTATCTCCCGCGCACAACGCTTTCTCGACCTGGGATAGGAATGCGTTCAAGACTTTCTCTGCATCCGCTTTGGAAACCCCGCTCTCCTCGGCCATACCAGCAATCAGTTCTCCCTTGTTCATAAAGCAAATTCCTTTCTCTTTCTATTGATTTGGATAAGCACTCTTTACATGATAGCCGCATCAGCGGCTTACCACAGAGATGAAGCCCAAGGCATAACGGCTGAGGGCGTTCCTCCCTCAGCCGCAGCCGCGGTCAGCACATATCCCGTGCCCACTCCCGGACATCTTCCAAAGTCAGCTCAAAGCGGCCGCCTGCCGCAACCGTATTCCTGGACATATCCACGATCATGTAGCCGCCAAGGTTGTCCGCACTGATGGGCGCATGGGATTTCCGCATCATGTAGCCAGCCGCCTTCAGTACACGGCGGAGCGATTGCTCCAGGGAATCCTCTGTACGCATCGAAATACCTCCAATTTGATATTCCGAGCCAAACCACGCCGCGCTCCAATCGCTTTCCTGCTGGTATTATAGCAGGGAAGTCATGGAAAATGCAACTGCACGGATCATTTTACTTCTCTCTTTGGAGGTATCATTTATCCCAACGAAATAAAAGAGCTGAGGGCCAGCGCAACTTTCCTTTATCTCTTGTCTGCTGGTATTGACGCAGAGATCGTAATTTAACCGGTCTCCCCATTTCTTCCCTGTATAATATTCGTAGTATTTCCGCCGGTTTTTATCAACGGAAATCACCTTTTGCTTCATTTCTTCCAACGAATACACTTCTTCTGCCGTGCGCCGCTCCATGCACCGGGCGATCCTATGTTCCAATTCGGCATAGACAAATATGCGAAACGGTCGAACATCCTCTAAAATGTGGTCACCGCAGCGGCCGACAATCACACAGCTTGACCTTTTTGCCATTTCACGGATGATCCTGTTCTGCTCCAGCATAACAGCCTGTCTCTGCTCATAAATCGGATTCGACAATGGATAAAGACTGCGGCCAATATGGATGGGAAGGCGGGAATGGGCTTTTGCTCGATGACCTGCTCGATATATCGCTCAGCCAGATCGGTGCGCCTGGAGATCTCAGTAATAATCTCCTGGTCATAATAGGCGATATTCAGCAGCTCCGACAGTCTGCGTCCAAGCTCCCGCCCGCCGCTTCCAAATTCCCTGCTGATCGTAATGATTTTTTTTGCCATTTCCAGTTCCTCCTTAAATTAAAGTATTAACTCTGTTTTTTCTGATTTTCTTTAAAAATACATATCCAGCCAGACATGCGATCACTTCAGTGACCGGAAATGCCCACCAGATCAGTGAAATTCCCATCTGGCCATTTCTGACAAATAATGAAAAGATTCCCGCCAATGGCAATATGATAATAAGCTGTCTCAAAAGTGAAATAACCAGTGATTCCAAGCCGCCATCTAATGCCTGATAAATCCCCTGATAAGCAACATTAATTCCGGCAAACAGAAAGCTGACAGAGATCACTCTCATTGCACCGATAAAATATTCTCTTGACTGTCCTGCATTAAACAAAGCTGCAAATGCCCCAGGGAAAATCTCTGTGATCCCAATTCCCAGGATCATTAATGCAATAGTATAGATCAGGCCATATTTGATCCCATCCTGAATTCTCTTTTTATTTCTCATTCCATATGCAAATGCAATGATGGGAGTGATCGCATCCCTCAGGCCAAAGGCAAGGAAGAGAACGAACTGCTGAACCTTATAGAACAATCCATAAGCTGTCTGTGCTGACGGATTGAACTTCAGGATCAGATTCATTACATAAACCATAATAGACATCAATGCCTGTGCAATAATTGCCGGAAGTCCGATTGCATAGATTTCTTTTATAACACCGGCATCCGGCTTCATGTATTTCACTCCATGCCCGAATTCCTTATTCAGCCTTATATGAAATATAAGCAGCAATACTGCTGATGCTACCTGGCCAATTACAGTTGCGTAGGCCGCACCTTCCACTCCCATTTCGGGACAAGGTCCAATACCATAGATCATGACCGGATCAAGGATAATATTTACAACAGCTCCAACTACCTGGCCAATTGTTGAATAAAGGGAACGGCCCGTTGCCTGTAATAACTTTTCAAATAAAGAAAAGAAAATAATTCCAAAAGAGATCACGCAGCATATCCTCAGATAACTGACTCCCATTTCCAATGCTTCTGCATCAACTGTCTGTGATGAAATATATGCTCTCACACCAAAGATGCCAAACAATAAACATACCACATAAATGATCACACCAAGAAACAGGCTGTTTCCTGCTACCTTTGCAGCCTTTTTACTGTTCCCCTGTCCCAGTGTCCTTGCAAGAAGCGCATTTGTTCCTACACCTGTTCCGATCCCCACTGCCACCATAAGCATCTGCACCGGAAATACAAGTCAGTGCATTTAATGCTGCTTCACTGCCCACTCTCATAATTTCCTACAAATGCACTGTCTACAATGTTATAGACCGCCTGCAATGCCATGGATAAGATCATAGGGATCCCCCATCTGGATCATCAGCTTATTCACGGCATATCTTTCATCATTGTTACTTTCTGCCATTTTGTTTTAACTCCTCTCTTTTTGGCACAAAAAAAGTGCGCACCTTGTCATATAAGCTGGACTTACGCTGACAAGCTACACACTTTTTCATGGCAAATATTCTATTTTAATAAAATAAAAACGAGCAGCATGTAAACTGGATTTACGCTCACCTGCTACTCGTTCGTTGTAATTATATTTCCTGTTTTTCAAAAGTCAAACAAAATTTTTCTGGCATTTTCTCTTTTATGAACCATTTATGATAATGTCCTAATATACCACAAGGAAAACGATATCACTGTAAGTCATCCCATCGGATTTATATAATAAAATTTGGCACGATCCACATACCAGTCTTTTCAAACATATTATAAGCAGAAATACCGCATGCCACCGCCTATAAGGATAAGCACTACCGGCAAACTCCCCCATAACGATCAGGCGGTCTGGTGAAATTCAGGCATTTACCTGTATATTTACATAATACTTTCCATAAACCGCTGGATCCGGTCCATCCCCCGGTTAATCTGCTCCATGGATGTTGCATAGGAAAGGCGCACATATCCTTCGCCCTGTTCTCCAAATGCTGATCCGGGAGCTGTTACGACGCCTTCTTTCTCCAGAAGTTTCTCGCAAAATTCCACAGAAGTCATCCCTGTTTCTTTAATATTTACAAACGCATAGAATGCTCCGTTTGGCGGTGTACAGGATAAACCTTTGATGCCATTGATCCGCTCCAGAACGAGTTTTCTTCTTTCTGCATACTGTCTGTTCATCATTGCAATATCTTCATCGCCATTTTTTAACGCTTCAATTCCTGCATACTGTACAAACTCGGGAAGACAGGAAGGCATATTTTCCTGCAACTTTGGCAGTCTGGAAAGGATATTTCTTGGTCCCGCCATATATCCAAGACGCCAGCCTGTCATGGCATATGTTTTAGAAAAAGAATCCACATAAATAGTGCGTTCTCTCATTCCATCTAAAACTGCAATATTAATATAATCTGTATCATTATAGATAAGATGTTTATATACAGCATCATAGATCACATAAAGATCATATTCTAAAGCTACTTTTGCAACGGTCTCCATGGTTTCCCTTGTTGCAACGCCCCCCGTAGGATTGCAGGGAGAATTAAGGATAATGGCTTTGGTTTTATCTGTCACTCTACTTTTAAGATTTTCATAAGTAAAGTTAAAATTATCCTTTTCATACACAGGTACAGGTACTGCAACTGCACGGTTCATCACAATCTCACCTACATAATTGGTATAAGACGGATCTGCGATCAGGATCTCATCCCCAGGATTAACAAGAGCAAGGATCGCCATATACATTCCCATCATTCCGCCTACTGTTACTACAATCTCACCTTCTGGATCGTAATCTACTTTGTCGTACTGTTTTAAAGCTCTGGAAATTTCCTGACGCAGCGGTAAAATGCCTGCATTATCCGTATAATGGGTACACCCTTCATCTAACTTTTTCTTTGCGGCTTCAATAATATGCTTTGGTGTCACAAAATCTGGCTCACCAAGAACAAAACTTACAGTATCTTTTTTATTTTTTGCCAGATCATACATTCTTCTGATTCCTGACTGCGGCAGATTTAAAAAACTACTTGTTGGCTTCATTTTGTCTCCCCTCCGTTTATTAGAAATACCTTCTCGAGCAAGTATACCTTTTCGTTTTTCTATCGACTTCTTAACTGTAACATAGTCTTATTGTGAATGGAATTGCTATGTATTCATATTAAGTTGAACAAAATTCACCATCCTTATTTACATTTGTTTGTACAGAAATTATAATTTCTAACAAGGAGGGAATCACCATGACATTATCTGATTATATTATTTTTACAACTGTTTCCGAACTGAAAAATATGAGCCTGGCTTCTGATAAGCTTTACCTGACCAGGTCTGCTATCAGCCATGCCATTTCCCGCATAGAACGTGAGATAGGCTTTCCATTATTCATAAAAAATACACATGGGATCGAACTTACAGACAACGGAGCTGCCCTTCTTCCCCTTGCATATGCTGTTATACAAAACCACCAGCATTTCAATGAAAAAATCGCTGCGATCAATGGTCTGGCCTCTGGCAATGTCCGCCTTGGAACCTGCTCCAGTATCTGTATTAACTGGATCCCTGAACTTGTGAATAATTTCCGGCATCATTATCCTGACATACAGATCCATATATTTGCAGGTATTAATAATGCCCAGATCGTAAAAAAACTGGAGCAAAATGAGATCGATATTGGTATTAGTTCTTACTACTCTTGTGATACTATCAGTTCCTCTGCCATCAGTTCTACCGTCATCTATGAAGATGAAATGGTTTGTGTGGCAAATTCTGATTTTCACACAAGTACGCCCGGGATCATTACTGCAGAGGAACTGCAAAATTCTGCTTTCATTATCAGCGATCAGGACTATGGTGTAGAATCCCGCAGTGTTCTTGAAAAACTTCACTTAAATGCAAATTCCACTATTACAGCCACTGACGATGCCGGACTGGTTGCAATGGCATCTGCGGGTTTAGGATTTTGTATTTTAGGACGCCTGGTATTAAAAGGAACAACCTCCCCGGTAAATGTCTACTCTTTTCATCCACGACAATTCCGCCATATTGCTTTGCTGCAAAAGAAGAATGTAGCCCTTTCTCCTGCTGCAGAAATTTTCCAGAAACATATTATAAGCTATGCCTCTTCCTATCCAAATCCGGCAATTCCATTCAACTTTTGATGAAAAATGTTCAATGGTCCTGTATCTGACAGGTACTTGTAAAAAAATCACTTGCTCCGTATAATAAACGTAGATTTATTGCCAAACAAAGCATTCCTGAAAATATTTATTAAAAGGGGAAGCAAAATGCAGATAAAACAAGAAAATGACGGACACGCCGTCATTGATCAGCTGACTGGAGAAGAAGTATTGACCTACGCCATTAATATTGGAGAACAACTTTTAATGAGTGGTGCAGAAATCAGCCGTGTAGAAGATACGATACGCAGGATCTGTGCAGCTTACGATATCAGGCAAAGCCATATATTTTCCATTGCATCCTGCATCATCGTGACATTAGAAACAAAAGATCATAAATGGATCACCCAGACCCGGCGGATATTAAGCTATGGAACAGATATGTGGAAGCTGGACCGGTTAAATAATCTTTCCCGGCTGATATGTTCAACAAAACCACCATTAGAAAGGATCAACCGGGAATATGCACTTATATTAAACGGGCCGGTCTATCCTCCTGTGGTCCAATGCCTTATCTACGCAATGACAGCCGGTGCATTTGCGATCTTCTTTGGCGGAAATCTATTGGACGGTTTTTCTGCCATGTTTGTGGGGGCACTGATCCGGATAACATTGTACGCATTTACCGCAATAAAAATGAAAGCCATTTTTTCTAATATCCTGTGTTCCATGATCTCCGGTATGGTATGTATCCTTACCCACTATATCGGTCTCGGACATCACGTAGAAATGATCATGATCGGAAATATCATGCTTTTAATTCCCGGTGTCCTGATGACAAACTCTTTCCGTGATTTCATCAGTGGCGATATGATCAGCGGACTTTTACACTTTTCAGAAGCGATCATCACTGCCATCTGCATTGCTGCCGGATTTATTTTTTCAAAAATACTGCTTGGAGGTATCTTATGAATCAGGAACTTATCTCTGTCATTTCAGCATTTTTCGGTTCTCTGGGATTTTCTATCATCTACAACATCAGAGGACTGCGGATCTGGATCCCGGCAATTGGAGGTGCTGTTTTCTGGGCTGTGTATCTGATATTCCTTCATTTTATAAATAATGAATTTTTAGGTTTTTTCTTTGTGGCGATCCTGATCACAATTTATTCAGAAATATGGGCAAGAATATTAAAAACACCTTCCACCGTTATTTTAATGCCCACAGTTATTCCATTGATCCCCGGCGGATCACTATACTATGCAATGGATGCCGCTCTCCGGCATGATATGCCGCAATTTTTCTCAAAAGCCCAGGCCGCTGTCGGACTTGCTGTGGCACTTGCAGCAGGTATCATGGCCGTAACCTCCATGCAGCATTTAATATCGGCGCTTATAAAAATGATTAAACCAGCCCCATGACCGGAAAATTACCGGAAAACCTTCCAAAAAACTATCCTATTTATTCAAAAACTCTTCCACAATGGCTACAAACACAGCAGAACCTTCCCAAAGTACATCTTCATCCACATCAAACTTCGGATTGTGGTGGGAAACATCTGTTCCCTTGGCTGGGTTTGAGGAACTTAAGAACATGAATGCTCCTGGCAGCTTTTCCAGATAGTAAGCGAAGTCTTCGCCGCCCATGTTTGGAGCTTTTACTTCGGTGATCACATGATCTTCGCCTGCAACAGTCTTTGCCGCTTTTGCAGCCAGAGCTGCCATTTTGTCATCATTGATCACAGGCGGTGCACCCCAGATCATTTCATAGTCTACACTGCCGCCAAATACCGCTGCAGTTGCCTGGGCGATCTCTCCGATGCGCTTTGCTGCAAACTGGCGTACTTCTTCTTCCAGTGTACGGATGGTTCCTTCGATCACAACCTCATTTGGAATAACATTATACTGACTTCCACCCTGGATCTTTCCTATGGTCAGTACCAGTGGCTTTGTTGCATTTAATTCCCGGGTGGTAATAGCCTGGAGAGCGATCACAATGTGCGCTGCAATATTCACCGGATCAATACCTTTTTCAGGTGTAGAACCATGACAGCCTCTGCCATTTACCTTGATCACAAACTTATCAAAAGCAGCCATGCAGCAGCCTGGCGTTACTACAACGGTTCCTGTTGGGATTGCTTTATCGATAATGGTTCCAATATGGGTGCCAAATACAGCGTCTGCACCTTCTACTCCGCCATTTTCAATCATTACTTCCGCACCTCTGGACTGTTCCTCAGAAGTCTGGAACATAAGACGTACCGTACCTGCGATCTCATCCTTATGAGCCCACAGAACTTTTCCTGCACCTAACAGCATAGCTGTATGGGTATCATGGCCGCAGGCATGCATAAAACCTTCATGTCTGGAAGCAAATGGAAGTCCTGTCTCTTCTTTGATAGGAAGAGCATCCATATCTGCGCGCAGGCAGATGGTCTTTCCCGGCTTTCCGCCTTTAATAGTAGCAATAATCCCGCTGTCCTTTTTAGAGCATATATAAGGGATGCCTATCTTATCCAGCTCTGTGGTTACATAAGCAGCTGTTTCCGGCAGATGCAAGCCAAGCTCCGGGATCTGATGCAGATCTCTTCTCAATCCTACGATATATTCCTGTAAATCTTTACATTCATTCCACATAGTTATACAATCTCCTCTCCCACTGGGGTCTCATTTATTTTTTCTGCTTTTGCAGTGTCATCTGCATTTCCATCTTTTTTCTTGTCACTTACATAGAACAGACGTGCCATTCCAAGAGTGCCAAATACGGCACATACGATCACCAGCCATGCAGGTACCGGTACAAACAGCTTCAATACAGTTGGGATCAGCAGGCCAAATACGGCTACTTTCGGGTATTTTACTGCGAAGTTTCCAAAAGTTCCGCCGAAAATTGCAGCTGCTGCATAGTTTTTTAATGCAGAGTTTAAAAATGCAGGAAGAACAGCTACGACTGCAGAACCAACTAAAACAGCGCCTGTGGTTGCGATCAGGTTTGTGATAATGGAACCGCAGATCGCCATGGTGGAAACTACTTCTGCCTGGATGGTTCCGCTCTTGCTGTCAGTTACATCCAGTGCCAGTGCTGCACATGGAACACGCATGTTTCCAATGTTCCCGGAAAGGAAACCTAAGTATGTACCACTCATACCAAGAGCTGCATAGTAGGAAATCGGCTCAACAATATAGAATGCGCCAAAGGATAATGCTGTCAGTGCCCATGCTGCCAGGACTGTTTCAAGCTTTGGCCAGCAGCCATAGCGGCTGCACAGGTATAATACCGGGATAAATGCAGTGAACGCAGCCATGATACAGGTTGGTGCGCCAATGCGGATACTGTTTCTCTTCCATTCTGCCATATAATCTTTCATAATCTGTCTTCCCCTCCTATGCTACTGCCAGGTCGTGCATTACTGCAAAGAACATTCCAATGACCATTGCGATACCTAAGGAATATTCAGCTAATTTTGGATGCTTTGGCACGATCAGTTTCATGATGGCTACCATGCTTAATGCACCTGCCAGACAGGCAATGGTGCTTCCAAGACCTTTTTTGATCTCATTTGCATTTAAGTAACCGAAAATACCAAGGGAACATGCTCCTGATAAAACAGCCAGCCACTTTGCGTCGCCGCCGCTTAACTTGCCTCTTAATTTCTCTAATGCCGGTGTAACTGTACCGCTGACTAACAGCCATCCAGCACCATTTAACGCCATTGCAAACCAGGATACTGCCATAACGGTCAGTGTGTATCCGTTTCCTCCAAATTCAACACCTGCTGCCTGAGCACCCATGGTTGCTGCAGAAAGCTCTGTAGCTGCCGCGCCGATAATGGAAAGACGAAGCCATGCCATTGGTCCGCCAATAGATGCCATAAGGCCAACCATAACAATAAATACGCCACAGGCCGGGCCGATGGCTGAGATCAGACCGATCTTAAAAGCCTTGTTTGCCAGTCCGTGTTCCAGATTTACCTCAACCGCTGCTCTTTTCGCCTGACGCATAAACAGAAGTGCCTGTGCCAGAGAGATCACAACTGTGATACCGCACAGTGCCCAGAAGATAGGAGCATTTGCAATTGCCAGATAGTCCATAGATTTTCCTCCTCTAATATCCTTCAACCTTTTTCGCTAGTCATCTTGTATGTTGTGGACCATTATAGCATTGAGATTTTTGGAAATCATTGTACTTGAAGGACAATAATTTTCAATTAGAATTGTGTGAGGTGTTTTTTATTGTATGTGAGGGATAGTTTGGGGCTTGTTTTATTTGTATCTGAAGGACAATAGATAGTGCATTCGGGGTGTATCTTTGCTATAATAAAAGGGTGAAGCCATATAACATATACACCAGAAAGGACCTTCCCATGACCATATCCGATTTTTTAAAACTCCCTAATTTCACTGACCTGCGCCTGTTAGCAGGCAAAGACGGGCTTTTAAGTGAAGTGACCAATGTTACTGTAGTCGATACACCAGACGGCACCAACTGGTTAAACGGCGGGGAACTGGTGATCACTACGGCATATATGCTTCATGAGGAAAAGGACCTTTTGGAGTTTCTTCGCACTTTAAGCAGTAAAAAAGCTGCAGGCGTGGGTATTAAAGAGAACCGCTATCTTACAGAGATACCGGAAAGCGCCAGAAAACTGGCAGATGAACTGCACCTGCCTCTGATCTCTGTTCCGGAAGCTTATCCATTTGTGGATATTATCAATCCGGTACTGACCCAGATCATAAACCAGCAGTCATTCTTACTGACCCAGGCGAATATGATCCATAAGGAATTTTTAAGCCTTGCCATCAACAATAACAGCGTACCGGAGATCTTAATGACACTGCGTCGTTTTATTGGTATTCCCTGTGCCTTTATGGATACCCATTTTAAAAATATCTTCTTTTCTGATGAAGACTCTCCTCTTATGCGTCAGCTTCAGGATATGGATATGGAAAATATTTCCAGTGAAATTTTTAAAATCAGTATGACAACTACGCGGTTGCCAACAAAAATGAATCCTTTGGCTATCTTCTTTTTGAAAAAGGTCGCCTGGATACCGGAAATGAAAGCAGCGCACAGATTGCTTTAGAATATGCCAGCATCGTCCTCATCCTTCACAGCCAGGTGCGTATTGCCAATCAGCAGATGGCAGAAAATACAAAGCTTCTTTCCTGGAAGATCTTCTGTTAAACAATGTAAAAGCAGATATCGAGATCCACAACCGTGCAAGACTGTATGGCTGGGACTTTACAAACGGCGGTCTGGCTGCAGTGGTTGACATCAATAACATTAAAAAGTACTTTATTGACCGTTTAGACTCCAACACCAACCGGATGCTGGAGGAAGCAACAGAACTGATCTTCCGCAATTCCATCCACGAAATGCACCAGACTTTCCCACAGGCCAAATATTTCCGTCAAAGTGATCTGATCGTATTCATTATTTCTGTACCAAAAGACAGCAGGGAACTTCTTGCAGACCAGCTAGAGCAGACCTTTAAACGGCTGCAGAGCCAGTTATCCCATGTAAGCCCCTTTACCATTACCTTAGGGATCGGACAGTATTATGAAATATCCGTGAAATATCAAAAGCTACTCTGAAGCCAGAGTAGCCATTAATCTTGGATATTCTTTGCAGTGGTTTGACCGCATTTTATTTTATAACCGTTTAGGACTTTACCGCCTTCTTGCCCCGGTCATGAACAGCCCGGAGTCAGAGGAACTTTGCCTTCAGTACATTAAGCCATTGGAAGATTATGATAAGAAATACCATGGGGAACTGCTTTCCACCTTACAAGAGATCTTACAGTGCGGCTGGAATCTGAAAGAATCCGCTGAAAAGCTGTATATCCACTACAATTCCATTAAATACCGGTATTCCAAGATCTGCAAGGTATTAAACCTTGACCTGTCTGACCATGATAACCGGTCACTGGTAGAAATTGCCATGAAGCTGTACCGGCTGAAACATTATAAAAAGGAGAACCAGTAAAGCCAGATGTGTATTTATGACCGGCATAAGAACATCCTGCCATACAGAGCAGCAAAACAGTTACTTTACTTTTCTTTTCAGGATCACCATAGCTAAGAGGATCAATCCACTAAATAGCCATGCAAACATCGTATAATCCTTTGATCGCCCTGTTTTAGGAAGAGTCTGAATTGCCATCTCTTCATCTTTTCTTTCTTCTATATCTGCTGATCCGGCCTCTTCATCTGATGATAATGGCACTGCGCCTGATCCTTCTTCATATCGCTGTGATCCGGGACCGATCTGCGTATAACCGGTTGGGGTCGGATTATATACAGTTCCATCCCGATACCATTTCACAGCCCACCGCCAAGCATACGTTCAGCTAGGGTTGCTGTATATGCACTGTGTTCTCCATAAATGCTAAATACAAGATCATCTCCTGCTGCTTTTCCATCTGCGTTCACTGCTTTATTATCAAAGATTCCAATACCGTCTTTGATATAGAGTTCAGCCATACCAGTTGCACAAAACCAGAGACCGCCTCCCTGCTCAGCTGTATTTTCAGTGACTACGGTATTATATAAATGGGCAGTGCTGTAACCATCAATGCTTTTCCCTCTGAATACAGTCCGCCTCCAGAATATGTTGCTGTGTTATTTATAATCTTTCCACTGCGCAGAAAACTGCCGTTAGAAAAACTGTAAATTCCTCCGCCTGTCCCTGCTCTGTTTCCGGAAATAACACCTCCATCCATAAGGAACTCTGTTCCATATTCTGCTGTGCCTCTCTGAAGTGCAGAGTCTACAATACAAATACCTCCGCCCTTAGATGCTTTATTAGCGGATACGGTTCCGCCTATCATATGAAATGCTGCATTATCCTCAACGAATACAGCTCCGCCAGCTTCATTCCCGTTTGCAGAGATTCCTGTATTCCGGGTGATCAGTCCGTCATCTTCCAATGTAAATATTGCCCGTTTATCCCTGTCATCACTATAAATATTGACAGCTGCCCCTCTGTGTCCGGTGTTATTCTGTATTGCTCCACCAGTCATAATTCCACCATATGCAGCTGCCTCATTCACAGCGTCCTATAATGTTGGTGCCCCGGCTTCATCGGAAATTGCAGATCCTACAGAATCAGAAATAGATTTTTCCGTGTATGTTATAACTGCATTTCCTGAAAATCCAGCTTTGGAAATATCAACTGCATCTGAACTATTCCGGATCGTAACTGTCTCCAACGTGCCAATATTAGAAAAAGCATCATTTTTAATACTCTCCAGTCCGCTTCCCAGGATCAGGTGTTCAATGGATGTATACTCAAACGCATGATCGGCAATTGAAGTTACACTATCCGGAATCTTTGCCAGGGCAGTATCTTTATAAAAGGCCTGCTGGCCAATTTCCGTAATCTGTCCTTTTGCTGTCACCTCTTCCAGCGCACTACATCCGGAAAATGCCGATTGCGGAATAGATGCTACTGAATCAGGAAGTGTTATAGATGTTAAAGAAATATCATCACTAAATAATCCTGATGCCTTTTTGATCTCTACACCATCCGGAAGAGAAATATTTTTCAGTTTCTCTGCTGAAGCAAATGCAGCTGGTCCGGTTATATATTTTAAACTTTCCGGAAGATCAATGGTCTCCAGAGAAGAACAATTTGAGACCATAGAGTTACCGGAAATTTCCTGTACACCTTCTTCAAAGGTGATAGTTTCAAGCTTGTCCATATTTTGAAAATTACCACCAAATTTCTTGACGGAACCTGGAATGGTGATTTCTGTTAAATTAGAAAAGCGTGAAAAGTATACATCACATTTTTCAACTGTATCAGGGATCATCAATGCACTGACATTTTGTCTCGAACCTGCAAAAGGTCCCCATCTTAATATTGTAACTGTATACTCATTATCTTCTGCCTCATCCTCATCATAAGTAACCTGTTCTGGAATTTCTATTTCAGAAGCTTCGGCCGGGTTACTTATATCTTTTAATGTGGCAGTATGGTCATCCGGATCAAGATCAAATGTGTAAGTAATACCATCGATCTCCATTTTAACATCTTCATAATCTACAGTCAGAAGTGACATTTCTTTATTCTTTCCATTTTTCTCTGGATTGGGAGAAATCTTCTTATCGCTTAAAGAATCTTTGTTGCCAGAATTTCCGTTATCATCCTTTCCTGAGTTATCTGATGAATCTGCAGAGTCCGTATTTTCATCCGGAGTTTCATCCTGATCCGGCTTCTGATCCTCCTGGTCATTTCCACTGGCATCACTGTTATCGGGATCATCCTGATCATCCTTCGGACCATTCTGGTCATCTTTAGAATCATCTTTTGGATCATCTTTTGAATCATCCATGCCGTCGTCTTTGCTTGGATTTCCAGAAGGATCACCTTCTAAATCTAAATTTCCAGAATCTGGATCTTCTTTTCCATAGTCATCTGTATCCGTCTTCTGATCTTCATCTTCCTGACCGGGATTTTCATTTGGATCTTCATTTTGATTTTCTTGAGTAGATGTTATCTCTCGATTGTTACCCCATCAAATCTATAGCAAATACAGAATTAACAGGCATAGATACAAGCAAACTCGTAGATAAAATGCATGATAATACTTTTTTTATTTTTCATAATTTCCCTTTCCTATCCGCAATTATACATAAAAATAGATCAATCCCACCTGAACAAGAAAGGACGATCATATTCTCATTATATAATATACGCGTTTTTTTAACACTAAACAGAAACCCCCTTTATAGAAATACGAACTCATAAGGGATTACCGCTGCAGCACCATACACCAAACCGGTGCCGACACCATCGAAAGCAGCGTCGTAAATACCACGCACTTCGTCGCAAAGACTTCATCCCCGCCATATTTCGCGGCAAGAATCGCCGTCGTGCTTGCTGCCGGCATCGCTGCCAGCACCACAGAAATCCCCATCACCAGCGTGTCGATATGGAACAGGAGGCAGCCGATCCACACAAGCGCCGGAATCAGGAGCAGGCGCACGGCGGCATAGTAGCAGCTGAGCGGCGTGATCATCGTCTTCATATCTGCCTCCGCCAGAACGGTTCCGACAAAAAATCATGGAGACTGCCGTGTTTGCCTTGTTTAAGCTATGTACCGTATCTCCCAGGAATCCCGGAATCTGCATCTGTAAAAGCATCAGCACAAAGCCGATGAATACGGAAACAATACACGGATGCGTGCATATCTTTTTAATCAGCGTCTTCCGATCCGGCGCCTTCGTAAAATACGTCATTCCCAGCGACCACATCGCAGTTCTCTGCGGAATCAGGTAAAAAGAGGCGTAGAAAAGCCCCATCGAGCCGAAGATGCCCTCCGCCACCGGATTTCCCAGAATCCCGGCATTGGACGCCATCGTCGCGTATTTGAGGACCTTCTTCTTTTCCTCTCCCACACCCGGATACAGTACCATATTTAAGATATAACAAGCCACCTGAACCATACACGAGACGAGCAGCGCCTGTGCGCTGCTCTTTAAGATATCCATGCTCAGTTCTACTTCAAATGACTCGATGATACTGCAGGGAAGCGTCACAAAGATGACCAGATCCGCAATGACCCTTTTTCCCTCATCCGTGATAATTCCCTTCTTCTTTAAGGATGCACCCAGAATCATCAGGGAAAATAACATTCCCTGCATCCGGTACAAACCATCTAAATTCAAAGCATTTCCTCCGTTTCACACTCTCTCATCACTCAATGATGATTCCCACATCCGTCTTACTTCCCGGTGCACTGCTTCCATTCGGGGAACCGCTGCCGGAAGGTTTTTCTCTGCCATTCTCCGTCTCGCCGGTGCCAGAATTTCCGCCCGGAAATGCCGACGAAGAACCGCCAGACTCTGCCTCACTGCTCTCCCGCGCATTTTCCTTTGATGCATGCGTACCGTCCGGACGGCTTTCCTGCTCAGAAACGCCATTCTCCTGTGTTTCCGAAGCATTACCGTTCTCTTTCTCCGACTCATCGATGCCGCTCCCGGCTTCCTGGCTTTCGTCCGCGCCGCTCTCCTGCGTCGGATCCAGGATGGAAATTGTCGTCGCCTCGGTCGTCTTCGGCAATTCCTTCGTTTCTGCCTGTTTCGTGCCATGAACGCCTGTATCTGATACAATTTTCTGACTGATCGTCCGGACCGTCTCAGTCGGCGTGTATTCCTCATCGCCAAACAAGAAATGATGCAGCTCGATGACATTGCTCTCC
>ENA-OQDL01000865-OQDL01000865.1-human-gut-metagenome-genome-assembly--contig:-NODE-865-length-17363-cov-4.024078_pt1 | contig 17363 bp, 16 predicted proteins | sample MGYA00242782_ERZ504609 | MGnify/ENA primary metagenome ERZ504609 (study PRJEB26092, sample SAMD00036320) | human gut metagenome | host: Homo sapiens | study: EMG produced TPA metagenomics assembly of... | reverse complement strand
GGCGTGGAAAAGATGGCGGAAAAGAGAGCCGGAGCAGGGGAGGCCGGGCAGATCTCTCAGGGCTTTATTACCGCGTGCCTGCTGTTCTGCGTCGGAGCCATGACCATTGTTGGCTCCCTGAACGCTGGATTGAAGGGCGACAACGAAATGCTGCTCACCAAGTCACTGCTGGACTTTATTTCGTCGATCATGCTCTCGGCAACGCTGGGCATCGGCGTATTGTTTTCGGCGGCGTTTGTGCTGGTGTTTCAGGGCGGGATCGTGCTGCTGGCGCAGGTTTTGGCGCCGGTGCTGTCTGCCGATGCCATTGCGGAAATGAGTTGCGCCGGAAGCCTGATGATTCTGGCGCTGGGGCTGAATATCATCGGTGTGACGAAAATCAAGGTCATCAATTTTTCTCCCAGCAGCTGGTGCTGGTCTACCTTTGTGTGATGCTTGTTGGCGCGGGTGGGATCGGATGAATCAAACCGGGAGCGGGGATTGAAATGAAATCCCTGCTCCTTTTTAATTTTCGTAAAAAATCCTGTAACCTCCGGGCACATGCCTTCATTCTATTATAAAGGTATGCGTGTGGCAGTGAACGCCCGTTATGAATTGAATAAACACATTATCTTGCAGGCCAAGTACGGAACTACCCATTATTTCAATCGGGATAAGATAAGTTCCGCTTTGGAGGAAATTGACGGCAGTACAAAGAGTGACCTTTATTTGCAGTTGAGACTGAAATTTTGAAAAACATTCTGTATTTTTGTACTGTTATCAACTGAAAAAAAGAACTATGTCAACAGTCATTTATCCTTCTCCCATCTTCGGTCCGGTACATAGTCGTCGTTTGGGAGTGTCTTTAGGAATCAATCTTCTTCCTGAAGATGGTAAATTTTGTACCTTCGATTGCATTTATTGCGAATGTGGTTTTAATGAAGATCATCGTCCCCAAAAAGAAACTGCCTACTCGCGAGCAGGTTCGTGAGGCTTTGGAAGCCCGTTTGATTGATATGCAGCAAAATGGTCCTAAACCGGATGTGCTGACTTTTGCCGGTAATGGCGAACCGACGGCTCATCCTCACTTTGCAGGAATTATAGAGGATACTTTGGCATTGCGTGATATATATTTTCCTCAGGCAAAAAGTGAGTGTATTGAGTAATTCTACTTTTATTCACAAACCGGAGGTATTTGATGCATTGAATAAGATAGATAATAATATATTGAAGCTGGATACTATTGATACGGATTATATTCGATTGACAGACCGCCCGACCGGGCACTATGATGTGCGGAAAATTATAAAAGGGATGAAAGCTTTCAAAGGTAATCTGATTATTCAGACCATGTTCATGAAAGGTAAATATCAAGGGCAGGATGTGGATAATACTTCAGATCGGTATGTGCTGCCCTGGCTGGAAACGGTGAAAGAGATTGCTCCCCGTCAGGTGATGATTTACACCATCGACCGTGAAACGCCCGATCATGATTTGGAAAAGGCTACTCATGAGGAATTGGACAGAATAGGAAAATTGATAAAGGATTCCGGCATTCCGGTATCGGTCTCGTATTGAGAAAAAAGTAAGTTGACTTCAAAGGGCAAGTAAGTTGACTTACTTTGCCGATGAAGTGAACTTACTTTGCTCATGAACATATCTTACTTTTTCAGGTCACTATTAAAACATATAATTTATTCCTGGATATTTTTCAAAGACTGGAGATACGTTGTTTCACATACTTGCAATTGAATGGATTTGAATAATAATGGAATATACTTCTATCCCTGATTATAATGATGGAAGCTTTAATCTTTATCAGAACGAACTGATGAACTTTTTCATCTTTCTGACCAAGGTACATCCAGCTTTTATTCTTGACAAGTCATTGAAAGCCTAATGCCGTCAGTTTGTCCTGTCCGCTTGCGATGAGCTTTGTGATATGAATAAATAACATCACTTTAGCCGATTTCCAGCTGAGAATTAATGAATTGTTAGTTCTTTTGCAGGATGCCCATACTTTTTGTGAATATAGAACCGTTGTCGCTATATCCATTTTCTGTCCGCTATTTTAACGGGAATTTTTATTTATACTCCATTTTTTGGAACACATGATTCAGGATATGAATCAAAGGGGAGTTTCTTTGCTGGTTGTTGATATGCGGTATAATGGGGGAGGTAACAGCCTTTTAGGAAATATGCTGTTGGAGGCATTGAATATTCATTTATCTATTTCCATAAGCTATGGAAATACAACAAACACGAAGAAAGCACTTGGCTATATGGCAGGAAGGGCTTAGGGATGCGGATAAGGTCTTTTAATGATAAATCTGATTTCAAGATTTTAAAACACCAGTGAGGAGTATGGGGGCATTTTACACTTATTTACTGAAAAAAGGATATTGGCTTTCTATTCCTGTCCCTCATTAGCAGAATAGAATCAAAAAGGAGAGCATTTATTTTAGTCCATAATGCTCTCCTTTCTTATTTTATTTTTCTATAATAGCCTTTGCTTTCTCCAAAGCCACATTGATATTAGGACAGATATTTTCTTTTCCCAGCAGTTCATTAAATCCTGATTTTTCAAGAATTTGATGCACTTTTTCATTCACTCCCGAAAGCACAATCTGAATATTTTCTTTCTTAGACATTTCGCATAGATTAGTCAGGTTGTGAATACCGGTAGAATCAATGAATGGTACTTTACGCATACGTACGATCCGTACTTTGGGACGGTCGCCCAGTTCGGACATGATTTCCTCAAACTTGGTAGCGATACCAAAGAAGTAGGGACCGTTGATTTCATATACTTCCACACCTTTGGGAACCATGAGATGTTCTTCGTGCACTTCCAGATCGGATTCATTATTGGGGTCGATTTCATTTTTGATAACCGATATTTCTGTTGTTTCCATGACACGTTTCATGAACAATACACAGGCAATGAGCAAACCCACTTCAATAGCTACGGTCAAATCGAAAATAACAGTCAAGAAGAAAGTGATCAACAATACGGTGACGTCTGATTTCGGATTCTTCAGCAACGCTTTGAAAGTACGCCAGCCGCTCATGTTATAGGAAACAATCACCAATACACCTGCCAGACAGGCCATCGGGATATATTGTGCCAGAGGCATCAGAAACAAGAGAATCAGCAACAGAATGACTGCATGAATGATACCTGCAACAGGTGATTTTCCACCGTTGTTGATATTGGTCATGGTACGTGCGATGGCTCCTGTAGCAGGAATACCGCCAAACAGCGGAGCGATAATATTGGCTGCGCCCTGGGCTATCAGTTCCGTGTTTGAATCGTGGCGGTCACCAATGACACCATCGGCTACGGCAGCAGACAACAGAGATTCTATGGCTCCCAGTACAGCAATGGTGATGGCAACCGGAAATAAATTCTTGATAGCTTCCCAATTTAATTCGGGCACTACTGCATCCGGCAGCTGTGACTGAATGGTAAAACGGTCGCCAATGGTGTCGATACAAGTGATTCCGCCATATGTTTTCATCAGGTACACGGCAATGGTTACTACAATGATGGCAATCAGTGAACCTGGAATCTTTTTTGAGAACCGGGGAGTCAGTGCGATAATCAGGACGCTGACTATGCTGACAATGGCGTTCCACCAATTAACAGTATCAAAATGACGGAAATACATCATCCATTTACCTATGAAGTCTCCCGGTACTTTTTCTCCTCCGAAGTTCAGTCCGAAGATATCGGCAATCTGTGTCGTAAAGATGGTAACGGCAATACCACTGGTAAATCCTACAATAATGGGATAAGGAATGAATTTGATAACAGCTCCCAGCTTGAATACACCTAATAAAATAAGGAGTACTCCTGCCATAAGAGTTGCTACTGTTAATCCGCTGATGCCGTATTCTTGGATGATTCCATAGATAATTACGATAAATGCTCCGGTAGGTCCGCCTATCTGTACTTTGCTTCCTCCTAATAAAGAGATGATAAATCCTGCTACAATAGCAGTGATGATGCCTTTTTCTGGGGAAACTCCCGAAGCGATACCAAATGCGATAGCCAGTGGAAGTGCAACAATACCTACGATAATTCCGGCCATGAGGTCGGCCATGAAGCTCTCTTTTGAATAATTCTGTAGGGTAGTGAAGAGCTTCGGTTTGAATTCAAATGCTTTCATTTGTCAACTACTTTATGCTATGATTTTAAACGAGTTGCAAAAGTAGAGAAAATTAATGTATAAATTAAGGTATTATTCTATTTAAATTCGTATTTTTGTTATTCATAGGGTGTTTTGTTGATGGAATGGTGCGTTGGGCGGTAGAATCATTTGTGATACTGGTTACATCTCCTCTCGTAGTGAAGTAAACGTAATTTCCTTTATCGTAAAAACGATATACCTTGCAACCGTCATGTTCAAACAGATAGCTGACAGTGTAAGTGGAGTTGTTTTCAGACTCTCCGATTTTTAACGGTATGGACGCACATGAATTAAATCCTATTATAGTAAGGAGGGGAAAAGTGAATAATTTGATGATGTTTTTCATAATGGAAAATGTTAATGTTGTTGTGAACACAAATATAGGTGTTCTTGTTTATTTTATATAAAGTGAACGTTTAATTAAATATAAAAACGTAATTGTAATGAATACAATTTTGAAATAAAATATATATCTTTGTGTCATCAACAGATGATCAAATAATACTAACTAATAAAACTAACAATTATGGCTAAAAGCGTAAAAGGTACACAGACAGAGAAAAACTTGCTGACTTCATTTGCAGGTGAATCACAGGCAAGAATGCGTTATACTTACTTTGCAAGTACAGCAAAGAAGGAAGGTTATGAACAAATAGCAGCTATTTTTACAGAAACAGCCGATCAGGAAAAAGAACATGCAAAGCGTATGTTTAAATGGCTGGAAGGCGGTATGGTAGAAATTACTGCCAGCTATCCTGCAGGTATCATTGGTACCACTATGGAAAATTTGAAAGCTGCCGCTGCCGGTGAAAATGAAGAATGGACTACTGATTACCCTCACTTTGCTGATGTGGCCGATCAGGAAGGTTTTCCTGCTATCGCTACTATGTATCGCAGAATCGCTGAAGCTGAAAAGGGGCATGAGGAAAGATATCTGGCTTTATTGAAGAATGTGGAAGAAGGCACAGTATTCAAGAAAGCGGAAGAAACTGTATGGCAGTGCCGTAACTGCGGTTACATTTATGTAGGTACGGAAGCTCCTGAAGTATGTCCTGCATGTCTGCATCCGCAAGCTTATTTCGAAGTGAAGAAGAATAATTATTGATTGAAATAAAACCACTCGTTCATCATGGATCCGGTTTCTCTGAAAAGGGGAAACCGGATTTTTATTTTTAGGAAATGATTTTGATTAGTTTTATTCTTCTCTTTTCCCGTTTACAAATTCCCCCGGTTTCATGCCGAACTGTTTTTGGAAACATTTGGAGAAATAAGACGGATTATTGAATCCTACCATATAACAGATTTCATTGATGCGATATTTGTTTTCTGCCAGCAAGATCGCTGCTTTTTTCAAACGTACCACTTGAATCAGTTCATTAGGGGTGATATTGGCCAATGTCTTTATTTTGGCAAACAGACCCGAACGGCTGATACACAATTTTTCGGCCAGGAAATCTACGGATAATTCCGGATTGGAGAAATTCTCTTCTATGATTTCATTCATACGGGTAAGGAACTTGTCGTCCATAGAATTATTGGCAATGCTGTTCAGCGGAACCAACGGCATCTTCGAGAATTTCTGACGCAGCAGATTACGCAAGTCTACCAGATTCTTGATACATGCTTCCAAGTATTGCATGGAGAAAGGTTTCTCTATGTAGGCATCTGCACCACAATCCATACCTTCTATCTTGGAGTTGGTATCTGTCTTGGCCGTTAGCAGGATGAAGGGTATATGACTGGTAGCCTGGTTAGTCCTTATCGTTTTGCAAAATTCCACTCCGTCCATGCGTGGCATCATCCAGTCGCTTACAATGAGTGTCACTTCGTTTTCTTTCAGTTTATTCAGTGCTTCTATACCGTCTTCTGCGGTAAGTATGCTGTATTTATCAGCCAGACTACTCGAAAGGAAATTCAACATTTCCTCATTATCATCCACAATCAGCATGGTTGGTTTATGTTTGATAGGAGAACCGGAGAGGTCCTCTTGCAAGATTCCTTCGGGAATGGCTGGGTTGTTCAATAGTGATGTGCCCGTATCCTGTGGCAGGACTTGTGCTTGTTCTATAGGCAACGTTACGATAAAAGATGATCCTTTGTTAACCTCGGATTCCACTTCAATACAGCCATTGTGTGATTCTACGATACTTTTGACAATGCTGAGGCCGATACCTGTTCCCGGCTTGTTATCCATAGCCTGATAGAACGGATGGAATATCTTCTTTTGTTCTTCTTTGCTGATCCCTATGCCGTTATCTGTCACTCGGATTATAAAAGTATGTTGTTCCGGCTGTACGATACAGGTAAGAGTAACTTCATCTTTTGTGTATTTACTGGCATTGGTCAACAGATTGCTGACTAGTTTGGTTACCGCCTCACTGTCTACTATAGCCGTGAAATCTGCTTCAGGATATTTCACAGTAAGCCGTGCTCCATGTTGGGCGATGAAAGGTTCGAAACGTTCACAAACCGCTTTGAGCAGTTGGTGGATATTTTGGGAAGCAAACTTCATTTTCATTCCTTCCTGTTCCACTTTCCGGAAATCCAGCAATTGGTTTACCAGGAACAGCAGACGCTGGCTGTTACGGTCAATAATATTCAGATCGTCGCGTACTGTAGACGGCAGGGACACGGGAGATTTCATTATTTTCTCCAAAGGTCCTATGATAAGGGATACCGGTGTGCGTATTTCGTGGGCTATCATGGTGAAGAACTTGATTTTGGCTTCGTGTACTTCTTTTTCCTTGTTGGCGTTCAGTTTGTTTATTTCAGCCGTATGTTTCTTCTCTGTCCGTTTGATGATGAAGCGGATGACGAATCCGAAAGCTATGCAAACCAATACAAAATAGAGCAGTTTGGAAGCGGTGGACCAATAGAAAGGAGGGTGGATGGTGATTTTCAGACTGGTTCCTTTTTCATTCCATATTCCGTCATTATTGGTCGCCTTTACTTTGAAAAGATAGGTTCCTGCGGGCAAATTGGTGTAAGTGGCCTTATTTTGGGAGCCTACATAGTTCCAGTCTTTGTCAAATCCTTCCAGTTTATAGGCGTATTTGTTTTTATTGGGGGTGCAATAGCTTAAAGAGGCATAAAGCAAGCTGAATGCATTTTCTTTATAGGATAGCTCCAGTTCTTCCAACTGGTTGAGAGATTTTGGAAGCAGTTTGTTTCCTACAGGAATTTGTTTATTAAATATTTCTAGTGCAGTAATGACTACTGGAGGACGTACGTGATTCGTTTTAATTTGATGGGGATAGAAAGCATTGAATCCGTTTACTGATCCGATATAAATTTTTCCGTCAGAAGCTTTGATACCTGCATTGGGTAGAAACTGGTCACTTTGTAGTCCGTCACTTTTAGTAAATACCTGGCAACCTTCTCCCGGTATATAGCGGACCAGCCCTTTTGTAGTGGTCAGCCATAATATATGCTGGTCTTCGATAATGCTGCATATATTGTGGCTGGGTATTTCTAACGGGATGGTTTCAAAAATTGTCTTCCTCTATATTGTATTTACAAAGTCCGTTCATGGTTCCTGCCCATATCTCTCCATGGCTGTCTATCAGGCAGCAGTTTACTTGGTTATTGGCCAGCGTATTGGGCAGTGTATTGTTATGCACATAGTTTTTCCATATTTGTTTTTCCGGATGAAATTTGAACAATCCTTTTCCTTGTGTGGAAAACCAGAGATTTCCTTTTGTATCTTGGTCTATGTCTATGGTCATAGCATCTAGGTTCTTAATACGGATAAAATTATCCTCTTCCCGGTTATACAGATTGATTCCATTCATGGATGCTACCCAGATTCTATCCGATCTGTCTTTAAAGATGGCGTAAGAACTGGTTCCGTCCAGTGAGGTCGGGATATCTGTATAAGAGCGGTAGACTTTAAAAGTTCCCGTTTGCAGATTCAGTACATTCACTCCTCCAGTATAGGTTCCTATCCATAGGTTGTCTCCATCCATGCATAGTGCATGGACGTTGTGATAGGAAAGGCTGTTTTTATGATCAGCCGGTAGATAGTAAACGAACTTCCGGTCTTTAGGCGAGTATCGGTTCAGTCCACCGTCGTCCGAAGCTATCCATATTTGTCCATGAGCATCTTCGCAGAACCGTCCGATAACATTTCCATTTATAGAATTGTAAAGTCGTGAATGGGAAAAACTTTCAAATTGTTCAGCATTAGGTGAAATATAATTAATCCCTCCATAGTAAGTCCCAATCCAGATACCTCCTTCCCGGTCTTTTATGATGGGATATACAAAACGGTTTGATAAAGAGTTGGGAACAGTTTCATTTTCAGTAAACAGTTTATATTCTTCTGTAAGGGTATTGAATAATAACAGCCCGTCGTCCGATCCTATCAATAGTTGGTGGGGGGCATATTCCATTAACGAATGAATGTGTGTTACACCTTTTCCGTCCGTAGGGTGTAAATAGGTAGTGGTTTGCCGCGTATATTTATCTATTTTTTGCAACCCGCACTCCCATGTTCCCAGCCAAAGGGTCTGTTCTGAATCCTCCAGCATGGCTAATGCTTGTGAGTGGTGATTTCCGGCATTGTAAAGAAGTCCAAAAGGCTCGAATTTATTTTCTGCTTTGTTCAGTTTGTAAACACCTGATTCTCCTTGGTTGGTGAGAGCCCATATTTGGTTGTCACTGTCTGCCATTGTGCTTGCTACTATTCCGAACGCACTTGTAAATTCGTATTGTTCCAAATAGTTTTTTGATAGATTGTATCGGAACAAGCCTTGCCCGTTGGTCGAGAACCATAAATTTCCGTCTTTATCTTGCAAAATATGGTTGACGATGCTGGTTATGCGGACATTATTGGGAGTTGTGAGGTCGAAATAGGTAAAAGTTTCCGTTGCATAAGCATATATATAGATTCCCTCATCTGTCCCTATCCAGATATTCTTTTTGGTTCCGTACAGGGAGGATATGTATTTGCCTGCTGCCTGTGGGCAAATTGAATATGATTTTATCATGATTCCGTCATATCGGTTCAGACCTTCTTCTGTTCCTATCCATAGAAAACCATATTTGTCTTGCATAATGGCACGTACAGAGTTGGATGACAATCCGTCTTCTACGGAGAAATGTCGGAAACGGAAATCATTGGGTACAGCAAGTAAAGTTACTGATATAAGTAGAAAGAGTATCGAAAGGACAGGGCTTTTCATAGTTGTTATTTTTATCTTTATGCAAAGATAACAAGGTTTGAAATAATAGTATTGTAAAATGAAATATATTTATTGAGGTCAAGATAGAAATATGAATGTGTGGAAAATAATTTTCTTTAAAAAGGGTGCCAATAGTCTGATAGTACTATTTTTGTTGCACCCTCATAAAGAAAAATGTGATATGGTTTTATTGAATAATGGGCTGACTTCCAGTTATTCTTATCCGGTAAAGGCCATTGTGCATCCTTTTCTTCCTGATTCGGATTTATCCAATGTTCGGCTGGCGCTCCCATAACGATGAACCAGAGACGTTCCGGAGATGAATTCTCTGGCACAGCATAACTGATTTTTCCCACAGGGTCTGCTTTCATTTCTCCATAGACTGCCTTGCCTTCTTTTGTGATGGTTACTATTCCATAGCGCCATCCGGCTTTGTCTGCATTGATGGTGTGGAATCCATTTTATCGGCTTCTCCACAAAATTCTATTGTTACAGTTTGTCCGGTTGGGGGGATTGAGAGAGGAATGGCGTTGAAACCGTAGTTTTCCGGACAATTTTCGGGTGTGATCTGATACCAGTTGTCATCCATGCTGTTCAGTTTGCAGGTATATTGATTGGCATAAGGGCGTGTCTCTTTCCATACCCGTGGGAAATCCCAATTGATGAAATGACGGCAGGCGTCGAATATTTCATCACAGAATTGTTCCTGAGTCAGTCCAGTCATGCGTTTATAAGTCATTACAGGGTCTTCCCCTCTCTTTCCCTGACGATAAAGTTCGGCGATGAACGGCAGTCCCCGTTTCATGCTCCAATATTCTATGACGTATGGTGAATGATAAATGTTTTCCAAATGCAGATAAGCCTTGTGGGTAAGGGTCTTGAATGCATCCCAATGATATTTTTCATCGGTCATCCAGTCTGGATTCACTTGCCAGAGCATCCATTGTGAGGTCATTTCGAAGAAGCCGCAACCACCCCAGGCTTCTCCTTGGCCGTCACAGGTGATTTGTGACTGGAAACTATGTCCCAGTTCATGCGCTATACAATTCAGCTTTTCGTCCTGTACCCGGTTGGGGGCAATCCAGAGAGCGCCGATCTCACCGTCATAGTCTCCACCATAAGCGGTTCCTTCCAGTGAATAATTGATCATAACCATCATGCGGTATTTGTCGCATTTTGATCCGGTTTTGGCGAATTGCAATGTGTGATAGAAATAATGGTAAAAATGCTCTAGTTTTTCTTCCAGATTTTTCAGGTTTACTTTCATGGAATGTCCTTCCAGCTGAGGAGGGTCTGACAGGTTGTCACCAAATCCTTTTTCCCAAAAGATGACGAAGTTTTCGGTACATGCCATGCGGTGATAGCTCCATTTGCTTTCGGGGTCTTGCAAGTCCATGCTTCGCAGGTCTTTGGGGATATAGATTTCTTTGCCTTCGGGCAGAGGTACCGTTGTGCTTTCATTTTCCTGTGTTTTTGAGTTGGAACAAGAGATGAGCATCATCATGAGCAGGGGTAGGATATATGTTTTCATATTATTATAAATGAGTTGTTTCATTATTTAGTGGGTGTCAGTCTGACCATCAATACTCCATGCGCGGGAATTTCGTGCCGGGTATTTCTTTCTGTGGTTCCTATGTCTTTGTGCTGCCATAGGTCTCTTATTTTATATTCCTTCCGATGTATGTTCACTTCATCGGCAAAATAGATGGTTTGTTTTTTTCCAGTCATAATCCAGTTTCCAGCTGTTTTCCGTACGGTTCATGAAACATACAGCCAGTTCACCATCATTCAGCGGCTTTGCCCATATTTCTTTTTCGCCCATATCCATAAACCGGCGGGCTTGTTCTCCTTTTTTATCTTGGTTGATGGCTATTACCTCTTTATTGGTTAATATTTCTATGGTTTCTTTATCCATATTGCGCAGGTCGTTGCCGCTCATGAGTGGTGCTGCTAACATACACCACATGGAGAAATGGGTGATATATTCGTCGCGTGTCATTCCACCATTACCTACTTCCAACATCTCGGCATCGTTCCAATGTCCCGGTCCGGCATAAGGGTAGAGATCGGCCATCTTGTCTATAATGTCGAGTACTCCCACACCTCCCCAGTCGAATACACACTGGTAGCAATCGCGTATGTCAGGAGTGATGCGCCATAAATGTCCGATACCTTTTCCCCATTTCCATGGTTCATTCTCCCCCCATTCGCAAATGCTGAATACAATAGGACGTCCGCATGCTTTCAGCGCGTCGCTCATGGTACGGTAAGCAGCTTCCGCCTTTTGTCCTTCATTGGAGCACCAGTCGTATTTCAGGTAATCGATTCCCCATGCGGCGTATGTACGTGCATCTTGAAACTGATATCCGCGGCTTCCGGGTCTTCCCTGGCATGTTTCGGAGCCTGCACACGAATATATTCCCATTTTCAGTCCTTTGGCATGCACATAATCTGCCAGTGCTTTCATTCCATTGGGAAAACGTTTGGGATCGACCTGTATATTTCCTTCTTCGTCTCGTCCTACCTGCCAGCAGTCGTCGATGACCAGGTATTCATAGCCTGCATCCTTCATGCCTGTGGCAATCATGGCGTCCGCCATTTCTTTGATGAGCTGTTCGCTCACATTGCATCCGAATTTGTTCCAGCTGTTCCATCCCATAGGCGGAGTTTGTGCCAATGCGTTAAATACAGAGTCGGGTACTTCTTTTTTAGTGCCGAAATACATTTGTGCTCCGGCTGTAAGTGTGCTTGCCAGCAGCAGGATTATAAGTTTTGTTTTCATGGTACACAAGGTTCTTTTCATATAGTTTTCATATTTTGTGGGGGTAAAAGTAGTTTTTAGAGAGGTATTGATATGAAACAATCATGCAAAAATATAGCAAAATAGTCTGGATAGTGAGCTATATAGGAAAATTTGACTTGAAATTCCTTTATGTATGAAGGTGATTAAAAAAGGAGTATCTTTGTTGGACACTCCTTTTTTAATATTAATAATCTGTTGCTTCCCAATAGTATTATTCGTAAGGAGCGGCATCAATCAGTTTGGACTTATTCAGTTCCCAACGCGGAACAGGTACCCAATACAGTTTGTCATTATTGAATACACGTGTGGAAACTATATTATCTGTCCAGTATTCTTTGCGGTAGGTGCCGTCTTCATTTTTAAATTTGCCGATAGTCACGCCATAAATAGGCTTGCTATATTCTTCATACATTTTTTTCCAACGGCGAAGATCAAACCAACGTTGCCCTTCAAATACCAGCTCTATTTGTCTTTCATATTCATATTCGGCCCTGATATCTTCTCCTGTAGCGGGTGGTAAAAGTGCGCGGGTACGTACTTTATTGATATACTCCAAAGCTTCTAAGTTGTTGCCTAGCTCAATCTGGCATTCGGCATAGTTGAGATAAATTTCTGAAAGACGGATGAAGAACCAAGGGGTAGTGTGCATGGTTGTTCCTGTAGCATCATAAGACGGGTCGAGAAACTTCCGCATGGAGTATCCTGTATTGCTGGCATTCCACCAATATTCACCCCAATTGCTGTCTTTTCCGGCAGGAATCGTTTCGTCTCCTCCATAATATACTTCTACTTCGCGTTTGTCTTTTCCATACCCCCATTCATCTCCATCTAATAAGAAAGCGGCATAAAAACGAATTTCACGCCCGTTCCAGGGATAATAGTCATAGTGTGTTTTCTTTTCAGAAGCAGTACCGTCTGCCATTTGGAACTTATCCACTAAATTTTGTGTCGGATTGAAATTCCCCCATCCTTGGAAGCCGTTACCAATGCCGCATGGAGCCTGATATAAAAATGAGTTATTATCACCTGATCCGTATTTAGGGTCAAATAATTTTTCGAAAATAACTTCTGGATTTTTCACATCATAAAACAATGCTCCATATTCCTCACTGTTATTTACCGTTTTTAAATAGTATTTGTTTAAGTCGAATACTGCTTTTGCAGCATTTGCTGCCGCTTGCCACTTTTCAGTGCTGGGTGTTCCAAATAATGGACTTGCCTTATATAATAGTACTCTGGATTTCAGAGCTAGAGCAGCTCCTTTGGTAACTCGTCCGAAATCATTGGGATCACTATACTCTATAGGGAGCAATGCAGCGGCCTCATCTAAATCCTTTATAATGAAATCGGCTACTTTATCCATATCTTCACGTTGCAGTTCAAATGAAGAATCCAGGTCAAAAGTATGATCTACGATAGGCACACGTCCGAATAAGCTGTATAGCATATGATAATTCCATGCACGTAGAAACAGGGCTTGCCCTTTTTGTTCGTTTCTAGAAGTCTCATCTCCGGGTACATTATCTATCTTTTCCAAAAAAAGATTCAACTTGCTTATATATTGATAATAACTATACCAGGGATCCCACATCGTATCATCCCAACCGATTCCGGCATTATCACAGCTTAATAATCCTTGGGTCACAATTTTCTGAACCATAAGTATGTTTTTGAAAAACTTCGTCTGTATAGTGTGCAAAGCGGGTGCCCTTCATGTTTTCGGCCATCAGGTTCATATATTGCGCATTCAGATAAGTTTCTGAAAGGGCAAGATCATTCCATACTGCTTCATCTGTGAAAGAGTCCAGCGGGTCTTGATCAAGTATATCTGTACAAGAAATCATGCCTATGCTAGCCAATGCAAAGGCTACATATAAATATATCTTTTTCATTGTTCATCGTTTTTGGGTTTCTTAAAATGTAATATTGGCACCGAAAGTAATCGTTCGCTGTAACGGATAGCTTAGCACACCGTTAGAGTTGATTACTTCGTTGTTGTCATTACGTGTTACACCTGCTTCCGGATCAGCAATCTTATAGTTGTCAATCGTAAATAAGTTTGCTCCGTTGACATAAATTCGTGCTTTTTGTATTCCTACTTTAGCTGTTAGATCCTTAGGCAATGTATAACCTAATTCCACTGATTTTAAACGTAAGAAGGATGCATTACGTAACCACCATGTCGAAGCTTGCCCATTCCAGGTATCACCATAAGTTTGTTTTATGAAGGCTTTAGGCCAACGTGCGTTGGCATTTTCTTCCGAGGTGTTTCCTTCTTTCCAGCGTCCTTCATAAAAATCTGTCGCCATGTTCATGGTTGGCTGGACTAATTGGCTGGCTTTGGCCTGTCCTTGGAAAAACATATTTAAATCGATACCTTTCCAACCTCCATTTAATGTAAATCCGTAAATGATTTTTGGAGTAGCTGTTTCATCAATACGGATTGCATCATCCCATGTTATGTTACCGTCGCCATTCGTATCTTGATAAATCAAGTCTCCTGGTTTGGCTCCGTCAATATGTGGCGTATTATCTACCTGCTCTTGAGTTTGATAGATGCCTAATGCTTTATAGAGTACTTGTCCGTCAATGGGATGGCCTTCTGTCTTTTGCCATGCAGGAGTGCTGGCTGCCTCATCCATATAGTTCACCTTATTTTTTGCGTAAGTTAAGTTACCTGTGATCCCCCATTCAAAATCACCTGCACGATCTCGATATGTAGCTATGATTTCTATGCCGGAGTTAGTAACCTCACCTATGTTCTCTTGTGGCAGAGTCATTCCTGCGTAATAAGGAATGGATGCGTTACGGTAACAAAGGATATCATTACGGTTGGAATGGAACCAATCAAAATCCAGACCAAATTTTCCATTTAAGAATTGTGTGGATAAACCTAAGTTTAAAGTCTTTGCTTTTTCCCAAGTTACTACTGGATTGGCTACTCGTGCTTGGTAAAAGCCTTGGTTGATGTGTCCGTCCTCTCCTGCTCCAAAGTACGGCCCTTTATTATCTGCTAAGAATTTGTATTGGGACATGAACTGATAGGCGGCGATATTGTCATTACCCATCATGCCCCAGGAACCTTTCAGTTTGAAGAAGCTGACCACATCCTTTATCGGTTCGAAGAATTTTTCCTCACTCATCACCCAACCCAGTGAGAAAGCCGGGAACAATCCCCAACGATGACCGGGAGCAAAATTCATGGAGCCATCGTAGCGCAATGTTACCTCTGCTAAATATTTGTCTTTATATCCATAGTTGATACGTCCGAAGAAATTGCAACGTGCTGTAGCGTCTGAATAACCTCCATTGTCCTTGTCTTCGGGTACACTGCTGCCTGCAAATATTTCAGGAATGGCTGTAGACAGATAGTTGGTACGATAGGCGGAAAGAGTGTTATAATCATATTTGCTTTGTTCGTAGGCCACGAATGCATCTACTTTGTGAGCTTCGGCAAATGTATGGCTATAACCGATACGGGCATTCAGGGTGATTGTTTTGTAGTTGCTAGACCAGGAGTTTACACTGATTTTACCGGTATCTGCTCTTTTGTTCTGGTATTCATTGGTTGCTTTGTCATAATAATATAAGTCGTACGGCTGATTTAATGATTTGCCGTTATCAAAATGGAAATCCAGTGCGGCATATCCTTCTACATACAAACCTTTGGTAATCATATCCAGGTCAATATGCAGCAAGGGCTTCAGGTTTAATATATTATAGGTGTATTTATTGTATCCGGGCTGGTCTGTCACCATAATGGCGGCATTGCGGGTGATACCATCGTAACCTACTCGTGGGAGTCCGTTCGGGAAATAGGGAGCGCTGCCGGGAAAAGTGGTCAGGAAATAAGTAAACAGGTAGGGAGTCGAATAAATTCCACGGTTACGTTGTTCTTGACGTCCCAGAATATCAAAACTAAAACGTACGGATTTGTTGATTTTGGCATCAATGTTGGTGATGAATTGATATTGCTTGTAGTCCTGTGTGCTCTGTTTGTAAATGGCATCCTGCCACATATATTGAGCGGAAGAATAGAAGGATAATTTATCATTGCCACCACTTACGGACAAGCTGTGCTGAGTTTTTCCTGCCCAATCTTTGGCCACTGCATCCCACCAGTCTGTGTCGGGATAATTTAGATCATCATCATGATTTATATAATGTTGCAGCACTTCATCGGAATAAGTGATACCGCCCTGATCGTGGCGTGGGTCGGCGTCATATTCATTTACATAAGTCGCATACTGGTAGGAGTTCAGCATTTGGGGGATGCGTGTCGGTTGGGAAAGTGTGTAGCTGCCGTTGTAGTTTACTTGCATTTTACCTTCCTTACCGCGTTTGGTGGTTACCAGGATAACACCATTTGCGGCGCGTGCACCATATATGGCGGCAGAAGCGTCTTTCAGTACAGAAATAGATTCGATGTCTTCAGGGTTGAGGCGGCTGAATGAACGGTCAGCAATACCATCCACAACGATCAGTGGAGAAGTATTTCCTAAAGTCCCTTTTCCGCGGATAAGAATGTCGGCTCCATCCTCGCCAGGTTCGCCTGAACGGGTATTGGCTATGATACCGGCTGTCTTACCGGCTAGGGTATTACTTAAATTGGCTGCTGAGACTTTTTTAATATCTTCACCGCTTACAGATGATACAGAGCCTGTCAGGGTTGCTTTTTTTGTGTGCCATAACCTACCACCACCACTTCATCCAGTATCTCCGTATCTTCTTTTAGCGTAACATTTACGGTTCGTTGTCCGTTGATGGATATTTCCATCTTTTTATATCCTATGTAGGATATTGTCAATGTGCCTTGGGCCGGTGCATTGAGGCTGAACTTACCGTCAAAGTCGGTAATGGTTCCGTTGGTCGTTCCTTTTACCACAACGCTGGCTCCGATGACAGGTTCCCCGCTGGTATCGGTAATCCGACCGCTGATGGTTTGATTTTGTTGAACTGTTTCCATGACTGATGTGCTGGCTTCCGGCAGTGCAAATACAGGGCTCATCCCTGCACCCGCAGTAAGGAAAAGACAGGTGGTAGCCTTTAGCAATGCTTTGCTGAACAAGGCCCGGTTCTCATGTGTTTTCATCATACAGTTTTATTTAAAAGGTTTATATGTTCATTCAGTTCACTTTCCATTCAATCACCCCTCCCGAAGCTCCTTTCTGCAATTGTGCTGCAATTTTAAGCCCCTTTGTTTTG
>ENA-OQDL01000864-OQDL01000864.1-human-gut-metagenome-genome-assembly--contig:-NODE-864-length-17403-cov-6.058520_pt1 | contig 17403 bp, 15 predicted proteins | sample MGYA00242782_ERZ504609 | MGnify/ENA primary metagenome ERZ504609 (study PRJEB26092, sample SAMD00036320) | human gut metagenome | host: Homo sapiens | study: EMG produced TPA metagenomics assembly of... | reverse complement strand
GTATCATGCTTTTTGTCAACTATCTTTTTACTTTTTCTTTCAAATTCTTTTTTTAATTTGAGCCACTGCTTTCGCAATGGAACATTAATATAACATCTCCGTCAGCTATTGTCAAGAGGATTTGTAGTACTTTTTTACACAATTTTTTCCCGCTCTATACATTACCTGTTTTTCCAGGATTTTCCTTGTTTTTCAGGTCCTGATAACAGATTGAAATATAAAACAAATCACCGGATCTGCACTGAATAAATGCACTTCCCAGTGATTTGTTGTTATTGCATATTTTATATGCTAAATTAAATCTATTTCATTTTCAGTATGTTTGTACTATAAAATACCATTGATGATACTACCCAGAATCACATTCATAAGATTATATCTGTAGATCAGTGAAAGCCAGATACTGCTGTTTACCTGCGCTTCCAGCATCTGCCCCATTGGAGTCTCCGTAAAAAAGCTGAGAATAAATCCTGCAAGCCACAAAAGCAGAAATCCTTCTGCAAGCCCTACGATCCCTCCTGCCATCTGATTTAAGCCACATATAATAGGCAGTCTGGACAACAGGTTCAGCCAGCGGATCACCAAATGGATCACTATATAACTGGCTGCAAATACCAGAACAGAACCAAGGGTATTGATCAGCATATCTGAAAGGCAGGTACTGATATACTCTCCAAACTGATCTACTCCCAAAAGCCTGTAAAATTCACTGTTATTATTTTCCAAAAGAACATCTTTTACCGATTGTGGGAGTTTCAGTTCTTCGATCGCCATACGCTGGGCCGCCGGAAGAATGCTTTCGCTCTCCTCCGGCGGCTGCCATCCGGATACTTCCATAATAAAATGAGCCGCATTTTCCCGGATCACAGGATTTGCCTTTACAAAATCTGTGACATACGGTGTTGCTACTTTCACGGTAATGATCGTCAGTACCAGCGCTCCAAGAGAAACACACTGACGCAGCAGGCCGCGGTAATGACCATATAACATCATTCCCACTAAAAACACACCTGCTGCGATTGATAGCCAATGTTCCGTCATCATTTTTCATTTGATCCAAATATGATTTTTCTGATTGCAGCTGCTACGCCATCTTCATCATTTTTAAGAGTGATCATATCTGCTGCTGCCTTTACTGTATCCAGGGCATTTTCCATTGCTACGCCAATTCCGGCTGCCTGGATCATAGGGATATCATTTTCCCCGTCTCCAAATGACATGGTTTCTTCCCGGTCAATGCCAAGATAGTCTGCAAGCCATAAAAGAGCGGAGCCCTTGTCAGCGCCCTTTGCATTAACCTCCAGATTATTGTACATAGAAGAGCTGATAGACAGCTCAGGGATCGCCATTAACTCCTTACGAAGAACTTCTCTTTCCTCTAAGTCCGCCATAAAAATATTGACCTTTTCTGCCTCTGCTCCTGTTGTCTTTACATATTCCATTACATTTGGAACAACTTCCCTGGTATCCCGGATCAGTTTCTGCATTTCCGGGCTGAGCCCAAATTCATCCATATGATCAATGGATGCCGGCTCTGTAATAGCTCTTCCATCTATAAAAGGATCTGTGGCAGAGTGATACTTTTTAGCAATATTTAAGATACGCTGTATCATTTCGTTAGAAAGTCCACAGGTCTTGATCGCTTTATTATTTTTAAGATCTGCAACAACAGCTCCATTGGTGGTGATGGCGTAGTTTGCCCCTGGAAGTTCCCGGATCATAGGCGGAATACCGCCTACGCCTCTTCCGGTTGCCGGCACGATCTGGATCCCTGCTTTTTCACATTCTTTTAAAGCCTGGTAATTTCCCTGAGGAACCTTCTTTTCCATGTTAAGAAGGGTTCCGTCCAAGTCCAGAGCTATTAATTTTATATTTCTCATAAGAAATGCTCCTCCTTCAGTATAAGGAGGCCATCCTTATCGTATTTAGAAGAGAAAATACCTGTAAGTCTCTTAAAGAAGGATGGATTTTCCGCTCTGTCAGCTGCTTCTTCAATAAGGTTTTCAGCTTCTTCTCTGGTCAGGGCAATGCCATCTTCTTCCATGATCTCAATGCGCTCGTAAAGAGCTAACATACTCTTTCCGGAAATACTGCAGTCGATCTTGCTTGCATACTGGCAGGCATATTTTGCGAACTCATCAATGTCCATTTCCTGCTCGCTGTGCTCTGGCTGTTCTGTCTCTGCCATACGAGCTGGTTCTTTTACAGCCGGTGCCTGAACCGGACGCTTTTTAGCTGGTGCAGCTGCCTTCTTTTCCGGCTGTGCTGCTGGTTTGGCTGCAGGCTTTGGCGCAGCTGCCTTCGAAGTTACAACTGCCTTCGTTGCCGCCGTTTTTGGAGCCGGTGCCTCTTTTGGTGCTGCCACTGGCTTTGGAGCTGGCTGTACTTTCTTCTCAACAACTTCAGGAGCCTTTGCCAGAGATCCTTTTCCAAACTCAGATGGTACAGGAGCTGCTGCTTTCTTCGCTTTTATGCTGTCAGAAGTTCCAATGCACTCAAAGCGCTTTGCCAGTCCCGGATATACACGGTGCAGTTCTTCCAGGCGCCTTGCTGTATCGATCAGGACCACATTCATACCCGTCTCATCCCTTGCCATCAACTGGTTCAGTTCCTGAAGGATGTTTTCATTCATATCACCGGCCTGCTCAATGATCAGGTCTTTTCCTGTCAGCTTATCTGCCAGCGCAAATACACCTCTGCGGTTTAATTTTTCGCCGGAGATCTTTGCTGCCTGGTTCTTTGCGCCTGTTTCTTTATGTATTTTACGCAGTGCCTCCACTGCCAGCGCAAGTCCCTTTTCAGGAACCTCTGCCTCGATCATCAAATGGTTGGAACCTGTATAAACAGGACCTTTTCTCAGCTCACGGATATCTGTAAGCGCTCTGGTCTGTCCCATTTCATCTTCCGGCAGATCTTCTTCCTCTGCTGCTGCAGATAATTTTGACATTTCTCTTGCCAGATTTTCCTGCGCACGGGCTTCATGGATGCTGGCACGGATTTCTTCATCCGCTGCTGCTGTTTCATATACAGCCTGCTCTTCATCCGCTTCCGGCTCCTCTTCAGACTCTTCCGCTTCAGACTCCCCTGCCTCATAATCTTCTGTTTCAGGTTCTTCTGTCTCGTAAGTCTCCTCAGGCTCTTCTTCCAGTTCTTCTTCAGGCTCCTCAGAAACCGGTTCTTCCTCTGTTATATCATCATCCTGAATGGTAACAGCCGGTTCTTCCCGGTAATCTTCGGTGTATTCATCCTCAGCATAAACAGTCTCATCTTCTGCTGTATCTTCCACCGGCTCTTCTTCCCTGTCTAACTGACGGCGGTCTGTATTTTCAATCGGCTGTACAATAGAAGTACCTTTTTTGTATTCCTGCTCTACTGCCTTTAATTTTGCTTCATACTTCTCTTTATTTTCTATCAGATCCATCTGATACTGGTTTAAAGGTGCATACTGAAGCTTTAACTCCATGGCTTTATCTACATATTTTCCAAGACCAAACATAAGCATGATCTTATCGCAGGTCATGACGCAAAGCTGCTCCATTCCTGCCTGGTTGTACAGTTCAGCCAGCTCATACATCCACTTTTCATCCAGTTCTGCGTTGCAGTACTGCTCCAGGGTATGGATCAGCTGTTCTACAGGCGCACCTTTTGCCTTTAAGATCATATATCTTAAAATATACTGCCTTGGATCGTCTGCTGCCAGGTTGCAGAATTCTTTGTAATAATCTTCTGCTTCCTCAACATTGCCTTCTTTTAAAGCCAGATCTGCCAGCTTATAAAGCAGGCGTTTGCCAATAGGAGCTCTCTCAAACGCCAGAAGCAGAATATCTTTTGCTTCCTGGAACTCTCCGTTTTTCTCATAAATGCCTGCGACCATAGACAGGATGTTTACATTACGGACCCTTCTCCAGTCAATGGTATCCGCAATCTTCATGGCTGTCTCATAATCACTTTTATTGACCAGCTTTTTTATCTGCTCAACTTTAATATTAAACTCATATTTATCCATCTTATGCATCTCCCTGTGCCTTTTCTTCCAGCTTCTACAGCTCTGTTCTTCCTTCCAGTGCCCTTAAAAGAGTCACCTCATCTATATATTCCAGATCTCCGCCAACTGGCACGCCGCTGGCGATCCTGGTCACTTTGATGCCTGTAGGTTTGATCAGTTTGCTGATATACATAGCTGTAGTTTCACCTTCCAGGCTGGAATTTGTGGCAATGATCACTTCTTCCACATCAGACTGAAGACGGTGCATCAGTTCTTTTAATTTGATATCATTGGGTCCGATCCCCAACATCGGAGAAATGGCACCGTGAAGCACATGGTACACCCCATTGTACTTCCCGGTCTTCTCATAAGCTGCCAGATCTCTTGTATTTTCCACTACCATAATGACCTTATGGTTTCGTTTGTCACTGCTGCAGATCGGACAGATCTCTTTATCTGTCAGTGTAAAACACTCCTTGCAGTAACGCACATTATTCCGGGCGCCTGTCATAGCACCAGCCAGCTCATCCACCTGTTCTTTCGGCATATTGATAATGTGAAATGCAAGGCGCTGAGCAGACTTTGCCCCCACTCCCGGAAGCTTTGATAACTCTTCGATCAGCTTGGTGATCTGACTGCTATAGTAGTCCATTAGAACGGAAAGCCTCCGCCTAAAGCACCGCCCAGTCCACCTGTTAACTTGGACATAGCTTCGCTGTTTGCAGCTTCCATCTGACGGAATGCTTCATTGGTAGCTGCAACGATCAGATCCTGTAACATTTCAATATCATCAGGATCTACTACTTCTTCAGATAACTTAATAGAAACTACTTCCTTTTTACCGGAAACAGTTACTGTAACAGCGCCGCCGCCAGCAGCTGCTGTGTATTCTTTTTCTTCCAGTTCTTTTGTTGTCTCTTCCATCTGGCGCTGCATACGCTGTGCCTGCTTCATAAGATTGTTCATATTTCCCGGCATACCGCCTGGGAATCCGCCACGTTTTGCCATGGTGTGTTCCTCCTCATCATCTCTTCATTCAATAAATTCGTTTTAATCTTCGTAAGTAATATCCATATGGATCTTATCTTCCAGATCTTCTTTTGTCACGTATATTGTGTCCAGGCGCTCTCCGCGACCGGCTAACCGGGTCTTAAAATAAATAGATTTTCCATAATTAGCCTGGACCAGCTGTTCTAACTGGCCGATCACCGTAGGACGCCTTCCCATATCATAGCTCATAGAGTCAAGAAATACAATGGTAAGACAGCCTTCTCCGCCAGGTTCTACCACTGTATCCCTGAAACATGCCCTTGCGCTGCCTCCAGCACTTCGTATGATCTTTGCCCATTCATTGCGAATCAGGTTCAGATCTTCTAACTGGGCCGGTGGAAGGCTGACCTGATTTGGAGGCGTAATACCGGCTGCGCCAGCTGTTTCAGGCGGATTTCCTGTAGGACCCCCCTGGACTGGAACTACCATCTGTCCCTGTGTTCCTGATATCTGAGGCTGTACACCTGCAGTTACAGGGACTGCCCCCATGGGAGCCGTGACCATGGTCCCAGGTCTGAAACCTCCTGCTTCCAGATCTTCTACAGCTGCTTCTAACTGTTTTAAACGTTGGAGAACAGAGTCCAGGTCCGGTTCCATAGACGGTCTGGTAAGTTTGATCAAAGCCACTTCCACCATAACCCGCTTCTGGCTGGCATAGCGCAGCTGATTGGAAAGTTCTGAGAAAATACGGATATAACGCATCAGCGTATTTCCATCTGTCTTTGTAGAGTCTTCTTTTAACTGTTTTAAGTTTTCTTCTGACATATCCAGAAGACCTTCTGCATCATCTGCGCTCTGTACCAGCAGCAGATTTCTCAGATACCAGATAAAATCCGTTACAAACTGACCTAATTCACGGCCCTGGATCACGATCTCCTCTAACTGGGTAATACAGTCTTTGGTACGTCCTTCGATCACTGCATTAAACATACTGCTAAATACACCGGAGTCTACTGCTCCGAGAACGTCCAGTACATTTTCATAAGTCAGCAGTTTTCCATAGTGAAATGCCACACACTGGTCCAAAAGGCTTAACGCATCTCGAAGGGAGCCATCTGCTGCCTTGGCAACATACATAAGAGCCTTATCTTCCACCTCTATATGCTCTGCCTCAGTCAGCTGACGCAGTCTGCCAGCTATAGTCTCCAGGGAAATACGTTTAAAATCATATCTCTGGCACCGGGACAGAATGGTAATAGGGATCTTATGGACTTCTGTGGTCGCAAGAATAAATATTACATAGGACGGCGGCTCTTCCAGAGTCTTTAAAAGGGCATTAAATGCACCGATGGATAACATATGGACCTCATCGATGATGTAAACCCTGTATTTTCCCTCTGTAGGCGGGTACTGTACCTGTTCCCTGATGTCACGGATGTTTTCCACACCATTGTTGGATGCTGCATCGATCTCTACTACATTCATAGAAGTTCCTGCAAGAATGGACTTGCAGGAAGGACATTGGTTACAGGGGCTTCCATCTACCGGATGTTCGCAGTTTACAGCCCTGGCATAGATCTTCGCTATACTGGTCTTACCTGTACCTCTGGTTCCGCAGAACAGATAGGCATGACCAATACGTTCAGATGTGATCTGGTTTTTTAAGGTCTGGACAATAGGGTCCTGTCCCTTTACATCTTCAAAAGAGACAGGACGCCATTTTCTATATAATGCCGTATACGACATTTTCTTACTCCTTATTTTTTACTGGTCACCAAAGCTGATACCGATCCGTTTTGCTTCTTTGATCATAGAACAGTTAGGATCTACTGTTTTTAATTTTCCAGCTACTTCGGATAATGGTACTTTAGTGATCTCATTATTTTTCAAAGCTGCCATATAGCCATATTCTTCGTTTATAATAAGCTCTGCCGCAGCTGCTCCCAGTCTGGTTGCCAGCACACGGTCATAAGGGCATGGTTCCCCGCCTCTTTGCATATGGCCCGGAACAGTGACACGTACTTCACTTCCTGTCACTTCCTGGATCTTGGCGCCGATCTCATAAGCTACAGATGGATAAACTACGCCGTTTTTCTTCTTTTCTTTTAATTCTTTCTTGGACATAGCGGCGTCTTCTTTGGAAATAGCTCCCTCTGCCACTGCAAGAATGGAAAAACGCTTTCCTGCTTTGGTACGCTTTGTGATCGCATCACATACTACCTGGATATCATATGGAACTTCCGGAAGAAGAATGATATCTGCTCCGCCTGCAAGACCTGCATACAAAGTAAGCCAACCTACTTTATGTCCCATAACTTCTACAATAAAGACTCTTCCGTGGGAAGCTGCTGTTGTATGGATACAGTCAATGGCATTGGTAGCCACTTCCACTGCACTCTGAAATCCGAGGTCATATCGGTTCCCCAGAGGTCATTATCAATGGTCTTTGGAAGGGATACTACATTTAAGCCTTCTTCACTGAGCATATTGGCAGTTTTCTGGCTTCCATTTCCGCCCAAGACTACCAGGCAGCTTAATTTCAGTTTTTTATAGGTATGTTTCATTGCTTCTACCTTATCAAGGCCATTTTCATCCGGGACCCGCATCTGCTTAAATGGCTGACGGGATGTTCCAAGAATGGTTCCGCCCTGAGTAAGGATACCGGAAAAATCCGCTGGTTTCATAATCTGATAATCTGCATACATAAGACCTTTATATCCGTCTTCAAATCCGATGATCTCCACATCATCTAACATATTGTACAAAGATTTTGCCACGCCTCGCATTGTAGCGTTTAAAGCCTGGCAGTCACCACCACTTGTTAAGATACCAATTCTTCTCATATTGCATTTCCTCCATAATCAGAAATCAGGATTTTTCGTTGTTGCCCATAAGAATGATACTACTATACCTATTTTGCAATTATAACGCAAAGATTTTCAAGGGGCAAGTTAAAAAGAATGTGTCCTGACACAAAAAAGCCTGGGGAAATCTGCCATATTTCTTTTATGACAGTCCTCAGGCTTGCTTATTTTTGTGCTTGTAGTCACTCATGACCCCCACGCTATCGCGCTCCACTGTCTGCTGACGCAGACGGGTCATTCGTTATCAATTATATATTTAATCCACGCGCCTTGCTTTGTACCGGCATCACGGACGTTACTCATGCAGTTAACTCGGTCCAGGCTGCCTTACGGCACACGAGAGTTCCTGCTTAGTGCTGCTGCATTCCTGCCCTGACACGGTTCACAGGTTCCCGTTGCGTAAGACCCAAACGTCAACGCCACTTACATAAGGCAGCTCCGCAATGACCGATCCGAGGCAAGGCATCACCTCTGCTGGAGCGGATTGCAGATACAGGGCACCGCTATCTCCCCGGCTGCGTGGAAACTTTATGACAAATTTATGCTTATCCAGTATACCTGTGAGACCAGCATTTGTCAAGGCTCACTTGTACTTCATTTTTTCCTCTGTTATAATAAATTTCAGAACGAACAAAAAAATTAAGGAGAAATTTATATGAGTCATACTGAAAAAAAGCATGATCAGTATTACGAAATGGCAAACGCCCCCATCAGCCATATCATTCCAAAGCTTGCGGCGCCTACTATTGTCAGTATGCTGATCAGCTCTATTTACAACATGGCTGACACATTTTTTGTAAGTCAGCTGGGAACCAGCGCCTCCGGTGCTGTAGGCGTTATCTTTTCTGCCATGTCCATTATACAGGCACTGGCATTTATGATCGGAATGGGAAGCGGCAACTATATGACCCGTTCCCTTGGTGCCGGAAAAAGAGAACTGGCAGAACAGATCGTTTCTATTGCCTTTTTTACAGGTATCATCATGGGACTGGTGATCACTGTTTCTGCCACCTTTAACATCCACCGGGTGGTTCTTCTTTTAGGCGCAACAGAAACCATTGCACCTTATGCAGAAGCCTATGCCCACTATATTTTCATTGCAGCACCCTTTATGATCTGCTCTTTTATTATGAACAACCTGCTGCGTTTCCAGGGAAAAGCTTCTTTTGCCATGGTTGGCATTACAGTCGGCGGTCTTTTAAATATTGCACTGGATCCGCTGTTTATCTTTACTCTGGACATGGGAACTGCAGGTGCTGCTTTAGCTACCGGACTTTCCCAGTTTATCAGTTTCTGTATCCTTTTATGGATGTGCAATCATCAGGACAGCTGCATTTCCATCAGCATCCGCAAATTCCGCCCGAAACTGGCGATCTATCGCGAGGTCCTCTATGGAGGCATCCCATCTTTAGGACGTCAGGGAATTGCCAGTGTGGCTACGATCCTGATGAACTTTATGTGTCAGCCTTATGGTGACGCTGCGATTGCGGCCATGTCCATTGTCAGCCGTTTTATGTTTTTCATCAACTCTGTCATTATCGGCTTTGGCCAGGGCTTTCAGCCGGTATGCAGCTACTGCTTCGGCGCCGGACTTTACGACCGCGTGAAGAAAGCCTGCTGGTTCTGCATCCGTGTAAGCACCATTATCCTTCTGGTACTCAGCGTGATCAGTTTCCCGGCAGCCCGCTCTATTATCACACTATTCCGACGCAATGACCCGACTGTTATTGAAATCGGAACGCTGGCTCTCAGACTGCAGTTGATCACCCTGCCTCTCCAGGGAGCTGTGATCATGGGAAATATGATGCCTCAGTCTATTGGATACGGTTTCAGGGCTACTTTGGTATCTACAGCCCGTCAGGGAATTTTCCTGATCCCGCTGCTTACGATCATGACTTATACCATAGGACTTTTAGGTATCCAGTGTGCCCAGCCACTGGCAGACATTGCCACTTTTATATTGTCCCTGTTTGTGATCCGGGGTATTTTTAAGGAGTTTCCGGAAGACGCTTCTTCTTTCGCAGCTCAGTAAAAAAGCCTGACATCATTTCAGAACATTCTTCTTCTAATATACCTGTAACGACCTGAGCCTGGTGATTAAAGCCAGGCTCTTTTAATAAATTGAGGACAGAACCGGCACAGCCCGCCTTGCTGTTCATAGATCCGATGACCACTCTGGGGATCCTTGCCTGTACAATGGCACCTGCACACATAGGGCATGGCTCCAGAGTCACATAAAGAGTGCAGTCTTCCAAGCGCCAGTCTCCTTCTTTTTTGCAGGCTCTTTTTATAGAAGTGACCTCTGCATGGGAGAGGACTGTTTTATCCGCATTTCTCCGGTTATAACCTCTTGCAATGATCTCCCCATCTTTTACAAGAACACAGCCAATGGGAACATCTCCTATTTTGGCTGCTTTTTTGGCCTGTTTAATGGCTTCCTTCATGTATTTTTCGTCTTCTGCCTTTATTCTTGCAGCTTTCGCTTCCTCTTCCAACGCTTTCTGACGGCGTTTTTCATTTCTCGCTTCCCAGCGCCTCTGTCTGGTGACAAGACCTTTCTGTGCTGCTTCATCCATAGATCTTTTATCCCTTTCATGTTTTTAGAATTGCGAAAGTGCAAAGCACGTAGCAATTCGGTATCAGAGCTGTATATTTATTATTCCACAGGTTTTAGTATACACTGAAAAATGAGAAACGCCTACTCTACATTTTCCATTCTTACATCTGCATACCAGTAGCCAAAACGGCCGTCCTGGGCCGGCTGGGTCTTTGCCAGCACAAAATGAGGAAAGCCGAACATGGATGCCATATATTTTTCATTGCTGTAATAATGTCCGGAACCCCTAATATGTACCTGGATCTGGCATGTTTTTCATCTCCCACACGGGCAAAAATAAGATATCTGTAATTGTAATAACCATGAAGAAGAAAACTGTTATTTCCGTATCCCCAGTTCTCCCTTGGAAGAAGGCCGATATCCTGCGGCCGGATGGACAAAATCTCTACAGTTCCCGGACTGTCAAAGGCCTGCATTTTAGGATAATGTTTCCGAAACCTGTTCCACAGCTCGTCCGGCCCCCATCTTTCTTCTTCCTGATCTAAGCGTTCTAATTCTTCTGGGTTGCCTAAGGGGATCTCTTCTGGTTGAGATGTTTTGGACCTGGTCTGGGGTTGTGGGGCTGGTGCAGATGGTATAGGAGCTTCTATTGTTTCCCGTGTCTCAACGTCCTGCGTTTCTGCTTCTTGAGCCCCTGCTTCCTGAGCCTCCGTTTCCTGCACTTCTGCTTCCTGTTCCAATGTCTGCTTTTCAAGCTCCCTGGCTGCTTCCTCTGCCGCCTGGTCGATCTCCTGGTTCAGCTCTTCAATGTGCTTTTTCAAAAGCTCATCGAGATCTCCCTTCTTTTCAGAAGTAACCTCTGCAAATTCCAGTTCTGCAGCCTGGGCTACTGCATCCTCCCAGACAGTTTTGTAGATCCTCCAGTCCTCTCCCTTTTCATGGATCACCAGACCAATACAGCTGTCCATAGAACAGCCTGTTCCCATTACATTTTCCACATTAACGCAGGTCCTGAAATCCCCGCTGCCATTGCGGATAAAAATATTTCCTAAAAAGATCTCCTGACCAGAAGACAGCAAATATACTCCCATATCATTGCCCCCTGCATAGATCTTCTTTACATTTATGCTCAGACGGCACTGTCCGTTCCTGGCTTCCAGCTTCGCGAAACCAATGTTTTTCCCTTTTTCTTCTCCTTCATATGCATAAATATACGATATCAACCTGCGATAACCAGCCATACTTCCACTCCTCACTTCCCACAGCCCATTTTTGCCAGTTCTGACTTACTACGTCAGTACTTATTGTATGCAGTGTGTGTATAAAAGTATGTCTGTCTGTAAACACAAAAACACCCTGAAAAACCAGATCTTGTCTTTCAGGGTGTCTTTATATGATCCATTATTACGATCATTTATAATCATTATTAATCTACATTCTCATAATCAGCTACATAAGTAAGATCTGTAGCTCCTGCCAGGTCTGCTCCATTTTCCTTGAGAGTCAGGCTGGATAACTCAAAGTTTTCAATAAAGGTATTTCCAATTTCTACCAGAAATACGCTGTCAGAAACGCCTTCATCATTTTCCACTTTGTTCAGGTCTAATACTGCCTTCTTAACATCGCCTTCTCCGGTGATGTTAAAATTTAAAACCTGTGTGCCTTCTGTAAAAATACCATACTCGGTCATCTTACTTACCAGAGCCTGTGGATCCAGTTCATCATTGTCCAAAGAATCCATATCCTGAACCAGGCTGTCACCATCACCCTTGTGATATACGGAAATGATCGCTACAGGTGCTACATTTGGATCCGGTACCTTATCGCTGGCTCCGCCGGTAGTCTGTGCTTCAATCTGCTCCTGCTTCGCTGCAGCTGCAGTTGTAGTTGTTTCCTGTTTCTTTTCAGTTGTTGGTGTACATGCAGCCAGTGAAACTGCCATCATAGCTGTAAGTAAACCTAATAACCATTTTTTCATTCTGATGTTGCCTCCTTATTCATCCTTGCCAAAACTTCTGAACCAGGAATTCAGTTTTGTCAGTGCCTTGATCAAAGCCTGCAATTCTTCTTCCGTCAACACCTCAACCACTCCCTGTATCATCTGTTCATGGAAATGTTTGTGATGATAATAAGCTTTGACACCTTTTTCCGAAAGAGAAATATGAACCACCCGGCGATCCTGCGTACTGCGGCAGCGAGTCACATAACCTTTTTTCACAAGGCTGTTCATGGAAATTGTCAGTGTACCAACCGTCACTGACAATTCCTTTGCAATAGATGACATATTTTTCGTTGTCCCGACCCCGATGGCATTGATCACATGCATATCGTTATTGGTCAGATCTTTATATTCCTGACTGGTTATCGCATTTTCTTCTATACTGTTGATATCGCGAAACAGATTTACAAGTACATCATTCAGCGTATCGTAGGTTCCCACATTATTCCCTTTCACGTTTCCAAAAGCTTCTTACAGATTGTATCTTATTTTATTCTGGTACACAAGTCCTAAAATCCTTATATTTTCTTAAAAAAAATGTGATTTTTCTATGTTTTCCGGCTTATTTTAATACCAGACGGGCAAAAACTTCCCCACGTTCTTCAAAATTCTTGAAGATACCATAGCTGGCAGCTGCCGGAGACATTAAACAGCTGTGGCCCGGTCTTGTAAGTTTTTGCGCTTCTTTTACTGCATCTTCTAAGTGATCAGTTAAGATCAGACGTTCCATTTTCTGGAAATCCGGATAATCCTGCCGGATCTCCTCAAAAATGCGTTTTCCTGTTGCTTCCATTAATATAATATACGGTACCGGATGACCGGACAGAAAATGGATCAGCTCACTGTAGTCGATCCCCCGGTCCATACCACCAATAAGAACGGCGTCCACATCTTTTAAAGTATTTAAAGCCTGGATCGTTGTCTCACAAATGGTAGAAATGGAGTCATCATAGTATTTAATCCCATTCTTTTCTCCTAAAAACTGCAGGCGGTGTGGCAGCGGTTTATAAGTTTTAAGCCCTTCTAAGAACACCTCGTCCCTGATATTTAAAAGGCGGCATACTGCCCAGGCGATCCCAATATCAAAATAATTATGCTGACCTAAAAGGCGGATCTGGGATACAGGAATTTCAATGGAATGGCCGTCATATCTGGCCTCTGTAGTATCATTTTCCTGTATAACTTCCATTTTTTCCCAGATATTGACCATTTCTTCTGAAACAGCTCCCTGACCAGGTACTCCCGGGATCTGAAATACAGGCTCTTCAAAAGAAGGCTTTGCTGCGATCAGTTTAGATCTGCAGGTACCCGGTTCAGGCAGGCACTGTACATTACAGATCAGTACATCTTCTTCCTTCTGGTTTAAATAAATATGGCGTTTTGCCTGTATATATTTCTCCAGTGTTCCATAGTGATCCAGATGTTCCTCATGGAGATTGGTAAGGATTCCAATATGCGGAGAAACAGTCATATATTCCAGCTGGTGACAGGAAAGTTCACATACGATCTTTGTGTCCTCTCCCACTTCTTCCATATGATCAAACACAGGAATACCGATATTTCCTACCAGGATCGTATCCATCCCAGCTTCCTTTAACAGATGATAGATCAGGGTTGTGATCGTACTTTTTCCCTTTGTGCCTGTAATTCCGATGATCTGATCCCTGAAACACTGGAAAAACAGTTCTGTCTGGGACAGGATCTGACTGGAATAAGACTGAACCGGCTTTTCTAATACAACGCCAGGACTTTTAAATACCACATCATATTCATTTAAACATTTCTGATAATCCGGTCCGGCGATCCAGTTTCTGATCCCCTCCGGCTTTTCCTTCGGTTCTGCCATATCTGCCACATCTACGAAAGAGCAGCAATCCAGCTTTTTCAGTACATTCCAGGTAGATTTTCCCTCTCTGCCAAATCCAAGGATCAGAACCTTTTTCCCCTGGACCCAGGGTCTTATTCTTTCGATCATCATAGTTTTATGCCTCATCTTTACAGTTTTTCTCTACCAGCTTCTCCCATGGAGTCGGAACCAAATTTTGTTTATCAAAATAAGAAGAGAACTGATCTCCCTTTGCCTTGTAAGCTTCATACAGGCCTGTGGTCTTGTAATATTTTAAAAGATAAGGAAGCTCTTTTCCAGATCTTTCCAGATTATCTATAGTCATAACAATAGCTGTGTTGATCTCATCCCTGCTTCCCACACATTCAAAAGGCTTTTCCTCCTGAATTCCTACTAACTGTTCTAAGGTTGGCTGCATATCCGGATCATTTAACATATCTGTTCCGAAAATCTCCTTTACTTCCTCTCTGGAAAGGAATGGAGAAAGGATCAGATATACAAAAAGGCATTTCGGACAATGGCCGCACCAGCTGTCTGTCTTGCTTCCTGCGTTGCAGCTTCTGAATATCTTATGGTACTGCTTCTGCTTTGCAAAATATTTTGCGATCTGGAACTCACTTAAAGGACGCAGCATGCTGAAATAATAGGCGCTGCCTGGAAGATGATCGGTCTGATACTGATGGAAATCTTCCTCAAACTTAAAACTCTTGGAATACTGATGGTTTACAGTACTTCCCTGAACCGTACTCTCATTGGCGCTGGACTCATTTGACAGGGCAATATAAGAAAGACCTGCCATTCTTGCAGCGATCACACTGGAAAATGCAACTAACGCCGAAAATGGAGTATGACCATTTAAGAAACCTTCCTTATTTAACTGAAGCATTCTCTTATCCAGTGTACGGTGTACACTGATCACATGGTCTGCTGTCAGTTTCGCAGACTCTGTGGTATGGATGGTTGCCCCTCTTGGATTGATAATGTAGGCAAATACCGGTACATCTGCACCTTTTAATAACTCTAACGTAACTGCGGAGTCTTTTCCGCCTCCTACAGGAACAAGAACGCCCTGTTCGGCGCCTGCTGTGTCCTGCTTCTTTTCGTAACTGTTTGCCGCAGACTCTTCTTCACTTAATGGGCAGACGATCTCCATAAATCCTTCCGGATCTGCCTCTGTGATCTTATTTACATAGAAAAATTCGCCAAGACCATTAAAATACAGATCTTTCCACCAGAGGATCTGCTCTTCTGATAAACTTCCTGCCTCGATCACCACCTGTGGAGAGCAAGTGATCTTCCAGTAGCTGACCAACTCTACCATTCCCAGGGAGAAGATCATTTTTTCCATAAGGGGATCTTCCATCCATTTTGCTTCTGGATTTCCATTTTTTTGGAAATGTCCAGGTAGGTGTAAAAACAGAAAGACCTTCTATTTCAAATGTATATGTGATCTTTAATTCATTTAATGTTTCTTCTACATCATAACCTCTGTAAAAGAAACGGGAATATTCTTCTCTGAATTTCAGGTAACGTTCCATATTGTACCTCTTTCATATAGTGTATAACAGTTTCTTAAAGTTCCGTTTTTGCACTCACTACAGTGTTTTCCATTTTCCTGTGCGATACTCTGCATAGGAAATAATCCAGTTTGCAAACCAGCCTACAGGAACTGCATACCAGACCATGGCAATGCCAAATCTTGGCGCACAGGTGACAGCAATTATCACACGGATCCCCAGGTTTACCAGGTTTGCAACTGTGAACATTTTCATATCACCGGCACCTCTAAGCAGGCCGTCCACTGCCATTTTAAACCCAATGAAACAGAAAAACCAGCCCATAAACGTAAGATAACCAATTCCTGTAAAAAGCGCGATCTGGGTTCCTTCATTTCCAAGGAACAGCATGATCATAGAATGGCTGAACACTTCCAGGAAGAAGCAGATCACTACGGAGCAGACAATGACCATTTTGCTTGCAGCGTGAAGCCCCATAACAACACGGTCTTTTCTTTCTGCGCCAATGTTCTGGGCCGTAAAAGAAGATACGGCATTTCCAATAGCAGACATAGGTACAACGCAGATTGACTCAATACGCATGGCTGCGGAAAATCCAGCCAGGGCTTCAGAGCCAAAACCATTAACTACAGACTGTACTAACATCATACCAATAGAAACCGTAGACTGCTGAAGAATAGACGGGATGGCAATACGCGTCATTTCCGCCAGTTCCATTTTGTCAAACAAGGTCTTCTGCTTTCCTTCCAGTCCCTTCAGATTTTTAAGGAGAACACCAAAGGAAAGAACCGCAGATATTCCCTGGGCGATCAGCGTTGCCCAGGCAACACCGGCCACTCCCATATCCATTTTCGTTACCATGATAATGTCAAGGATCACATTAAATATGGAAGAAAAGATCAGAAAATACAGCGGGATCCTGGATTTCCCCAGTGCATTAAACATAGCAGAAAGTACATTATACATAAACAAAAACGGCAGCCCCAGGAAATAGATCCGCAGATACTCTGACGCCATATCCAGACAGTCTGCCGGGGTATTCAACCATACCATGATCTGCTTTCCAAGGATCAGTCCTGCTATTCCCAGGACCAGACTGATGCCAAGAAAAGAAAGAAGAGCTGTAAACACAGCCGTCTTCATCCGTCCATATTCCTTCGCACCAAAATACCGGCTTACGATCACCGACGCGCCAATTCCACCGCCGATGGCAACGCAGATAAAAATATTCGTAAGAGCATAAGACGCTCCTACTGCTGCCAGAGCCTGCTCACTGACATAACGTCCTACAATGGCAGAGTCCACCATTGTATACGTCTGCTGAAACAGGTTTCCTATTATCATAGGAAGCGCAAATAAAAATAACGCCTGTAACGGCGGTTTTTTAATCAGATAATCATTATCCATTTTTTTAATAACCTCCGGTCTCGCTTTCTGTACTAGTATATCCGAGAGTCAGGGTTTATTCAAGTGAATTCGGACTTCAAAAAGCCTGTCAGAAGCGTGACGATCTTCCAGTGATTATTCCGGGGCTCTCTGAGCCACCTGTCCGGACTTTGAGAGCCACCATTCCGGAGAATGAGAGCCATATATTCCGGTAATTCAGAGCCACAGTATTGGGCTCTATTACATATATTTCCTTTAT
>ENA-OQDL01000863-OQDL01000863.1-human-gut-metagenome-genome-assembly--contig:-NODE-863-length-17418-cov-3.458736_pt1 | contig 17418 bp, 17 predicted proteins | sample MGYA00242782_ERZ504609 | MGnify/ENA primary metagenome ERZ504609 (study PRJEB26092, sample SAMD00036320) | human gut metagenome | host: Homo sapiens | study: EMG produced TPA metagenomics assembly of... | reverse complement strand
CTGTTCTTAAAAGGCGATATTACATTTAATACGACCATTGCTAACATGAACCATTATAAGAATGGTGCTGTGCTGTCACATGACAGAATGGTACGTGCAACTGCGGAAGAGATTAAAATCATGCATACAAAGTGTATGGGTCCGGATGATATGATCACAAGTCTCTCCGGAGGAAATCAGCAGAAGGTAATCTTCGGAAAATGGCTGGAGCGTTCACCAAGTGTATTCATGATGGATGATCCGACACGAGGAATTGATGTTGGTGCGAAATATGAGATTTACGAACTGATCATTAATATGGCAAAGCAGGGGAAAACAATTATTGTTGTATCTTCTGAGATGCCGGAGATTCTTGGTATTACGAACCGTATCGGTGTTATGTCAAACGGACGACTGGCCGGAATCGTAAATACAAAAGAGACGAACCAGGAAGAATTATTGAGACTCAGTGCAAAATATCTGTAACAGAGAGGGGTATGGAAGATGGCAGAAAAAAGCATTATCATTTCGGCTGAAGAAGAAGCAATACTTTTGAAACCGATTGACGAATATGTTGGAAAAATACAGGAGCAGATCGATGCACTGCGTGTGGAAGGATCTGACAAAGTCAACAGTTTAAAAAATCAGATTGCAATAGCAAAAGAGAATAAGAACTTAACAAAAGAAGAACAGAATAAGATTATCGGGGAATGTAAGAAGAATCTGGAGAAGGCAAAAGCAACAGAAGATGCAAATAAACAGCAGATTGCAAAACTGATCGCAGATGCTGAAAGTTTTCTTTCCAAACATTACAACAGTGAGTATTATAACATTGTTGCAAAGAGCTGCGAAGCAGAGAAAAAAGCGGAAAACAGTAATTTTGAAAAATTAAAAGCGGATCTGCAGGAAGAACATAAGAAGGCAGTCAGCAGCCTGAAAGATGCAGAAGAGATCAAAGCTGAAAAATACACGTATAAGAATAAATTATATGATGCGCAGATGACACATGAATCCAGGATCCAGGAGATCAAGGATAGAAAACATGATGCATACATGCATAAGTTCCACCTGATCGATCTGCTCAGAATGTCAAAATATACATTTGCACAGAAGCAGGCACAGAATTTTGAAAATTACAAGTACACATTTAATATGACACAGTTCTTGTATAAGAACGGTCTGTATATTGTAATTATCATGATCTTTATCGCATTGTGTATTATTACACCATTCGTGAAAAATACACAGCTTTTTACAACCACAAACATCCTTAACATTTTGCAGCAGGCTTCACCGCGAATGTTCCTTGCACTTGGAGTTGCCGGTCTGATCCTTCTGACAGGTACAGACCTTTCTGTAGGACGTATGGTTGGTATGGGTATGGTTACAGCAACCATTATCATGCATAACGGAATTAACACAGGTACTGTGTTTGGACATGTTTTTGATTTTTCGGGTATGGCACCGGCAACAAGAGCTATATTAGCATTATGTGTGTGTATACTTTTCACAACTGTATTTGCAATGACAGCCGGATTTTTCATGGCAAGATTTAAGATGCATCCATTTATTTCAACGATGGCAAATATGTTGATCATCTTTGGTCTTGTTACATATGCTACAAAAGGAGTTTCTTTTGGTGCGATTGATCCGACAATTCCAAATATTTTTATTCCACAGGCAGGACGTTTTCCGATGATTATTTTATGGGCAGTAGTTGCGATTGCTGTTGTATGGTTTATCTGGAATAAGACAACATTTGGAAAAAATTTATATGCAGTTGGTGGAAATCCAGAGGCGGCAGCTGTATCAGGAATCTCGGTATTTAAAGTAACGATGGGAGCATTTATCCTTGCAGGTATCCTTTATGGATTCGGTTCATGGCTGGAGTGTGTACGAATGGTTGGATCCGGTAGTGCCGCTTACGGACAGGGATGGGATATGGATGCCATTGCAGCCTGCGTAGTTGGTGGAGTTTCCTTTACCGGTGGTATTGGTAAGATATCGGGAGTTGTGACAGGTGTACTGATCTTTACATCATTGACCTATTCTTTGACGGTTCTTGGTATTGATACAAACCTTCAGTTTATTTTTGAAGGTATCATTATTCTGGCAGCCGTAACACTTGACTGTCTGAAATATGTACAGAAGAAATAATAAATAAAAGACTGTTTATACAGGTTTATACAAAAAGAAGTAGACCGTCCTGCTCATCGGAAAGATGAAAGGGACGGTTTTTTCGACATGATGCGTTCGAAAGGAATTTGTGAGTAAAAAAATTTTGAAGGCAGATTTTGTATTTGGATATGCTATAAGAGGCGTAAATTTGTTATACTGGAATAAACGTATAGCGGCCATGAAAAAGGGGAAAAAGATGGAACGATATAAAGTGATTCTCGTAGATGATGAAGCCGAAGTCATCGATATGATAGAGAAAAAAATTCATTGGAATGATCTGGGGTTTGAGGTGGCAGGAAGTGCGACAAATGGGGTGAAAGCACTGGAATTAGTAGAAAAACTCCAGCCAGATGTGGTGCTGACGGATATTAAGATGCCTTATATGGACGGGTTAGAGTTATCCAGAAGGCTGAATCGGGAATATCCGAATATTTATATCATGCTCTGTACGGGATTTGATGAGTTTGAATATGCGAAAGAAGCAGTGCATTTGGAAATCAAGGAATATATGCTCAAACCGGTCAATGCAACAGAATTGTCAGAAAGTCTGACTAATCTGAAACATACGCTGGACAGGGAAAGAGAAGAAAAATTAAATGTAAAAAAATTAAATGATTATTTTCAGGAAGTACTTCCGAAATTACAGTCCAATTTTTTTATTTCATTAATTGAAGGAAGAGTAGAAAAACATGATTATGAAAGGTTTTTACAGGCATATCAGGTAGATATGAAAGGACCTCTTTTTGGTTGTGTAATCTTCCACACATCGGAGAACCATGTGCCAGAAGGCATGAACCCACTGCTTTTATCCATGTCGGTAGAAAGAGAGATCAAGCAGAGACTGATGGATCAGTGGAACTGTCGAGAATTTATATATATGGGGAAATACACTGCTGATTCTGGAACTGGATGCGGAAGATAAGATTACCCAGATAACAGATGCCTGTGACAGATTCTGTCGGTGGGCGTACCGTATCATGGGTGCAGTTGTTACAGCGGGAATCGGAACCGTGTGTGACAGCCTGTATGAGATCAGTCTTTCCTATGAACGGGCAAGAGAGGCAGTTTCTTACAGGGTTTTATACGGAACAAAACGGGCAATTAATATTGGAGAGATTGTTCCGAAGGAACAGATCAAACCAGTTCAGTCAGAAGAGTCAAGGATGCAGACGCTATTTCGTGCAATTCGTATAGGAGATTCGGCAGAGATAGAGCGGGCAGCACATGGAGAGATGGAAAAGCTTCATAAAAATACAGAAACCATGAGTCAGTATAATCTTGCTACAATGGAGATCGTCAGTGGATTTTTTAAGTTCTGTACAGATAATTCGCTGGATTTCAATAAAATATCCGGTAATATGCAGAATATTTACGAAAAAGTATCGCAGATGGATGAAAGTTCACTGACAGCATGGATTGTGCAGATGTCGGAAACGATCAGTGAAAAGCTGAAATGTGCAAGAAACAGTTCTGCCAGACGGCTCATTGTGGAGCACAGAACATTGTGGCAAGAAAGGTATATGGAGGCGGATATATCATTGGACGAAGGTATGGTGCGGTTCTCGGTGTATCGAATTCTTATTTTTCTTCTGTATTTAAAAAAGAAGCGGGAAAATCGTTTATCTCTTATTTAACAGATTACAGAATGGATATTGCAGCAGAGATGATATTGAATACAGATGAGAAAAGTTACACAATAGCTGAAAAAGTGGGGTATCTCGATGCCAATTATTTTAGTTATGTATTTAAAAAGAAGTTCGGAGTTTCTCCTTCGAAGTATAGAGCATCTGTAAAGTAGAACAGTAATGCGTATGAAGGGAACAGGAAAAAGCGTGAAAAAAGGAAAAAGAGATTCGGATTTAAAAGAAAATGTTGTATTTAATATACAGTCGATCATCATGTCTGTTCTTATGGCGATTACACTTGTCACGATTGTAACTATGGGATTCCTTTTGTATCAAAGATTTAAGCTTGCGATTGATAAGATGGCAGTATCAAATACAGAGGCGACGGTGGAAAGCACAGTAGACAGGGTGAATTCGGACCTGTTAGATATCCGGCAGATTTTTGATGCAGCGAATTATAATATCGTTCAGGAATTTGATATATCCAGCGAAAAATTTGCTGAACAGTTCAGCTTATTATATGAGGTGAATTCGGATAAAATCGAGAGTCTGGCATTATATGGGAACGAAGGCCGGCTGATTGCTTCGGAACCGGTTGCTGTTGAAAAAGAAAATATAGATGTAACGGGACAGGACTGGTATAAGAATGCCGAGAGTGCAATTGAAAATGTACATTTTTCCGTTCCGCATATTCAGAATTTGTATGAAGATGGTCTGTATCGTTATCATTGGGTTGTTTCACTGAGCCGTTATGTGGATATAAACGATGGGGAGATTCCGGGAAGCGGAGTCCTTCTTGTAGATATGAAATATTCGGTGATCGAAGATGTCTTAAAGCAGATTAATGATTCTTCGGAAGGAATCTATTATTATATGATCAGCCGTGACGGACAGATGATCTATCATCCGAGAAAAACAGAGATGGCCAGGGGACTGTTTGAGGAGAATAGTCTGAAGGCTTCCGGGTATGAGGAGGGCACTTATGAGATTACAACAGACGGACACAAGGAAAGTGTAGTGGTTGGCAACATTGCCTATACAGGATGGAAACTGATCGGAGTTGTACCGGAGAGCGTGCAGACTGCAAGAATTAACAATTTCAGATATTATATTTTTACAACGATCATGGTTCTTATGATGATGCTTCTGGAAGGAAACAGGCTGATTTCCAGAAAAATATCCAAACCGATCCGGAAACTGGATGAATCGGTTAAAACATATGAAGCAGGAGGGAAACCGGATATTTACATAGGAGGCTCTTCAGAAATACGACATTTGGGTTATTCCGTTCAAAGATCATATGAACGGATTGAGACGCTTATGGAGGAAATTATCCGTCAGCAGAATGAACGGAGAAAAAGTGAACTGGATGCATTACAAAGTCAGATTAATCCGCATTTTCTGTATAATACACTGGAATCTATTACCTGGATGGTCGAAGCACAGAAAAATGAAGAAGCAGTTATTATGATCTCCGAACTGGCAAAGCTTTTAAGAGTCAGTTTATCCCGCGGAAAGACGATCATTCCGGTTAAAGATGAACTGCAGCACAGCAGAAGTTATATGAATATCCAGCTTGTGCGTTATAAAGAACGTTTTCAAATGGAGTTTCAGACGGATAAAGAGATAGAAGATTATTGTATTGTAAAATTAGTCATTCAGCCGATTCTTGAAAATGCAATTTATTACGGCGTGGGAAATATGGATGAGGACGATGAGGGAAAAATCACAGTCCGGGGAGAAAAGAAAGAAGACGATATTTACATTACTATAGAAGATAATGGAATGGGAATGCGGAAAGAAGTTCTGGAAAATATCCTGAAAGATAATAATAAAGTTCCAAAACATGGTTCGGGTGTTGGCGTGATCAATGTGCATTCTAGAATTCAGCTGATGTTTGGTGAGCAATATGGTCTGGAGATATATAGCGAACCGGATGAGGGAACCAGGGTTGTTATCCATATACCGGCAATTCCATATACAAAGGAGAATGCGGAACAATTGGAGATGCAGAAATACACACAGGGGAGGGATGTAGATGAAAAAGAATAAAATTACATTCCTGATACTGGAGTGTGTTTTCCTGATACTGACATTATTTTTTGCCTGGAAGATTTTTGACCGGGATGTGCCGGAAAAACGAGTTGCGGTGATCTTACCGGAATCAGGAGATAACCGGTGGAATTCACTGATTAAAGGGATGAAGCAGTCGGCGAAACTAAACAATCTTCATATGATTATCTGTAATACAGATGAAATTGAAAATGCAGAGATGGAAAAAGAAATTATAAAAGAGCAGAAGCACAACAATATAGATGCATTTATCATATGTCCGGCACCGGGAAGTGATACGAAAGACATGTTAAAAAACAGTGTGCCAAGACGCCATACACACTGATCATGGAGGATGTATATTCCAAAGAAGGCGGGAATTCTGGTAATCCGGTAATCGGACCGGATTATTATAAGATAGGTTCTGAACTTGGAAAGCAGCTGGGAAAGAAGCGGCAGAAAATCGGAGTTGTCGCAAACTGGAAAGAATCAAAGTCAGATCAGGATGCGATCCGGGGATTAAAGGATTCGCTGAAAGATACCAAAAGTGAGATCGACTGGTATTGTTACCGGAAAAAAGATCAGAATATCTATGAAAAAGTGAGTAAAAAAGATAAAGTAGATGCAATAGTGGTTTTGGATCCACATGCATTGGAAGAACTAGGCGAGCAGTCTGATGAAGATTCATATCAGGGAGCGGACATATATGGCATTGGGAGCAGTGTAAAAGCGGTAGTGTTATTGGATAACGGAAATATCCAGGGACTGGTGGTTCCGGATGCCTATGAGATCGGATATAAAAGTGTCGGGGAAATGGCACAAAGGCTGGAACACAGATTCTACAGGCTAAAAGGTCATAAGACAGAGATAAAGGTGTTTGACAGAGATGAATTTTCATTAAATGATAATTTGGAAAGGTTCTTATATTCTTATGAGTAAAAAAAACAGAAAAAGAAGAAGTATGATAGCAGTTATCCTGCTGATTGCTTTTCTGATTACCGGATGTGAAGGCAAGAGTGTAAAGACAGATCATATCATCCGGATAGGAGTTGTAACCTATACGCAGGATGATCCATTTATCAATGCTATGACGGATCAGTTAAAAGAGAATCTGAAAAAAATGGAAACAGATCATATGAAAATCATCACAACGGTAAAAAACGGCGATGATAATCAGCAGGATCAAAATGAGATCGTTGAGGAGATGATTGACGCCGGCTGTGATGTATTGTGTGTGAATCTGGTTGACAGAACGGCACCATCCCGTATTATCAGGATGGCAAAACAAGAAGATATCCCGGTTCTCTTTTTTAACAGGGAGCCGGTCAGGGAGGATCTGATGCAATGGGAGAAGCTGTATTATATAGGATGTAACGCAGAGCAGTCCGGGATCATGCAGGGAGAAATTGTGGCGGATTATATTAAGAATCATCCGGAGGTTGATAAGAATCAGGATGGGAAGATTCAGTATATACTTCTGGAAGGAGAGGCCGGACATCAGGATGCCATCAGCAGAACAGACTATTCGGTTAAGACCTTGCTTGAACAGGGGATTGATCTTGAAAAATTGAGTTATCAGTTTGCAGACTGGAACCGTGGACAGGCTGAAAACAGGATGAGTCGTCTTATTGAACAATATGGAGATGAGATAGAACTGGTTATTTCCAATAATGATGAGATGGCACTGGGAACAGTGGCAGCCTGGCAGAAGGCCGGATATGACTGCCGGAACTGGCCTGTCATATTTGGAATTGACGGTCTGGACGATGCGCTGGAGGCAATCAAGACTGGAAAAATGAAGGGAACCGTCTATAATGATAAAGAGGATCAGGCAATGGAACTGGCGAAATTATCGGTAGAGATTGTCTGTGGAAAAGACACAAATCGGAAACATTTAAAGGAAGGCAGATATTATCTCTCCGAATATTGCCGTGTGGATAGCAGTAATGTAGATCATTTTTTGAACACAATAATGAGGAAATAGAAAATGGATAACGCATGGAGAATTGCATTTTACAAAGAAACAGATCCGGTAAAAAGACTGGAGTTATTAAAAGCAAATACCGGCGACGGAGAGTCGGAGAAAGACAAATACCGGAAACAGTTATGGATTGCAAGATATGGAAAACGAACACCCGTAAAAGATGAATTTATGAGATGTCTTATGGAAATGAAATATCTGGCAGAAGGTACGACAGTGGATCTGGGAGGAAAACGGAGAAAGCAGGGAGCGAAGATAGCTGCCACTTTGGGGCTGTCAGAATCACTGCTTCAGGAAAAAGTATATAAGGAAATTCTTTTGCAGGAGCTTCAGAATGTCTTTCTGAAATTCATTGAAGTCAGCAGGGGAGGAAGGGCATTTACGTCACTTGTATTTGGAATGGGACAGATGTCAGAAGAAGGAGTGACAAAAAAGATTGCGCAGCAGATTAGTATGATCGCTTTTCGTGCACCGCATCTGCTTCATATGGAGAAAGAGTTTGCGCTGTTACAGGAGGCGGCGCTTGAGGCTTTCAGGCAGGTATATCCGAACAGGGAACATTTCCTGAAAAAATAAAGATAGCAGATAAATAAGAACGAATGTTCGAAAAACACTTGAAAACGAGAACGCTTGTTTGTATAATGGAACTATGAATATAGAAATCAAAAACAGTAATTATACAACACAGGAGAAATTACAGATTCTCGCTGATGCGGCAAAATATGATGTGGCATGTACGTCAAGTGGTTCCAGCCGCCGTGGAAAGAAAGGAGAACTCGGCAATACAGAGGCATGCGGCATCTGTCACAGTTTTGCAGCGGACGGAAGATGTATTTCTTTATTAAAGATTCTGATGACAAACCACTGTGCCTATGATTGTAAATATTGCATTAATCGTGCAAGTAACGATGTGAAACGGGCAACATTTACACCCGAAGAGATCTGTGAACTGACGATTGAGTTTTACAGGCGTAACTATATAGAAGGCCTTTTCTTAAGCTCCGGAGTATTGAAAAAATTCCGACATACACGATGGAAAAGATGTGTGAGACTTTACTGCTGCTTCGCACAAAAATATCATTTTAACGGATATATCCATGTGAAGACGATTCCGGGAGCTTCAGATGAACTTCTTGCCGCAGCGGGATATCTGGCTGATCGTATCAGTGTAAATCTGGAACTTCCGACGGAAGAGAGCCTTCGGACTCTTGCACCGAACAAGACAATGAAGACAATCCTTAATCCTATGGGAAAGGTTCAGAATACAATTGCCGCACACCGGATGGCCATCGGAAAGACCGCATATATGGAAAGAAGCAGGGGAAATCAACTGTTAAATAACGGCATTTTTTTCGGAAATATCAAAAAGGAATTATCGGGAAAGCCTGGAAGAAAAAAAGGAGACAGACAGGCTGTCGGATGGAAAGGACAGAACTCTGTCTTCTCAAAAAGAAATGGGGACATTGGATGGACTCCTTACATGGGACAACGCATATCAGTTAGCACCCCGTGATATGTCAAGATTAAAGCGTAATTTTGCACCTGCCGGGCAGAGTACACAGATGATCATCGGTGCGACGGGGGAAAGTGACTATACATTATTGCAGACGACCCAGCAGTTGTATCAGGGTTTTGATCTGAAACGAGTGTTTTACTCAGCATATATTCCGCTGAATGAGGATGATGCATTGCCGGGGCTTGGAACACCGACACCGCTTTTGCGTGAACACCGCCTCTATCAGGCAGATTGGCTGCTTAGATTTTATGGATTCCAGGCAGATGAATTATTGTCGGAAGAAAAGCCGGATTTCAATGAACTGATCGATCCAAAGTGCGACTGGGCATTACGCCATCTCGAACAATTTCCCGTGGAAGTAGAGACTGCAAGTTATGCAAGACTGCTTCGGGTACCGGGAATCGGTCCAAAATCCGCCAGCCGGATCACATATGCAAGACGGTATGGAAGACTGGATTTTGCAAGCTTAAAGAAGATGGGTGTGGTACTTAAGCGGGCGCATTATTTTATTACCTGTGGGGGAAAACAGATGTATCATACACCGGTTGAAGCATCGTATATTATGAGACAACTGGTGAGTGTAGATAAGAAAGATGTATGGAATATAGAACATTCCAATGAATCTTATGTGCAATTGTCGTTGGCAGACTTTGGGATAGGGTAGGAAATTATGAAGATATATACTTGTAAGGATCGTCTGGAGGACATTATGACCTGCATCTATGATGCCTGGTCGGAAGCTTTACGAATCGGTCATGATCAGATACAATTAAAGAAAGAACCGATATTACAGCAGACAATGTTTGATGAATATGTCCATGTAGACGGGGATAATGTGAAAGCAGAAAAAGTAATCCGTTCTGTTCGCAGGGATATTTCCGATGAAGCATATCTGGATGTATATTATGCAACCCTTTCTGCGGAGGAAGATGCATTACAGGCAATCTATAATTTTCTGCGTGTCGGATTTGCAGTGGGAAGTAAGGTACTGGAACAGTATTCGAATCCTCATGTGATGCGCATGTTGGAACTTCGGCGGAAAGTCGGTAATGAAAGCCATCATTTTAATGAATTTGCACGATTCCAGTCGCTGGACAGAAAGGTCTATGTCAGTCATCTGGAACCCAAAAGTGATGTGATCATGCTGGTTGGCAGACATTTTGCGGACCGGATGCCATCAGAACATTGGATGATCATAGATGATAACCGGAAAACAGCATGCGTACATCCAAAAGACGGAACAAACTATCTGCGTTATCTGACGGATGACGAATTTGAGTCACTTCGTAAAACAGAACAGTATGAAGATGAATATACAGAGATGTGGAAGACGTTTTTTCAGGCGGTTGCGATCAAAGAGAGGGAGAATTATGTGTGTCAGCGGAATTTGTTCCCAATCTGGAAGAGGAAGCATGCGGTGGAATTCAGAACGCCAAGGATATGAGCATAAAAACTTGCGAATCCTGAAAGAAATATCTGTCAGGAAGAGAATCATTGAAAGGGGAACAAATCAATGCAGCAAAATTTAAAAGTGTTAATGTTAAATGGAAGTCCACGGGCTAATGGCAATACATCTGTTGCATTAAAAGAAATGGAACAGGTATTTAAAGATAACGGAATCAAGACAGAGATCATACTGGTCGGCAATAAAGATATTCGAGGCTGTATCGCCTGTGGTTCCTGCTATGAGAAAGGCAAATGTGTATTCAACGATATGGTAAATGAACTGGCACTAAAGTTTGAAGAAGCCGATGGACTTGTCGTTGCAAGCCCGGTATATTATGCGTCAGCAAATGCGACACTGATTGCTTGTCTTGATCGTTTGTTCTACAGCAGTCATTTTGACAAGACGATGAAAGTCGGAGCAAGTGTTGTATGTGCGAGACGCGGTGGTTGTTCAGCAACATTTGATGAATTGAACAAGTATTTTACAATCTCCGGAATGCCGGTTGCATCAAGCCAGTATTGGAACAGCATTCATGGACGTATGCCGGGTGAGTCAGAGCAGGACGGAGAAGGAAAACAGACGATGCGTACACTTGCAAGAAATATGACATTCTTGATGAAGAGTATTGCGCTTGGAAAAGAACAGTTCGGATTACCGGAAAAGGAAGAACGAATTGCGACACATTTTATACGGTAATGGGATTGGAGAAAAGCAAATGACAGATACACATATTTCAGAAAGATATGAATTTAGAAACATAAAACAGAACGAAGCAGAAGAAGCAGCAGAGATTGAAAGAATCTGCTTTCCACCGAATGAAGCCTGTTCTAAGAAGCATATGAAAGACCGTGTTGACGGAATTGCAGATTTATTTCTGGTAGCGATTGATAAAGAAAATGGAAAGATGGCAGGTTTTTTAAACGGACTTGCAACGGATGATGAGATATTAAAGGACGAGTTCTTTACAGATGCCAGTCTGCATAACCCGGAAGGCAAGAATATCATGCTTCTGGGACTGGACGTACTGCCGGAATACCGCAGTCAGGGACTTGCAAGAGAACTGGTACGCCGGTATCTCGAAAGAGAATGGGGAAGAGGAAGAAAAGAGATTATCCTTACCTGCCTGGAATCGAAGGTAGCGATGTATGAGAAATTCGGATTTAGAGATAAAGGAATCGCACAGTCAACCTGGGGCGGGGAAGAATGGCATGAGATGAGTGTAAGCATTTAAAAAGGAGTGGGACATTGACGTCCCACTCCTTTTGATATAAACTATTATCTATATGTCTATAGTAAAATATAGACATTATATTATAGTTAAAAAGTGAGGAGAGTACATACGAATGAAGAGTTTTTATGAGTGGTACAGAAAACACATCACCGGTGCGATTTTCGGCGGATTGATCCTCGGAATCCTGACCGGACTGTTTTTGGCGGGACGGTTTAAAGTGGTTCTGACTGCAACGAGTGTACTGGGAAGCATCTATATGAGTGCATTGAACATGATGATCTTCCCACTGGTATTCTGTTCGATCGTAATGGGTATTGCAAGCATCGGAAGTGCCAGGACGACAGGTAAGATCACAGGAGCGGCAATGCTGTTCTTCCTGTGCACCACAGCGCTGGCAAGTTTTGTCGGGCTGATCATTCCGAGACTGATCCGTCTTGGAAAAGGTGTCAGCTTTAAGATGGCTACATCTGATATTCAGGCAACAAAGATGGACAGTATATTAGATACAGTGAAAGGACTGATTCCTTCCAATCCGGTGTCTGCATTTGCAGAGGGTAATATGCTGCAGGTGCTGGTATTTGCACTGATCATGGGATTTACACTGATCGCGATCGGAGAAAAGGGAGAGCCATTATTAAAGGTAATTGATTCTTGCAACGAAGCATGCCTGAAGATTATCAGTACGGTTATGTATTTCACACCGATCGGAGTATTCTGTACGATCGTTCCTGTCGTAGAGGCAAATGGAACAAAGACGATCGTATCACTGGCTACACAGCTGATCATCTTATATGTTGCGTTCTTTGGATTTGCATTTGTTGTATATGGCGGTGCAGTAAGCATTCTCGGAAAGACAAGTTCGGTGAAGTTCTTCAAAGCGATCATGCCGGCAGCACTGAATGCATTTGGTACATGCTCAAGTTCAGCAACTATTCCGCTGAGTAAAAGATGTGTTGAAGACGAACTGGGTGTACCGAATCAGATATCCAGTATCACGATTCCGCTTGGTGCAACGGTTAATATGGATGCCGTATCAATCCTGATGTCGTTTATGATCATGTTTTTTGCAAATGCATGTGGCGTACATGTCAGTATTCCGATGATGATCATCATCCTTCTGGCAAATGTTCTTCTGTCAGTCGGAACACCGGGAATCCCGGGAGGAGCAATCGCATCGTTTGCGGCACTTGCAACAATGGCAGGACTTCCGGCCGGAGTCATGGGTGTGTATATCAGCATCAATACATTATGTGACATGGGTGCAACCTGTGTGAATGTAATCGGTGATATGGCCGGATGTGTCGTACTGAAAGAGAAGATAGAGATTGAAAAATAAAATGAAAATTACAGAAAAACAAAATAGATTAACGAGGACCTGGGTGGTTGCAGCTCTGGCGTGTGTCTGCTGCATCTTATGGGGCAGCGCAATTCCAGTGATCAAGACAGGCTATCGCATCTTATCTGTAGATTCTGCAGATACCGCAAGCCAGATCGTCTTTGCAGGTATCCGGTTTGCATTGGCTGGAATTCTGGTATTAGTATTTGCATCTATCCGTGAAAAACATATGGTTCTTCCGGATGGAAAAGTATTCCGCTATGCAATTCCTGTCTGTTTTGCACAGACCTTTGTCCAGTACTTTTTCTTCTACATCGGAGTAGCACATACCTCCGGTGTAAAAGGCGGAATTATCACAGGTCTTGGAAATTTTATCGCAATTTTAATGGCATGTCTGTTAGTAAGAAATGAAAAGATGACAGGCAGAAAACTTGCCGGCTGTATTCTCGGATTTGCAGGAGTCGTGATCATCAACATGGCAGGCGGTTCTATGGATATGGGCTTCAGACTGACGGGAGAAGGCTTTGTGCTGATCGCACAGTTGTCCTATGGAGCATCGACCGTACTGATCAATATTTTTTCCCAAAAAGTATCACCGGTTATCTTAAGTGGCTGTCAATTCTTCATGGGTGGAGTGTTGTTGTTTGTAGTAGGAATCCTCATGGGTGGACATCTGGATCATATGTCTGTTGCGGGAGCGGTATTGATCCTGTATCTGGCGATGGTATCGGCTGTAGCGTATACACTTTGGTCAGTTCTGCTGGCACATAATGAAGTGTCAAAAGTAGCAATTTTTGGATTTGTCAATCCACTTTGCAGTGTGGTGTTATCGGCACTGGTTCTTGGAGAAGTAAGCCAGGCATTTAATGCGAGAAGCCTGATTGCACTGATTCTGGTATGTGTGGGAATTTATATTGTGAATTACAAAAATAAAAAGTAGATTTCGGGAAATATCTTTTTGAAAAACAGTAATGAAATGTAAATAAAGTAAGAGGCTGAGAAGTTCTTTCTAAAAAGAATTTTTACAGCCTCTTTTGCATGTCAGCGATATAGAGTTTACAATTTTCCTTCCGGAATCTTACTGATAATCGTCTTATAAATTCTGATCAAAAATGCCATAGACGCAATAAATGATATCACTTCCGCAATCGGGAAAGACCACCATACAACGTGCAGTCCGCCAATCTTAGACAGGATATAAGCAGCAGGGATCAGTACAACCAGCTGACGCATGATAGATACGATCATGCTGAATACTGCTTTGCCGAGTGCCTGGAATACGGTACCGGCAATGATACAGAACCATGCGATCAGGTAGTGGATACCGATGATACGAAGTGCCGGAACACCAATCTTCAGCATGTCAGCAGATGCATTGAACATTCCAAGCAATACCTGGGGGATACCTTCAAAACAGAGGAATCCGATAAAAGTAAGGCAGAATGCAGTTGTCAGACTGATCCGAATCGTCTGGATCATACGTTTTCTCTGCTGCGCACCGTAGTTGTAGGCAATGATCGGTGTGATACCATTATTCAGTCCGAATACCGGCATGAAGAAGAAGCTTTGAAGCTTAAAGTATACACCGAATACGGCAGTTGCAGTAGAAGAAAATTCGATCAGGATGCGGTTCATCGAATAGGTCATGATCGATCCGATAGACTGCATAATAATAGATGGAATACCAACTGCGTAAATGTGTCCGATCAGGCTTATGTCCGGACGGAATCCTTTAAAGCTTAAGGATACTTCATGGTTATATTTGTGATTGCAGGTTCCGGCTACGATGCCGGCTACGCACTGTCCGATGACGGTGGCAACGGCAGCTCCGGTTACTCCCATCTTCGGGAATCCGAGAAGTCCGAAAATCATAATCGGGTCAAGGATGATATTGGTGATAGCACCGCATAACTGAGAAGTCATACTGAAGATCGTTCTTCCGGTAGAAGTCAGTAATCGTTCAAAGAAAATCTGTGTAAACAAACCAAAAGAAAAGATCATAACTGTACTCAGGTAATCAATTCCGAGATTCATGATCTCGACATCTGCATTTCCAATCTGGCTTGCATAGAACGGTTTTACAATCGTAAAGCCAAGGATTAAAAATACGATGTAACTGATGGCATAGATAAATGCTGCATTATCAGCAATCTTATTCGCCTTTTTAAAATTGCGCTCTCCAAGGGATTTTGACAGGAGTGCATTCATGCCGACACCGGTACCGGTAGCTACCGCAATCAGAAGTGTTTGAAGCGGAAAAGCTAACGAAACGGCAGTCAGCGCATTTTCTGATAATTTTGCTACGAAGATACTGTCAACGATGTTATAAAGTGCCTGTACAACATGGAAATCATCATTGGCAGGGACATGTTAAATACTAATTTTCCGACGGGCATGGTTCCCATCTTGTTTTCTGCTATGGGAGCAGATGATTGATTTTTACTCATAAATCTCTTTCCTCCACAGTGACGCCGCAAACCAGAGCGTCTATTCATATAATTTCATTCTCTTTGTTATCAGACCCAAAATTATATAATAACATGAATAGGGGAAGGATTCAATCATTTGAATGCAGGATTGGGCGATATTCGTAGCTTGGTATAAAATCCTTCTTATCATATAACGTATCATAATATTGAAAGATACGATCCATTACTTTTGGAATCTGTGTTTCATCCGGTTCATACAGAATGAGCAGATACTGCATGGAACTGTAGCGGATACAGATGTCTACCTTGCGGATTTTTTCATGAATGGCCTGTTCCATACATGCAAGGGCATATTCTCTGTTTTCCGTATATGTGACAGAGCCGGGTGCGGTGTCGATTGAGACCATTATAAGGAAACAGTGATGTTTATAGCGCTCATTGAGATGGTTCATGTATTCATATATTTTTGCAAATTCCCGGTAATCAAGGTTCAGGGCACCATTGTAACGGCCGCTTTCACTCAGAGCATGGGCAATTAATCCTAGGTCTTTACCGGTTACTTCGTCTTCGGAAAAATCCAGTTCCATCTGCTGATAGAAGAAGAATCCTTGCTTTCCGTTTTGTTTTACATGATAGAGTGCTTTATCGGCTTTGGAGTAGCAATCTTCAAAAGGTTCGCCCTTTGTACTCAGGTATAATCCTGCGGAGATAGAAGCATATTGGATCTCAGGGTCTTCGGATTTGGCATGTTCGAATTTTTCAAAAAGATCCTGAATGAATGCTGTCACCTGTTCCTTGTCTGTTTCAGGAATGAAGAGCAGGAACTCATCACCACCGAGACGGCATACGGCAGAATTCTGCGAGGATTCAGCAAGAAGCGTACCGAGAACTTTCAGTGCTCTGTCACCTGCTTTATGTCCATGGATATCATTGATCTTTTTCAGATTATCCATATCTATGAAGATGAGGCATCCGCTATATTGCTGCATGAATTGTGCAGTAAGCTTTTCACCTCTGCTCCGCATCGGAAGCCCGGTGAGGAAGTCAAAGCTTTCACTGTCTTCCTGTGTCTGTATCGTAGACATAACATTAGAAACGAAATTTTCAATCTCATTTTCAATAAATGGAAGTTCAGGATCATCCTCTGAGAATTCACAGTGTTCACAGATATGGACTCTGTCATCGAAAAGCAGTTCCAGGAAGATATCTGCAAGATCTGGATCAAACTGAAGTCCTCTGTTGTTCTGAATTTCTTCAAAGATCTTTTCCGGTGGAAGTGCATTTCGGTAGATCCTCTTGGAATTCATGGCATCGTAACTGTCGGCAATAGCTACGATGCGGGCGGAAAGCGGAATGTCCTCTCCGGCAAGTCCGTCCGGATAACCTGTTCCATCATAATGTTCATGGTGTGAACGGGCAACTTCGGCAACATGAGGGATCAGAGTAATATTCTTTAGAATTTCGGCGCCGATAACGGTGTGTTCTTTGATAACGGAATATTCTTCCGGCGTAAGGCGGGCAGGCTTGTTCAAAAGCATATCCGGGATACCGATTTTACCGATGTCATGTAAGTGTGCTGCATATTTCAGATTCATGATCTCTTCGGAATTCCATCCCAGTTCACCGGCGATCAGAGCGGCATAT
>ENA-OQDL01000858-OQDL01000858.1-human-gut-metagenome-genome-assembly--contig:-NODE-858-length-17478-cov-4.124316_pt1 | contig 17478 bp, 17 predicted proteins | sample MGYA00242782_ERZ504609 | MGnify/ENA primary metagenome ERZ504609 (study PRJEB26092, sample SAMD00036320) | human gut metagenome | host: Homo sapiens | study: EMG produced TPA metagenomics assembly of... | reverse complement strand
CACAGGAGTTCACGTTTGAGTATGGAGGTGCAGAAAAGGAAAAAGTATCTTATGCTTTTACCTTGAGGACGAGCCGACTGTAATCGAGATCACCAAGACTTCCCTGACAGACGGAAAAGAACTGGAAGGAGCTAAGTTACAGGTAACTGACGAAAGCGGTAAAGTTGTAGATTCCTGGACTTCCGGTAAAGAAGCTCATATCATCAAAGAACTGGTAGTCGGACAGAAATATACTCTGACAGAAACAAAACCGGCAGATGGTTATGTGACAGCAGAAAGCATCACGTTTACCGTTGAAGATACTGCAAAGTCACAGAAAATCGAAATGAAAGATGATGTGACCAAGGTAGAAATTTCCAAAACGGATATTTCCGGTAAGGAACTGCCAGGAGCAAAACTGACCATTCTTGATAAAGATGGTAAGACAGTAGAGAACTGGACTTCTGAGGAAAAACCACATTACATAGAAATGCTTCCGATTGGAGAGTATACACTTCGTGAAGAGTCTGCCCCTGATGGATATCTGGTAGCTGAAGATGTGAAATTTACAGTGGAGGATACCGGGGAGATCCAGAAAGTAGTGATGAAAGATGAGGTAAAACCGGAAGAAACACCAACGCCGGAAACACCGTCTACACAGGTAACAGATACACCGAAAACAGGAGATGATACACACATGCTGATTTGGATTCTGCTTGCGATTGCAGGTATGGCAGGCAGTGTATCAGCAGTTTGGATTACGAAAAAAAGAAAATAAAAGTTAATGGAGGGGCATTTATGGGCAGCAAAGTCATAGATGCCCTTTTGAATGATGAAAGGGGTATAAAATGAGAACGTTATTGATTATTGCAGGAATTCTTCTGGTATTAGCAGTCAACTTTGTTCTGTACTGCTGTATCCGGGTAGGAGCAAAGGAAGACCGTCTGTTGGAAAACCATAGAAAGGAACAGATTGATGCAGGAAGAAGTGAATGAAAAAACAGTGTCCCTGTGTATCACTGGCGGAAAAGTGACAGTTCGTTTATTGAAACAGGCAATGATGCGTTTTCTGGCAGCAATAGAGAAAGAAAAAGCAGAGAAAGCAAGAAAACAGCAGGTAAAAGGACCGCCAGATAAAGATTATCATGGGAAGCAGAGTTTAAAGAAGCTGGCACAGCAGAATGTTCAGCTTTCCAACATTGAGATTACGGATAACAATATTAAGGCTTTTGAAAAAGTGGCAAAAAAGTATGGCATTGATTTTAGCCTGAAACGTGATAAGTCCGTAGTTCCACCGAGATATTTTGTTTTCTTCAAGGCAAGGGATGTGGATGTGATGACAGCGGCATTTCGGGAATTTACCGGAAGACATTGAATAAACAAAGAAACCGTCTGTCCGTAAGAAATTACAGCAGGCAATCGCAGCCCGCAGCCAGGATAAACAGAGAGAACGGGGAAAAATCGAAAGAAAAACAGAAGGAGCCGACCTTATGAGTGGGATAAAAAATATAAAGAAAAAACTGAAAGGATTTCAGGTGCGTCCCCCGAATGCAGAAGTGATAAAAAAGGTTCTGTTGCATATTCCGTATGTGGTTGTATTTTATGTGGTAAATAAATGCACCTGGCTGTATCAATATTGCAGAGGCAGTACAGTGGTGGACAGGCTGATGGTTCTTCTTATGAACTATCCGTTAGCGTTTAAAAAGTTGTTGCCGAGTATACAACCGAAAAGTCTGGCTGCGGGAACTATTGCTGCAGTCAGTGTGTGGGCAGTGGTATATTTCAAAGGAAAGAATGGAAAGAAGTTTCGCCAAGGGGAGGAATATGGTTCTGCCAGATGGGGAAATGAAAAGGATATAGCACCTTTTATTGATCCGGTCTTTGAGAATAATATTCTGTTGACACAAACGGAACGTCTGACCATGAACAGTAGACCAAAGAAACCAAAGTATGCCAGAAACAAGAATGTCATAGTGATTGGGGGATCTGGCAGCGGTAAGACCAGATTTTATGTGAAACCACAGCTTATGCAGATGCCGGATAATGTGAGCTTTGTGGTCACTGATCCCAAGGGGACAATTATCGTAGAATGTGGTAAGATGTTAGCACGAGGGACACTGAAGAAAGATAAAAATGGGAAAATCCTGCGTGATAAAAATGGCAGAGTGGTAATGGCTCCTTACAAAATCAAGGTGCTGAATACCATCAACTTTGCCAAAAGTATGCACTATAATCCGTTTCATTACATTCGTTCGGAAAAAGATATTCTGAAACTGGTAAATACGATCATGGTAAATACCAAGGGAGAGGGAGAAAAATCTTCCGAGGATTTCTGGACAAAAGCGGAACGTCTGCTGTATTGTGCTTTGATTGGTTATATCTACTATGAAGCACCGGAGGAAGAACAGAATTTTTCAACCCTGCTGGAATTTATCAATGCCAGTGAAACCAGGGAAGAAGATGAAGAGTTTAAAAATGCAGTGGATTTGTTATTTGAGGAGCTGGAAAGAGACGAGCCGAATCATTTTGCAGTAAGGCAGTATAAAAAATACAAGCTGGCTGCAGGAAAGACAGCAAAAAGTATTTTGATCAGTTGTGGTGCCAGACTCGCACCCTTTGATATTGCGGAATTGCGGGAGCTTATGTCTTATGATGAGATGGAGCTGGATATGATCGGAGATCAAAGAACTGCATTGTTTATTGTAATCTCTGATACGGATGATACATTTAACTTTGTGGTTGCCATGATGTACAGTCAGCTTTTCAATCTGTTATGTGACAGGGCCGATGACGTTCATCATGGAAGATTGCCTTATCATGTAAGAATCCTCTGTGACGAGTTCGCAAATATCGGTCAGATTCCGAAGTTCGATAAGCTGATTGCAACGATCCGAAGCAGGGAAATTTCTGCTTCTATTATACTCCAGTCCCAGTCGCAGCTCAAGACAATTTACAAGGATGCAGCCGAAACCATTACCGGGAATTGCGACACAATGTTATTCCTTGGAGGTAAGGAAAGTACCACTCTGAAAGAAATTTCGGAGACGCTGGGAAAGGAAACCATTGATTTATATAACACTTCTGATACAAGAGGACAAAGTCGGTCTTACGGTCTGAACTATCAGAAAACAGGAAAAGAACTGATGAGCCGGGACGAACTGGCAGTCATGGACGGCAACAAGTGTATTTTGCAGCTTCGTGGTGTCCGTCCGTTTTACAGTGATAAATTTGACATTACAAAACATAAACGGTATCAGCAGTTATCCGATTATGATAAAAAGAATGAGTTTCATGTGGAAGAATATATGAAACATCAGATGGAAGTCCGGTTAAGTCCGGAAGAAGCGTTCGACCTTTATGTGTATGAAGGCAGTGAACTGGAAAAACAATCAAATAGTGAAAATGAAGGCACAGAGCATGTAACGTAAAACATACATAGCTCTTTTTTTTATGCCCTTTTGGGAGGTAGTGATATGCATAAGCATGAAAGACCGCCCATCAGGGCGGAACCCTCCGAGTAGTAACCGTTAAAAAATCACAATGAAAACAGCAGTTACGAAAGGAGAACATAGATTATGGCGTTTTTTACATCTGCAATTAATATTTTACAGACTCTGGTTGTTGCAATCGGAGCTGGTCTGGCAGTTTGGGGAGTTATCAATCTCCTGGAAGGATATGGAAATGACAATCCCGGAGCCAAGTCACAGGGAATCAAGCAGCTTATGGCAGGTGGAGGTGTCGTTCTGATCGGTACACAGCTTGTACCATTACTGGCGAATTTGTTTTAGCCGGGGCAGTAGGAAAGGAGAACACGCATGGATAAGATTTTTGAGTCCATAGAAGAATGGATGCGTAACCTCCTTACAGGCATGGTCAGCTCAAACCTGACGAACATGTTTACCGATGTGAATGAAAAAACCGGTGACATCGCTAGTCAGGTTGGGCAAACGCCCCAGGGCTGGAGTGGCAGTATTTTCAGCTTGATCCAAAATCTGTCGGATTCTGTGATCGTACCGATTGCCGGAATGATCATAACCTTTGTGTTGTGCTATGAGCTGATTTCCATGCTCACCGAAAAGAACAACATGCATGACATAGATACATGGATGTTTTTCAAATATTTCTTCAAGATGTGGGTTGCAGTATGGTTCGTAAGCAATGCTTTTACGATCACAATGGCAATTTTTGATGTTGGACAGAATGTAGTGAACCGGGCTGCAGGTGTTATCAACCAGCAGACGGCAATCAATATTGATTCGGTAATCACCTCGATGGAGACAGCAATGGAATCAATGGAAGTAGGGGAGCTGATTATACTGGCACTGGAAACGCTTCTGGCGAGCTTGTGCCTAAAGGTTATATCCGTTTTTATAACGGTCATTTTATATGGTCGTATGATAGAAATTTATCTGTATTCGTCAATCGGTGCAATCCCATTTGCCACTATGAGCAACCGGGAATGGGGACAGATTGGCAGCAATTATTTAAGAGGATTGTTTGCACTGGCATTCAGGGATTTTTTATCATGGTATGCGTGGGCATTTATTCTGTGCTGGTTGCAAACATACAGGTATCCGACAATGTGCATACGGCACTGCTCAGTGTAATGGCATATACAGTGATACTGTGTTTCAGTCTTATGAAAACAGCTAATTTCTCAAAGAGCATCTTTAATGCACACTAAATTGTGGAAAAAGGGAGACGATGAAAATGGCTTTTTGTATCAGTACCAAAAGACTGACAAAAGTAAAAATAAAATTATTCTCAACTTACAAAACGACAGCTTATCTGCCTTGGTATTGCAGCGGCAGTAGGGCTCCGTTTTATTTCCTGTCAAGGGAATTGATTGGTTCGAGTAATGCGGCAACCGGGATGTGTCTGTTGATGCTTCCGGCTTTTTTATTTGCTATGTATGAGAAAGATGGACTTCCTTTGGAGAAAGTCCTCAAAAACGTGATTACAGTAAAATTTATCCGTCCCCCGGTACGGAAATATGAGGTGGAAAACCTCTATGAAAAAAAGAAAATTTTGACAAAAGCGAAAGGAGGTAACGTTTGTGGAAAAATTAAGAAACGATAAGAATCTTCCAGAGCAGACAGAAGAATTTTCCAATCTGGATGACTGGTGGCTGGATGAAGAGGATTCTGCTGATAGTTTACCAGTGTTTGATCCGGACGAGGCAGAAAATTATGCAAAGGACAGACAGCGTTTGACGGGAGTACCGATGGTTACTGGGTATGAAGCACTGGAGCGACACCGAGGTGTTCGCAGACCAAGACGTAAATTAAGCAGACGGGAAAAACGTGCCTGGAAAAAAGCCCAGAAATATGAACTGAAATTACATAAGACACACGAAAAGGAAGAGAAAAAACTTGCGAAGCAGGCGGCAAAACAGGCTGCTCGTGAAGAAAAGGCGGCACAGAAACAGGCAAAGAAAGAAGAAAAGCATAAAAAAAAGACAAAGCCGCCGGGTTCTGTAAAATCCAGCGAGGAAAAAGGTGCTGCAAAGAAAATATCAAGCACGAATAAAGACAATAGAAATAAAGGGAAAAACATTACCGCACAGCAGTCCATCCCATATAGAGAAATGGGAAAAGACGGAATCTGTCGTGTGGAGGATGGGTATTATTCAAAGACGATTCGTTTTTATGATATCAACTATCAGTTAGCACAGAATGAGGATAAAAATGCAATTTTTGAGAACTGGTGTGATTTCCTGAATTATTTTGACAGCACCATCCATTTTCAGTTGTCCTTTATCAATCATCACAGCAACATGATGGAATATGAAGATGTGATCCGTATTAAAAAGCAGAATGACAGTTTTGATAATCTGCGTATGGAATTTGCCCAGATGCTTAGAAATCAGTTGGCAAAAGGAAATAATGGTCTTGTCAGAACCAAGTACATTACATTTGGAATTGAAGCTGACAATATCCGGGAAGCAAAACCAAAACTGGAACGTATTGAAACAGATATACTCAATAAATTTTAAGGCTTTTTTGGGGTATCTGCGTATCCGTTAAATGGTGTAGAGCGTTTGCAGATCATGTATGAAACATTCAACCAGAATGTCAAAGTGCCATTCAGGTTCAGCTATGATGATATGCTGCGTACCGGGCTGAATACAAAGGATTATATTGCTCCATCCAGTTTCCTGTTCAAAAATGGAAAGGATTTTCAGATGGGAGATACCATCGGAGCAGTATCCTATCTGCAGATTCTGGCACCAGAGTTGACGGATAAAATGCTTGCTGAATTTCTGGAAATGGACTGTAACCTGCTTGTTAATCTGCATATTCAGTCCATTGACCAGATGAAAGCAATCAAATTGGTTAAAAGTAAGGTTACGGACATTAACCGCATGAAAATTGAGGAACAGAAAAAAGCGGTACGCTCCGGATATGATATGGATATTATTCCGTCTGATCTGAACACATATGGTGGAGAGGCGAAAGGGCTTCTGGAAGATTTACAGTCGAGAAATGAAAGAATGTTTCTTGTGACGGTTGTGTTTTTAAATACAGCAAAAAATAAACAGGAACTGGAAAATGTGGTATTCCAGACGGCAGGTATCGCACAGAAATATAACTGTGCATTAAAAAGACTGGACTATCAGCAGGAACAGGGCCTTATGAGCAGTTTGCCACTTGGAAGAAACTGGATTCCGATCAAGCGGGCATTGACTACCACATCGACAGCTATTTTTGTCCCATTTACAACGCAGGAACTGTTTATGGGCGGAGAATCTATCTATTATGGGTTAAATGCCCTGTCTAATAACCTGATTATGGCAGATCGGAAAAGGCTGAAGAATCCAAATGGGCTGATACTTGGTACTCCTGGATCTGGTAAATCCTTTGCAGCAAAAAGAGAGATTACCAATGTATTTATTGTCACAAAAGACGACATTATCATCTGTGATCCGGAGGGAGAATATTTTTCGTTAGTCCGGGCATTTAACGGGCAGGTTATCCGTATTTCTCCGACCAGTCATGATTACATCAATCCAATGGACATTAACATCAATTATGCGGATGATGACGATCCGCTATCTCTGAAATCAGATTTTATCCTTTCGCTTTGTGAACTGGTAGTAGGAGGGAAAAATGGTCTGGAACCAGTGGAAAAAACAATCATTGACCGATGTGTACGTCTGGTATATCAGGACTATCTTGCTGATCCGGTCCCGGAGAAAATGCCAATCCTGGAAGATTTATATAATCTGCTTCGCAAACAGGAAGAGGCAGAGTCGCAGAGGCTGGCAACTGCACTGGAAATCTATGTAAATGGTTCCCTGAAGGTATTCAATCACCGCACAAATGTAGAACTGAATAATCGTCTGGTATGTTTCGATATTAAAGACCTTGGTAAACAGCTTAAAAAATCTTGGCATGTTGATTGTTCAGGATCAGGTTTGGAACAGGGTAACAGTCAACCGTTCTGCACATAAGTCAACCAGATATTATATTGATGAGTTCCATCTGTTGCTGAAAGAGGAACAGACAGCAGCATACAGTGTAGAAATTTGGAAGAGATTCCGTAAGTGGGGCGGTATTCCGACTGGTATCGACGCAGAACGTAAAAGATCTGCTTGCTTCAAGGGAAATCGAGAATATCTTTGAAAACTCAGATTTTATCCTGATGCTTAACCAGGCATCTGGGGATCGACAGATTCTGGCAAAACAGCTTAATATTTCAACACACCAGCTTTCCTATGTAACAAACAGTGGAGAAGGAGAAGGACTGATCTTTTATGGAAATACAATTATTCCATTTAAGGACAGATTCGATAATACCCTTATGCTTTATGCGTTGATGTCATCGAAACCGGAAGATGTAGAGAAGCGTGAAAAACTCGGCATTAAAGGCAGAGACGATAGTTAAAGGGGCAATGGCAGAGCATGAGAAAATGGGTGGCAGGATTATTACTTTCTATATCCGTTATATTGCTTACGATCAGTCTGTATTTCCTGATGGGATTTTTTTGTGCAGGAAAGACAGGATAACCAGTTACAGCAAGAGTTACAGGAACTTATGCAGGAAAAAGAGGACGATTCAGAGGAAGATACTTCCGACGATTTAGAGGTAGATGCTGGAATTTTGGCATTGCATGAAGAGAATCCAGATTGTATTGGCTGGCTGACCATTGATGGAACGAGAATAGACTATCCGGTCATGTACCGGCCCGGAGATAAAAATTATTATCTGCATCGGGATTTTAACGGGGAATATTCTGCAAATGGCTGTTTATTTCTGGCAGAGGAATGTGTACCAGGAAATTCGGACAATCTGATCATATATGGACATCACATGAACAGTGGAAAGATGTTTGCTGATCTTGAAAAATATAAGGACGAAGGATTTTACGAAGAACATCCGACAATCCTGTTCCGCACGATATGGGGAAATGAACAGTATCAGATATTTGTAGCATTTACAACACCCGTTTATACAGGGAATGATTTTGATTATTACAGTTTTATCAAAGCGGGAACAGTGGAGGATTATAAAAAATTTGTTGCTTCCGTTAAGGAAAAATCACTTTATCAGACAGGAACAACAGCAAAATACAGAGATAAGTTACTTACACTGTCTACTTGTGAGTATTCCCAGAAAAATGGGCGTATGGTACTGGTTGCAAAGAAAAATAACGGAAAATTACCATAGATCAGGAGATGATGACCATGCAGGAGCATGAATATAAAGCAAGGGACAAGACTGTCCAGAAGATGAGCCGGGATGGACTCCGGGAAAAAAATCTCCGCAGTAAAAAGGAAAAGCGGATTACCGGGCGTGAGGCAGATGAGAAGAAAATAGCCGGACACAGGGAACAGGAGCTGGACTTTGGAAAGGTTAGAAAAACTCATACTGCAGAAGAAACAGTTGAGGGAGTGAAAGAAGGAAAACACAGACTGCAGTCCAGACACGCTTTTCTGGAACAGGAAGAATTTGCGGAAGCGGAAGAAATGGAAAACTCAGAAATGAGTGATGATAAAGCAGGCGGGGAGAAATCTCCGTCTGTTTCACGTTCCAGACTTCGTAAAGAGAGTATCCGGGGACATCCGGGACGTGATGCTGAAACATCGGAACCGGACAGGCAGAGCCGAAAGAAAAAGATGGTCGTAGCTTATGCAGCGAAAGAGCAGAAACGCTACCATGAAAAGTCAGAAGTTGATGAAAAATCAATGGAAGATTTTCGGGAAGAGATTAAAGGAAAGACGAAAAGGGAACAGACGCTAAAAGAACAGAAAAAATCAAAATCCCGTCTTTCCTTTGAAGATGAAAGTAAAGGTATGATTCCAGGTAGCGGAATGGCAAGAAAGGGGGCAAACGTTGTTTCAGAAACGGTATCTGCTTATGGTCAGAAAAAAATCAGAGAGGATACCGATGATAATGCTGCTCTTGATGCAGCAGATCAGATGGAATTTGCGGGAGAAAGCCTTGCAAGAAAGTCAATTTACGTTCGGGAACGGTTGAAAGAAAACCGACAGAGAAATAATCGGTTGAGGGAAACCGTTTTGGAAGAAACAGAAAAATCTCGCCTACAGTTTAGCACCAGTGCTTCCAATGAAGCAAAAAAGGCGGTTCAGAAAGAAGCAGAGCAGAAGAAACAGTCTGCATTAAAGAAATTACTGCAGAAAAAGCGTTACCAGAAGCAATATCAGGCTGCGAAACAGGGAAAAGCTGTGAAGGACGCAGTGCTTGTAAATGCACAGCGATTTACGGAAAAAGCCAAAGCTGCGGTTAAGGAGCTTGTGGCACAGAACAGAAATATCCTCCTGTCCATAGGAGTTCTGGTGCTGCTGTTTGCGTTAATGGCAACGAGCCTGTCAAGCTGTGCTGCGTTATTCCAGGGCAGTTCCAATGCTATTATTTCTACCAGTTATTCCAGTGAGGATGAGGATATTTATGCTGCGGAAAATGCTTATGTGGCATTGGAAAATGCACTGAATGAGCAGATCAATCAGATGAAAGCAAACCATTCCGACTATGATGAGTTCCAGTTTCAGATTGATGAGATCGGACACAATCCGTATCAGCTTATTTCTTATTTGACAGTCAAGTATGGCGGTTTTACCTATGCCGAGGTTGCGGATGAGATTCAGGAGATTTTCAGGGAACAGTATGGATTATATACGGATTCAACACGAGAAACCGTAACAGAAAAGAAAACAGTCAGGGTTGGAGAATCACTGGGACAGGTTGTGACCAGTGGATATTGCAACTGTCCGATTTGTTGCGGGCAGTGGAGTGGAGGCCCGACTGCAAGTGGAGCGTATCCACAGGCGAATCACACGATTGCGGTGGATGCTTCTAATCCATTTGTGCCAATGGGAACCCATGTCATTATGAATGGTGTGGAGTATGTAGTTGAGGATACCGGAAATTTTGCACAGTATGGTGTGCAGTTTGATGTATTCTACGGCGATCATGCTTCTGCGTCAGCACATGGGCATCAGACCTGGGAAGCATACATAGCAGACAGCAATGGAAGTCAGGAAGTGGAAGTAACGACAACAAGAGAAGTGAACCGGCTGGATGTAACACTTACGAACCATAACCTGGATGCAGTTTTAAGAAACCGTATGACAGACAAGGAACAGGAGCAGTATGACGCTTACAACAAATACTATGGAAATCGTGATTAAATATTATATTTTACATACATGCGGTAAAGAAAGAGCTTGTTGCTTATGAATAGGAGAATTTTTGTAAATCTGATCTTATATGATATCAGAAAAGGATTTAGGGAAAACAAGATAAAATGGATAGTCGGAGTATTCATATTTGTATTTTTTTCATTTATCACCGTCAGTGATTTTAGTGTAAATTCACCGGAGCTTGGATTTTTGGCATACTTTACAAATATACTTCAGGGTATGCCGCCATACATAAAGACAGATGACAGCGTATTTACCATTCCGGTGTCGTGGTTTTTGTTTTATGCATTTTTATTTTTTATGGTAGGATTTTATCCATTGTCAGATCTGTATGGTGCAGGCAAAAAGACACTGATATTGTCTGGCAGCAGGTTTAAGTGGTTATGGAGTAAGTACATATGGACGGTCATAAATGTGATTATGTATTATGCTGCAATGATACTGGTTCTTGCGGCTGTGACATGTGCAATCGGGAAGTGGAGCACAAAGCCTGATGATATGCTTATGGAAATGGGAATAGATATGCAGCAGTTTGCGACCGGAAATGAAGTGCTTGTATGGCTGATACTGCCAATGCTATGCGCCTGTACAATTGCGGTGGTGCAGCTTACTATCAGTATTTTTGCCGGTGCGATCGTAGGATATATTGTTTCAATAGTTTATCTTGTGGTGTCTGTTTACTGGGTGAGTCCGTTTCTTATGGGCAATTATCTTATGATCATCAGAAACAACAGGCTCTGTGCGGGCGGAATGGATGCGGCTGCCGGAATAATAAGCTGCATTATTGTGATGGTGGTTTCTGTTGTGCTCGGAAGTGTGTATTTTAATAGAAAAAATATTTTGTGAGGTATTTTATGAAGATAGAGATAGAACATGTTTCTAAAAAGATAAAGGATGCTCTGGTACTCGATGATGTATGCATGACACTGGAAAGTGGTAATATATATGGATTTCAGGGCGTAAACGGCTCCGGCAAGACAATGCTGATGAGAGCGGTAAGCGGACTTATGTATCCTACAAGCGGTACCATCAGTATTGATGGCAAGGTACTTGGGAAAAATATGGCTTTTCCGGAAAAGATAGGTATGCTTATTGAGAATCCTGCCTTTATAGATAGTTATACAGGCTATGACAATCTAAAAATGCTTGCATCAATAAATAAAGGTGACGTTGATATAAGTGGGGCACTTGAAACAGTTGGTCTGAACCCGCAGGATAAGAGAAAGTATAGAAAATATTCTCTTGGAATGAAGCAGAGGCTGGGAATTGCATGTGCCATTATGGAGGAACCAAAGCTTCTTTTGCTGGATGAACCTTTTAACGCCCTGGACAAGGAGGGACAGGAAAAACTGTCGGAAATCATAAGGGATATGCGTGATAAAGGAAGTCTTATACTGCTTAGCTCTCACGATAAGGATGAGCTTGAAAATCTATCCGATGTAATCTATCTGGTGGACAGCGGAAGGTTTAAATTGAAGTAACGAGGAGAATTTATTATGAAGCAAAGGAAATCAAAACAAGTAAGGCTTTTTTCGGGAATGCTCATAGGAATTGTGATGATTGCTGTTTTGGCAAGGATTGTTTATTTGAATCATTGCTATCCATCCCCAAAGGTCATCACATATACAGAAAATGACACTATTAAGCTTGGAAATTATGAGATAAAGCAGACCGGATGGGAGTGGGGCGATGGCAGCCTCCTAAAAGAAAAATGTCCGGATTATGTATATCATCAGATGGATGATGGCTCAGAAAGTCCTTTTGACAGTGTGCGTGTGGGACTTATAACCTTGTCAGTTACCAAAGTAAAGGACGATACAACATCACTTGATCTTACAAGCCTTGCGTTTGAAATGGGAACCAATGGTAATCAGTATGACATGGAACTGTTTTTTAAATTAAATCCTACTTTGGAAGCTTTGGAGATAAAGCTTAATGCCGGTGAGGAGGAGTCCTTTGTGATACCATATACAATGAATGAGCAACAGGTATCAAAGAAAGACTGGAACAGGGTAGATAAGATGAAGCTGTATATGGTGCTGCAGTATTATCCGCAGAAGATAAGGTTGTGCTGTAACTGATTTTCAATTTTTAATTGATCTATATAAAATGTACCAAAAGTGAATAAAAAATGTCTCATCATGTAAATTGTATTGAAAAAAATGGGAAAATGAATATAATTGAAATTGTAATCGATTTCTAATAACAATAATTATTGTTATTAAGTAACTTAAAACATAGTATAGTAAAGGAGAAGCCTATGGGTAAAAGAGGTAAAGTATTAGGGGTACTTTTTGCAGCAGCATTAGTGATGGTTGGAAATGTAAATGCTTATGCAGCATCATCTGCAAACTGGAATGTTAATTATTTAAAAGGAGCACCACAGCAGTCGGCAAATCCTGTTTCATATGCTACAATAGCCTTTGATTCAGATGGATTTTACATTAATTGTACATATTTGACAGGGAGTTATGATAGACAGGTAACAGTTTCATCAGAAAATGCCGGTGGAATAAAAGGTGGGAACAAATATATTCGTACTGTTGGAAAAACTAAAACTTTTTATATGAATAAATCTTCTACGAAAGATATAACATATAAGTTCGTAGCAACGGGAAGTGAATCTTGTAATGCAAAAGGTACGATTTATAAAGTAGTATAAAAAAGATAAAAATATGTTAGCCGGTATGTTTCCCATACCGGCTAATTGTGTTACAAAATGGGGGAATTATATATGAACAAACATCACAAAACAGTACTAATACCAGCCCTTTGCATTGCAGCATTTTTTACCATGTCTGCATGTGCAGACAGCAAAACGGCAGATACGCAGCAGAAGAATACAGCGGATAAATCATACACGCAGCAGGGGATTGATATAGCTGCGTATGAGAAAAATGCTTGCCGATAACAGGGAGAATTATAAGCTAGGCTGTGAACAGTATAGCACAGATACCGATACGGTAAAAAACAAGGATTACAGGAATTTATCGTTTACAAACTGTACTTTTAAAGATATGCCGGAAACGAATGAGTTGTATGTCATGGAGGGGGGAGTACACGGCATTACTACACAGGAGAGCTGGGATACAATAAAGGACTGGCTTGAATCAATCGGTAAGCTCGATACAACTGATATGGATTCGGAGGTAAGGATCATAAACAGTGACCTTGGAATGGATGATACAAAGGAAACACCATACAGTTATCCGGCTCTTAAGGATCATATGGATCTTGCATCAGGAGCAGGAGCACTTGTAAATACGAATGAGTGTCATATACAGATAGCGGATAATGGTATATATTCCATGAGTGATGGAAAGATAGGAGCATATCTGAATACGGATGCGCATGCGAGCAGTGACGCTCTTGGAACATACACAGATGATATTGTAAAATCGGGGACAATAGACGAGCTTGGAAAAGAAAGCTATCAGCTTATAAATGGTGAACTGACCATTGAACAGGGGGCAGAGCTTACAGGGGAATATTTTGAAAAAGGTACTCCGTTTGTACCCACAGATGGCATTACATTGTCAGTTCCGGAGGTTCGCGTGTTCAGGCTCGGACAGGTGTATGGATATGATTATATGGTTCAAAGGCAGTACCATGGTGTTCCAATAGCATATCATGATTATGGAAATTATCAGATATATGGAAATGAGTACAATTTTGAAGAGGATATCAAACATGCATATGTAGTGGATTCTGATGGAGTCAGTGCTTATGCGGGAGTTAACGATTCGGAACCGCTGGAAAATTTGTATTCGTCGGATGAGATATTGGGAATAAAGGATGCCGCAGATATTTTAAGCGGGAAGATGGCAAAGTTTTTAAATGTTAATGTACAAAGTGTATGTCTTACATATGTACCGCTTAATTTGGGAGATGGTTCTGAGTGCAAAATATATCTTCCGGCATGGCAGTTTGACGGAATAAACAGGACTAAGGACGAAAACATCAGGATGTATCTTGATGCATTTACAGGAGAGGTCTATTACTATACCTATGGGGAGGCGGCTTAGTATGATAAGGGCGGAAATGAAAAAATATCTGTATTTTCCGTATCTGCTTCTTGCGGTCATAGGATGTGTTGTACTTGCTTTTAGCGCAAATGCGGATTATGATTCGTCAGGCAGTGCCGTGTCGGTATTTAGGCTTGCCATAACCGGTATTGCACATAAAAGTAAGCAGCCGATAGAATACAGCGCACTTTTTATGTGGATAAAAGGGATGAATGGCTGGCTTCCGCTTATACTGCCGCTTTTAATGTCATTTGGATATATCGCAGTGCTTTCCGCGGAACGGCACAACGGCATGACAGGTTTTTTGCTCATAAGGTCGGAAAATGCAAAGTACTGTGCCACAAAGGTGACAGCAGGAGTACTTACAGGTGGAACTCTTTTCATGATAGCGAACATTGTTTTCGGACTTATGATGCTTATTGCATTTCCGGCATATATATCATTTTCCGTGGATGAGCAGATGATATATGCTGACTGGTACGGAACAGGCAATATGGTACTCATATATGTGGTAAAACGGCTTATAGGTTCTTTCTTATATGGTATGGCGGCAAGTATGTTTGGAATAGGAGCAGCAATATTTTTTAGGGATCGGTATATGCTGCTGTGCCTTCCGTTTCTACTTAATTACATATACACGCAGATTCTGCAGAAACTTACACTTGAAAACCCGGCAGTGGCGAGGTTTAACTTATCAAATCTGATGAATGTGTCGGGTGAGAGCGGCTGGGGATGGACGGTAGGACTTACTATAGTTTGTTATGTAATACTTGTTCTGCTGTATTATGCACAGGTGAAAAGGAGGCATTGTGATGGATAGATTTTCGTTTCGGGCAGCAGTGCACATTGCGCAAGCTGAATTCAGGCAGTGGCTGCGCAGCAGCAGGATAATAATACTGTTTGTCATGCTCGTATTTGTGAATGTGCAGGTGATCGGGCCGCTTCGACAGTGCAAAATGCTTATGGGAGAAATGCTATCCATACCTGAGGCTTTTGTGGCTTTGGGAAATTCGGGAGTTATCCTTCTTATAATACCTATACTTTTTCTTGTGCTGATGGCTGATTTTCCACAGAGGACGGGAATTGACAGGTTTTATCAGATGCGCTGTACAAAGAGGACATGGATATTTGGACAGGCAGTTTTTGCGGCAGCAGCATCCTGTTTTGTGCTTTTATTCCTTTTGGTGTCATCGTGCGTTCTTATGATAGGGACAGGCAGATGGAGTCTTTCATTTTCTGATGCGGTCACACATTTTACTTCAGTTTATCCGGATAGGACGGGAGATTATGTGGTGCAGCTTCTTCCGGGAAATCTGTATCAGCAGATGACACTTGAACAGGCACTTATACACACATTCTGTCTGCTGCTTTTATATTTTCTGCTCATATCATATGTGCTGCTTTTTTCGACTGTCAGCAATCACAGATATGTGGGGATACTCGCAAATGGCTTTGCAATCATACTCGGAGCAGTCACCTGCGAGGTCAGAATGAAGCAGATGTGGATACTTCCGATGGCGCATACGATACCGTGGCTGCACTATGATGAATATCTTGACAGGATGAATTTTCCGATGTGGGGATCATATCTTTATCTGGCAGCCATAAGTGCGCTGCTTCTTGTGCTTTGCTTTGCAAGGGCAGGACATTATCAGGTAAAGGAATAGGGGGATTGCGCATGATAGAAATAAGAAATGTATTGCTAAGACTGGATGGCAAATCAATTTTAAATAATATTTCGCTGACACTTGAACCGGGGAAAATCTATGGACTTGTTGGCAGCAACGGAAGCGGCAAAACAATGCTGATGAAATGCATCTGCGGATTTGTGCATCCGACAGAGGGAGAGATAAAAATGGACGGCAGGCGTGTGGGAAAAGATGTGGATTATCTGCCAAATGCAGGAATAATCATTGAAACACCGGGATTTATACCGTATTACAGCGGGCTGCAAAATCTACGGCTGCTTGCCGGAATACGCAGAAAGGTTACGGATGATCAGATACGTAAGGCTCTTAAGATAACAGGACTTGATCCGGACAGCAGACTTTGGGTGCGCAAGTACAGTCTTGGAATGAGGCAGCGCCTTGGGATTGCACAGGCAATCATGGAGCAGCCGGACATACTGATACTGGATGAGCCGATGAACGGACTCGATAAACACGGTGTGGCTGATATACGTGAGCTTTTGATGGAGCTTAAAAAGCAGGGAAAGCTCATACTTCTGGCAAGCCACAATCCCGCAGATATCGAGCTGCTTTGTGATGAAGTATATGAAATGGAGCTGGGAAACATAAGAAATTTCAGTTAATAAAAAATTTATAATTTTTATTAGCACTCGCTATTGACGAGTGCTAATAATGGTGCTATAACATACTTGTAAACAAAAGAAAGCAAATTTCCGAAAGGAAAGTTACAGGTATATAAGGAGGTATGACCTATGTTATTAACAACTACAAACAACAACTTATTTGATACATTTTTCAGTGATCCATGGTTCAATGATCCTTGGTATGATGACAGGGACGTACAGAAGGCACAGAAGAAATTATACGGACACAACGGAAAGAGAATGATGCTCACCGATATCAAGGAAAGCGATAAAGGCTATGAGCTTGAGATGGATCTTCCGGGATTCAAAAAGGATGAGATTAAGGCTTCCTTAGAGAATGGTTATCTGACAATTACAGCAGAGAAAGGCTTAGAGAAAGATCAGAAAGAGGAAGAGGGCAAGAAGTATATCTGCAGAGAGCGCTACTCAGGAAAGCTGTCAGAGAACTTTCTATGTGGGTGACGAGATTGAGCAGGATG
>ENA-OQDL01000857-OQDL01000857.1-human-gut-metagenome-genome-assembly--contig:-NODE-857-length-17498-cov-5.898739_pt1 | contig 17498 bp, 15 predicted proteins | sample MGYA00242782_ERZ504609 | MGnify/ENA primary metagenome ERZ504609 (study PRJEB26092, sample SAMD00036320) | human gut metagenome | host: Homo sapiens | study: EMG produced TPA metagenomics assembly of... | reverse complement strand
CACGCAACGAGACTAAAGAGTTGGGATGCGACGAAAAACTGTTCAAGCAAGTAGTGAAAACGACCTTCAACCAGCGACGGAAAACATTGCGCAACTCCATCAAACCTATTTTAGGCAAAGATTGTCCGCTCACGGAGGACATCTTAATTTAATAAACGCCCCGGAACAACTATCGGTAGCCGAATTTATCGATCTGACCAATAAAGTGGAAGAAGCACTAAAGACAGCCGACAACGCCCAATAAATTGGCGGGCAACAGTGAGCAGAGAACTGGATTTGTAATTCGTAATTTGTAATTGACAACGATGAACGAGGAATACATTGACAACGTTAAACACCTTATTGAGCAAAAAAGACGCCGACAAGGTAAAAGGTCTTCTCATCGACCTCCACCCGGCCGACATCGCCGAATTGTGCAATGACCTGAAATATATTGATCCACCCTTTGCTACGGAGATGGATTTCGTCAATAAAAATCAAAATCATGCATATAGTGATTATTTATGTGGTAGCGATTATGTAGAATTTTTGAGAGAACGCTTAATTATAATGCGTGAATTGCTATCGCAAGAAGGCTCAATTTATCTTCATCTTGATAACAAAATGGCATTTACGATGAAATTAATAATGGATGAAGTATTTGGAGAAAGTAATTTTCGAGCGTTTATAACAAGAAAAAAGTGTAGCACAAAAAATTATACAAAGAACACATATGGAAATGTGTCAGATTATATTATGTTCTATACGAAGACAGATAAGTATACATGGAACAGGCCATTTGATCCATGGGACTTTAATAAAATGATAGAACAGTATCCATATGTTGATAAAGAAGGACGACGTTACAAAAAAGTTCCTATTCATGCTCCGGGTGTAAGAAACGGAGAGACAGGGAAAGAATGGCGTGGAAAAATGCCACCTGAGGGAAAGCATTGGCAATATACACCCTCAAAGCTGGATGAGTTAGACGCAGCAGGAGAAATTTATTGGAGTCCAACAGGAAATCCAAGAAGAAAAGTGTTTTGCGATTCGTCAAAGGGTGTACCAATTCAAGATATATGGTTAAATTATAGAGATTCAATAAACCAACAGTATAAAACAACGGGGTATCCAACGGAGAAAAATTATGATATGCTCCAAATGATTATAGGAGCATCTTCAACGCCCGGAGGCCTCGTAATGGATTGCTTTGCGGGAAGTGGGACAACATTAGGAGCGGCTAGCAAGTTGGGACGAAGTTGGATAGGAGTAGATAGTAGCCCTGAAAGTATAAAGGCTGTATTAAAGCGTTTTACAGGTGGTTTGGAAACATATGGCGATTACGTAAATCAGGCTGAATATATCCAGGAATCGTTTGACATAGAAGAAAGACATGAGTTTTCGATTTGGACAACAGATGACAAAATGGATTTTGTAAGAAAAAGTATGACAAAATAAAACGCAAGCATAGGCACCACATATTTGTGGCCTAAAATGCAGTTGCTTCCTTTTGCAAATTTTTTGTAAAATCCGCCAGAATTTTTTGCTTCTTGCGTGGCTTACAATGTTTAAACCGCGGAAAATGTCGAAAATGCAGAAATTCTTGCCTTGCAGGGCTGATTTTATGCCGCCGCTGTGCTACAATACTAGTAAATGGGGCATTGCGGCACGCCGCGCCCCTGTGGTATTGACAACACAAGATGGAAGTAAGGAGTACCTGTAATGGCTGAACAGAATCTTGGCCCGCGTGATTTCTTTGCCAAAGAGGACGCAATCGCCGATCTCGGTCTGATTGCCTGTCCCGGTGCAGAGGAGCTTTGCAAACTCGTTGACAGTCACCTCGTCCGCTGGGCGCGCGAGGTCGGCAACACGGATGTCGACACCTTCATCATCCCGTCCGACTGCCCGCGTTTCCAGTCCGGCGACGCAAAGGGTCTCGTCAAGGCGTCCACCCGCGGCGACGACCTGTATATCTTCGTCGATCCGGGCAACTACAGCGTTACCTATCAGTTGTTCGGGTATGAGAACCATCTCTCCCCGGACGACCACTTCCAGAACCTGATGCGTCTGATCCAGGCCGTTGCAGGCCGCGCCCACCGCATCAGCGTCATCATGCCCAGCCTGTACGGCGGCCGCCAGCATCGCCGCGTCAGCCGTGAGAGCCTGGACTGCGCCTTTGCGCTGCAGCAGCTGCGCGACGTCGGTGTCAAGAACATCATCACGTTTGATGCCCATGACCCCCGCGTTATGAACGCCGTGCCCACCATGAGCTTCGACAACGTCATGCCCACCTATCAGGTGCTCAAGTGCCTGCTGCATCATGTGCCGGACGTTTCCTTCCACAAGGATAACTTCATGATCGTCTCTCCCGACGAGGGCGCCATGAACCGCAACATGTACTATTCCAGTGTGCTGGGCTGCAACCTGGGCATGTTCTACAAGCGCCGTGACTACAGCCGCATCGTCAACGGCCGCAACCCCATCGTCGCCCATGAGTATCTGGGCGAGAGCGTTGAGGGCAAGGACGTCTTTATCGCCGACGACATCATCGCCTCCGGCGAGTCCATGCTGGACATCGCCTACGAGCTGAAGATGCGCGGTGCCCGCAACATCTTCACCTGCTGCACCTTCCCGCTGTTCACCGCCGGTCTGGAGAAGTTCGACAAGGCCTACAACGACGGCATCATCAAGGCCGTTCTGGGCACGAACCTGACCTACCGCAAGCCCGAACTGCTGGAGCGCGAGTGGTACTACGACGTGGACGTCTCCAAGTACACCGCCTACTTCATTGCCGCCATCAACCATGACAAGAGCGTTTCCTCCATCATTGACCCGATGACCAAGATCCGCACCCTGCTGGACAAGCACGGCATCCCCATGGGCGGCGAGCAGTAATCATGATTTTCCTTCGGTCCGCCTTGGCGGGCCGAATTTTGTTGCAGAAATACGGCATTTTGTATATAATAGAAGTAGAAACTACGCCAGAGGAGAGATATTTATGCTGCCGATCCAACAGCTGCAAGAGCTTATTCAGGGCAAAAAGGTTGCCTTTATCGGTGCGGGCGTCAGCCACAAGCGCTGCATTGAGCAGTTTGTCGAGCTGGGCGCGCAGGTCACGCTCTGCGACCAGAAAAAGAGCCTGGAGGACTTCGGTGACTACGCCGACACGCTGCGCCGCCTGAAGGTGAATTTGAGTCTGGGCGAGCATTATACCGACGGCTTCGCCGGGCAGGACATCATCATGCGCACGCCGGGCTATGAGTACTACAAGCCCGCACTGCAGGCCGCGCTGAAAGCCGGCGCAATGGTCACGAGCGAGGTGGAGCTTTTCTTTGAGTTTTGCCCCTGCGAGATCGTGGCCGTGACCGGCTCCGATGGCAAGACCACGACGACGACGCTGATCTCCAAGATGTTCGAGGCTGCGGGCCGCAAGGTCTTTTTGGGCGGCAATATCGGTGCGGCGCTGCTGCCCCAGCTGGCCGACGTGACCTCGACGCCGTGGCCGTCGTCGAGCTGTCCAGCTTCCAGCTCATCAGCATGCGCCGCAGCCCGAAGGTGGCTGTCGTCACGAACGTGACCCCCAACCACCTCGACCACCACAAGGATATGCAGGAGTACATCGACGCCAAGCGCAACATTCTGCTGTGGCAGACCCCGCCCTGCCGTGCCGTGCTGGGCTTTGAGAACGACATCACCCGCGGCATGGAGAAGGACTGCAAGGGCGAGCAGGTCTGGTTCACCCGCCTGCACGAGACCGACAGGGGCGCGTTCCTGCGAGAGAGCGACGACATGCTCTGCTATGCCGAGAACGGCGTTGTGACGCCGATCCTGCCACGCAAGGAGATTCAACTGCGCGGCCTCCACAATGTGGAAAACCTGCTGGCCGCCTGCGCCGCCGTCTGGGGCCGCGTGCCCATCGAGGCCATGCGTCAGGTCGGCTCGACCTTCACCGGCGTCGAACACCGCATTGAGCCGGTCCGCACGCTGGACGGCGTGACCTACTACAATGACTCCATCGCGTCCAGCCCCACGCGCACGATTGCAGGTCTGCGCAGCTTTGACCAGAAGATCATCCTGATCGCGGGCGGCTACGACAAAAAGATCCCCTATGAGCCGCTGGCCCCGGAGGTTCTCGCCCACGTCAAGACGCTGGTGCTGATGGGCGCTACCGGCCCCCGCATCGAGAAGGCCGTCCGCGAGTGCGATGGCTTTGCCGGGAGCGGCCTGACCATCCTGCACGCCGACAGTATGCAGCACGCCGTCGAGCTGGCGCGCAGTGCCGCCAAACCGGGCGATGTCGTCAGTCTCTCGCCCGCCTCCGCGTCGTTTGACTTGTACCCGAATTTTGAGGTCAGAGGACGGGATTATAAGAATATCGTGAAGAATTTGAAGTAAGCGGCTGAAGGGCTCTGCCGCCTGCCCGCCACCCGCAACTTGACCCGAAAAAAGGACCCCTATGATTCAATCCGCTTCCACCCCCGAGCTTCAAACCGAATTCCTCCGCCGCATCGCCCACAAGCCCTACTTTGAATCCACCCTCGGCACGCACCTGCACCTGTTCGGCAGCCACCCTGCCAGCGGGTGGGCGTTCTACCTGCTGCCCGGCTCCGCGGTGCTGGAGCTGCGCGGCGGGTCGGCGGTGCTCTGCGGTGCGCTGCCCGGCGGGGAAGCGGGGGAGGACGCCTGCGAGGAATTGACGGGCTTTCTCCGCTTTCTGCACGCCGACACCCTGCGAACCGAGCACCCGCTGACCCTGCCCGGCTGGCAGCCTGCCGCGCCGCTGACGCTGTGGGAGCTGCCAAAGGGCCGTGCCCTGCCGCTGCCGCCCGCGCCCCCGGCGGAGCTTGTCCCGGACAAAGCGCCGTCGATGCTGCCGGTCAGCCGCCTGGTCTTTGCCGAGAGCGACGCCGAGGCCGACGAGTTCTACTCCGCGGCCTGCACGGCGCTGGCCCACGGGGTGGGCACCTGCCGCGCGCTGCTGCACAACGGCAGACCCGTCTGCACAGTGGGCTGCTACGAGCAGAGCGATACCGAGAGCTACATGGCCGCGGGCGTGACCGACCCCGCGTGGCAGGGCAGGGGGCTGGCGCGGTATTTGATTGTCGGGCTGGCGAATGAGCTGACCGCCGAACGCGCGGTGCGGTTCGCCTGCTTCCCGGCGCTGTGCGGCTTTTATGCACAGCTTGGTTTTTTACAAATCGGCAAAATTCAACATTATACTACAGATTGGAATACTACATGATCGAACAATTTTACGACCTGCGCCCCGAAGTGCTGGCGCTGGACCGCAAGGCCCTCGACCTCTGCCGTGCGCAGTTTGCCCATGTGGAGGAGATCCGCGACTACAACCAGCTCAAAATGCTGCGTGCCTTCACCGACTGCGGCGTCGAGGCACGGCATTTCTGGGGGTCCAGCGGCTACGGCGTCTGGGACGACAGCCGCAACAAGCTGGAGGAGGTCTTTGCCCGCTGCATGGGGGCCGAGGCCGCACTGGTGCGCCCGCAATTCATGAGCGGCACCCACACGCTGACCGTCGCGCTGTTCGGTCTGCTGCGCACCGGCGACACCCTGCTGGCCGCCACGGGCCGCCCTTATGACACGCTGGAAGGCGTCATCGGCATCGGAGACGCGGGCAAGGGCTGCGGCACGCTGCGGGAGTTTGGCGTGAACTACGACGAGTGCCCGCTGCTGCCGGACTTCACCCCCGACTATGACCTGATCGCCGAGAAGGCCAGGACCGCCACGGTGGTACACATCCAGCGCAGCCGCGGCTACACCCAGCGCAATGCGTTTGACCTTGCCACAATTCAAAAGGTCGCGGACACCGCCCGCAAAGCCAACCCGAACGCGGTGATTTTCGTGGACAACTGCTACGGCGAGTTCACCCAGACCGCCGAGCCCGTCGCTTTCGGCGCGGACATCATGGCTGGCAGCTTCATCAAGAACCCCGGCGGCGGCATCACCCCTACGGGCGGCTACATTGCGGGCCGTAAGGACCTTGTCGAAAAGTGCAGCCACCGCTTCACTGCGCCCGGCATCGGCGGGGACCTGGGCTGCACGCAGGACAGCCTGCGGGATACCTTCCTCGGCTTCTACTACGCGCCGGGCGTCGTCTGCGAGGCGCTGAAAACCGCCATCTATGCCCAGTGTCTGCTGGAGCTGGCGGGCGTCAATCCCGTGCCGCGCTACACCGCCGACCACAACGACATTGTGACCTGCTTTGACTCGGGCAGTGCCGCCGCGCTGACGGGCTTCTGCGCGGGCATCCAGCACAACAGCCCCGTGGACAGCTTTGCCAGCCCCGAGCCTGCCGACGAGCCGGGTTACACCGACAAGGTCGTCATGGCGTCCGGCAGCTTTACCGAGGGCAGTACGATTGAAATCAGTTGCGACGGCCCGCTGCGCGCGCCCTACACCTGCTATCTGCAGGGCGGCGTGAACTTTACCGCAGGCCGTGCCGCCGTGCTGAACGCCGTGCAGAATGCGTTTTTTGCAGAGTAAAAAGGCTTCCCCCCTCGGGGGAAGCTGTCAGCGGCCCCGCCCGCGGACTGATGAGGGGCAGGTTTGCCATTATACCCCATAAACGGGAAGCCGCGGCAAACTCGCCCTCTCATCCGGCCTGCGGGGCCACCTTCAGTCTTCGCGCTAAGAGCCGCCTGCGGCGGTTGCGCTTCGACACGCGCCTGCGGGCGCAGCCCCAAGGGGGAAGGCTTTGAAGTAAAAAAATCTCCCGCGTATCCTAACCGATACGCGGGAGATTTTTTACATTCTACTGTTTTAGTGCTTCACAAAATCACGGACCAGCGCTTGCAGCAGGTCGTCGCGGTCAATGCGGCGGATGATGGCGCGGGCATTCTTGTAGGTCGTGATGTAGGTCGGGTCCTCCGACAGGATGTAGCCGACGAGCTGATTGATGGGGTTGTAGCCCTTCTCCTCCAGCGCACGGTACACCTGCAGCACCGCCTGCTTGATCTCCATATCACGGTCATCACGGATGGAAAAAACGGCGGTAGGTTCAGAGATCGGCATTTCAATTCTCCCCTTCATTATGATATTACTAGCCTTATTATACTCAACATGCGCCAAATTTGCAAGATGAAAACGCAGAATTTTTATACAGAAATGCAAATTACGCCTCTTTGCTTTTTGCCCGCCGCTGTGCTATAATACAGACAAAACTGTCCGTAAAGGAGCTACACTATGAAATTTTCGGAAATGCCCTATGCACGCCCCGACCTGGACGCCGTCAAGCAGCAGTTTGCTGACCTGCTGGCCCGCTTCAAGGCGGCTGCCACCTACGCCGAGGCCCACGCCGTTTTTCTGGAGGAGGAAAAGCTCAACAAGCATGTGGACACGCTCGCCCAGTTGGCCAGCGTGCGCAATACGATTGACACCCGCGACAAATTCTACGATGAGGAGATGAACTTCTGGAACGAGGCCACTCCCCAGCTGCAGGAGTGCCAGAACGCCTGGAGCCGCGCGATGCTCGATTCGCCGTTCCGCGCCGACTTCACCGCCGAGTACGGCGACCTGATGTTCGTCAACGCTGAGATCGCGGACAAGGCGTTCTCGCCCGATATTCTCGACGAGATGGCACAGGAAAACAAGCTGACCACCGAGTACGGCAAGCTGATCGCGTCGGCGCAGATCCCGTTTGAGGGCGGCGTCTACACGCTGAGCCAGCTGTCCCCCTTCAAGAATGACCCCGACGATGCCCGCCGTCTGGCCGCCTGGAAGGCCGAGGGCGCATGGTACAAAGAGCACGGGGCCGAGTTTGACGGCCTCTACGACCAGCTCGTCCACCTGCGTGACACCATGGGCAAAAAGCTCGGCTATGAGGGTTACACCACGCTGGGCTACTACCGCATGGGCCGCAACTGCTACACGAAGGCCGATGTGGAAAAGTTCCGCGCCGCCGTCGTCAAGTACATCGTGCCGCTGGCCGACAGCATCTACCGCGAGCAGGCCGGGCGGCTGGGCAAGCAGTACCCGATGAACGCAGCCGACAACGCCCTGATGTTCCGCAGCGGCAACCCCCGCCCGGCGGGCGACGCCGACGCCATCCTCAAGCAGGGCAAAAAGTTCTATGAGGAGCTTTCCCCCGAGACCGGCGTGTTCTTCAACAAAATGCTGGACGACCAGCTCATGGACGTGCTGTCCACCCCCGGCAAGGCGGGCGGTGGCTACTGCACGAGCCTGGGTGATTACGAAATGCCGTTTATTTTTGCCAACTTCAACGGCACCCAGCACGACGTCGAGGTCGTGACCCACGAGGCCGGCCACGCCTTTGCCGCCTACATGAACCGTGACCGCATCCCGTACTCCTACGTCTGGCCCAGCATGGAGGCCTGCGAGGTCCACTCGATGTCGATGGAGTTCTTCGCCTGGCCGTGGGCCGAGGGCTTCTTCGGCGCGGATGCCCGCAAGTTCCGCTACAGCCATCTGGCGGGTGCGCTGACCTTCATCCCCTACGGCACAATGGTGGACCATTTCCAGCACATCGTCTACGAGCATCCCGAACTGACCCCGGCCCAGCGCCACGAGGAATGGAAAAAGCTGGCTGCCATCTATCAGCCCTGGATGCGTCTGGACGGCGAGATCCCGTTCTACGGCGCGGGTGAGTACTGGCAGCGCCAGATGCACATTTATCAGAGCCCGTTCTACTACATCGACTACTGTCTGGCCCAGACCGTCAGCCTGCAGTTCTGGGCGATGCTGCAAAAGGACCGCGCCGATGCGTGGAGCCACTACATGGCCTACACGAAGCAGGGCGGCAGCCGCACCTTCACCGAACTGCTGAAAAACGCCGGCCTGTCCACGCCGTTTGAGGAAAGCTGTCTGCGCGGCGTCAGCGAGGCGGCCAAGGCGTGGCTGGACAGTTACGATCTGACGGGGATCGTCTGATGGCGGACCGCGAGCGCGAGAAGAAAAAGAAGCGCGCCTATCTCGACGACTTTGAAAAGGACCTGAACGGCAATTATCAGTATCGCGGCGCGCATTACCGCTATGCGGGCGAGTACCCTCACAGCAGGGTGCTGGCTTTGCTGTGGCTGTTTTGCGGCAGCGGGGCTGCGCTGACCGTCGGCGCGGGCGCACTGCCCGGGGCCACGGCCCACGCACCTGTGTACCTGCTGCTGCCCTACATGGCGGCACTGGTGCTGGCGCTGTATGCGGTGGTGCTGCTGGTGCGGCTGACCCGGGGCGGCGCGCGCGTGCGGGCTTATATCCACGAACAGACCGCACAAAAATTGCCCTCTTTGTGCAGGGTGACAGCGGTACTCTGCGCTGCTGCCTCTGCGGGGCAGGGGGTGGCTGTGTTTGCAGTGGACGCACAGCTGCTTTGGGGAATGCAAAGTGTTTTTATACTTTTTGAACTGCTCTCCTGCGCTGCTTTTGCCGCTGCTGCGTGGTTCCTCAAGCGGATGCCGTGGGAAAAAGAAGAATAATTATACATTATCATAATAGAGCGTGCTCCGCAGAAAAACGCAGGGCACGCTTTTTTAGAGGAGCAGGAAAAGCCTTCCCACAGGGGAAAAAAGACTTTGGGGGTTACAAAATTTTCCTCTCAAATTCGGCAAAAGGTACAAAAAGCACAAAAGTGTGATTTATGGTTGACTTTTTGTCAATTTTAAGGTATCCTATAAGCTAAGCCATTATCGACAAGTGTACGCTGTAAAGAGATACAGGGTGCGGAGAGGGGGATCCCCCCTTTCTCGTGTTGCGCTCTTGGGGAGCGCAACATTGATTTGTGGGTGAGGGCAAATTTATAGGAGGTTTTACCACATGAAAAACACCAAGCAAGCCATTGCACTGGCATCTGCTGCCGCTCTCAGCGTCGGCATGCTGGCAGGCTGCGGCGGTGCTGCTTCTTCCGCTGCGACTGCGTCCAGTGAGAGCAACAGCACGGCCACTGCCGAGGCATCCACCACTGCCGCTTCCGACGGTACGCTCGTTCTGGCCGAGACCGGCTTTGAGAGCAAGTTCAGCCCCTTCTTCGCCGCTTCTGCCTCTGACCAGGATGTCATCGACCTGACCCAGATCGCCCTGCTGGGCGCTGACCGTAAGGGTGAGATGGTCCTGAACGGCATCGAGGGCGAGACCCGCGAGTACAACGGCACTGACTACACCTACCACGGTCCTGCCGACTGCGTTGTCACCGAGAACGCCGACGGCACCGTCACCTATGACATCAAGCTGCGCGAGGACCTGAAGTTCTCCGACGGCGAGCCTGTCACCATCGACGACGTCATCTTCTCGATGTATGTTTTCCTCGATCCTACGTATGATGGTTCTGTAACCATGTACTCCACCCCCATCGTTGGTCTGGACGAGTACCGCAGCTCCATGACCACGCTGTCCAAGCTGATCGCTGAGGCCGGTGAGGACAACACCGACAACACGAAATTCACTGCCGAGCAGCAGAAGGCTTTCTGGGACGCTGTCAACGACGGCGGTGTGAAGTTTGCCCAGGAAATCATCGACAAGTGCGTTGAGAGCGGCGCTGCCGCCGACGCTAACGATGCTGCCGGTGCCGCCGCCGCCTGGAACCTTGGCGAGCTGCCCGCAGGCGCAACCGCGAAGGATATGTTCGAGCTGATCGGCGCGAACTACGACTGGAACTTCTCTGCCATGGAGGCCGAGACTGCCGGTTCCAAACTGTCTGACCTGATCCCCGAGGACGTCTACGCCTACTCCACCACCGGTGTCAACGTCGGTGACGCCGTTGCTTCTGTGGCCGGTATCGTCAAGACCGGTGACTACAGCATGACGCTGACCACCACCGAGCTGTCCACCACCATGATCTACCAGCTGCAGATGCCCATCGCTCCGCTGCACTACTACGGCGATGAGAGCCTGTACGACTACGACAACAACTCCTTCGGCTTTGCCAAGGGTGACCTGAGCAGCGTCCGCGCCAAGACCAGCGCTCCCATGGGTGCCGGTATGTTCACCTTCTCCAAGTACAGCGACGGCGTTGTCTATCTGGATGCCAACCCCTCCTACTATGACGGCGCACCCAAGGTCGCCCACGTCAACATGAAGGAGACCCAGGAGGCCGATAAGATCACCGGCGTTCAGGCCGGCACCATCGACATCTCCGATCCTTCCTACTCTCTGGAGGTTGCTGACCAGATCGCCGACATCAACGGCGTCGAGGGTGAGGACGGCCCCGTCATCACCACCCGCCTGAAGGACTACCGCGGCTACGGCTACATCGCCCTGAGCGCCAAGAACGTCAACGTCGGCGGCGACCCCTCCTCCCAGGCCTCCAAGGACCTGCGCAAGGCCATCATGACCGTCATCGCCGCTTACCGCGATGAGGGCATCGACTCCTACTACGGCGACACCGCCACCGTCATCAACTACCCGATCTCCAACACCTCCTGGGCTGCCCCGTCCGTCACCGACGACGGCTACCAGATCGCCTACTCCACCGACGTGGACGGCAACGAGATCTACACCTCCGACATGAAGAGCGAGGACAAGTACGCCGCCGCTCTGCAGGCTGCCCTGGGCTACTTCGAGGCTGCCGGTTACACCGTCGCGAACGGCCAGGTCACTGCCGCTCCCGCCGGTGCCAAGATGGAGTATCAGATCAACATCGGTGCTTCCGGCAACGGTGACCACCCCTCCTTCCAGACCCTGACCAACGCTGCCGCCGCTCTCAAGACCATCGGCTTCACCCTGACTGTCAACGATATGGCCAACGCTTCTGACCTGTTCGCTTCCTATCAGTCCGGCGCTGCCGAGGGCTGGGTCGCTGCCTGGCAGTCCACCAATGACCCCGATATGTACCAGCTGTACCACAGCCAGGGCGCTACCAACTACTACGCCATCAACGACACTGACCTGGACGAGCTGATCATGGCTGCCCGCGCGACCACCGACCAGGAGGCCCGCAAGGCCATGTACAAAGAGGCCATGGAGATCATCCTGGATTGGGGCGTCGAGCTGCCCGTCTACCAGCGCAGCGAGGCTACGATCTTCTCCACCGAGCGTGTCAACATCGACACCATCGCGAAGGATCAGACCCCGTACTGGACCTACAAGTCTGAGCTGAACAACCTCGAGCTGAACTAAGTTCAACTTACCGTTGTGAAACGCAGGTGACCGCCCGCCAAGGGCGGTTGCTTGCTGTATTGGACGAACCGAGAAGGGGGGAGCGGGCAGCCTGTGCGGGCACATATAGAATGCGCCCCTACGAATGCGCTGCCCTGTAGGGGCCGGGCATGCCCGGCCGCGGGGCGTCGAGGACGCCGCCCCCTACAACCACTAATATGGTCGTCCCACTCCCACGCAGGGCGTCGTCCCTGCGTGGGATGGGGATGCCCACATTACGGCATTTCCCTGCAAAATAAACGCGGTTTAACCGTGCAAGGAAGGAACGAAAACTCTTGCGAAACTACATCATCAAGCGTGTCGCGCAGTCGGTACTGATCCTGTTCTGTGTCATGTTCATTATCTATGCGCTGATCCGCAGCCTGCCCAGCTCCTTTGCAGAGACAATGGCAATGCAGCTGGCTCAGGCCCCCGGCGCCAAGCCCTATGAGGAATGGCTTGCCCAGCTCAACGCTTCCTACGGCCTTGACCTGGACATCGTCCCCGGCTTCTTCACCTGGCTGAGCAAAGCCGTTGTCGGCAACTTCGGCGACAGCTGGAAGTGGAACGTGCCTGCCACCCAGAAATTCACCGAGGTCATCGGCCTGTCTGTCATCATGGGCGGCATCTCCTTTGTGCTGTCCATCGTGATCGCCGTGCCCCTCGGCGTGCTGGCTGCTACCAAGCAGTACAGCCGCGCGGACTATGTCATCACCTCTGTGGCGCTGGTCGGTATTTCGCTGCCCACCTTCTTCTTTGCCACGCTGCTCAAGCTGTTCTTCTCGGTCAAGCTCGGCTGGTTCGACCTGTACGGCCTCGTCGGACGCGATTACGCCCAGCTGGATTCGATGGGCCAGTTCCTGGACAAGGCCAACCATCTGGTCCTGCCCATCGTCACGCTGGTCATTGTCTCCATCGGCGGTTACATGCGCTATACCCGCACGAACATGCTCGAGGTCCTGAACGCCGACTACATCCGCACGGCCCGCGCCAAGGGCCTGTCGGAGCGCACGGTCATCTATAAGCACGCCTTCCGCAACACGCTGATCCCGCTGGTCACGATCATCGGCGGCAGCCTGCCCGGCCTGTTCAGCGGCGCCCTCATCACCGAGACACTGTTCTCCATCCCGGGCATCGGCTACGTCTCTTACCAGTCCATGGTCGCGGGCGACATCCCGTTCACGATGTTCTACCTGTCCTTCATGGCGGTGCTGACGCTGGCCAGCAACCTGCTGACCGATATTCTGTACGGCGTGGTCGACCCGCGCGTGCGCATTTCTTAAAGAAAGGAGACTGCACACCCATGAGCGAAAATACGCAGAACCAGAACCCGAAGCAGGAGCAGTACTCCCTGAACGATGACCGCCGCGTCAAGGTTTTGTCCCCGGGCGCGCTCGTCGCCAAGCGGTTCTTCCGCAACCGTCTGGCTGTCGTCGGCCTGTCCATTCTGGTGGCCATGTTCCTGTTCTCCTTCGTCGGCGGCCTTGTCAGCCCCTACGGCCAGGACGAGCAGTTCTTCACCTACACCCAGATGTCCAAGGAGTTTGTCGGCGTTACCCGCAACGATACGATGCGCTTTGTTGTGGCCGATGGGCAGAACTTCGGCTCCATCGCCCAGAGCAAGGCACTGGAGGCCGTCAAGAAGGGCAATACGGAATTCAACTATAAGGATGTTGACTACACCGTCGACATCCAGAGCGACGACTTTTACGTTGTCTATCAGGGCGGGGACATCATGGGCTACGCCAGCCGCGACCTTGTGAACGAGGCCGACGGTGCGCCGAAGTTCAGCTTTGACGTCAAGCTGGCTGCCCTGACCGCCATGACGGCAGGGGAGAAGGAGTTCGCCGCCGACGGCGTGGACTACACCCTCGACGCGGACGGCAACATCCTTGCAGGCGGTGAGGAGCTGGGCTACGTCAGCCGCCTCGTCGTCTCCGCCGCCGATTCCAGCGTCGTCGTCACCCGTGACTTCAAGAACCGCCTCGAGGAGGCCATCGACGACAACGCCGCCAAGTTCAATTACACCGACGCCGAGGGCAACGAGGCCGAGTATGACATTGTCTACGACGCCTCCACCAAGGTCTGGAGCGTCAAGCAGATGACCGAGACCTACGTTTATGACCGCTACGCCGCCCCCAGCAAAGAGCACTGGCTCGGCACCGACACGAACGGTATGGACATGCTGACCCGCCTGATGTACGGCGGACGTGTCTCGCTGATCATCGGCTTCATCGTTGTTGTCATTGAAGCGTCCCTCGGCATCCTGATGGGCGGCATCTCCGGCTACTTCGGCGGCTGGATCGACAACATTATTATGCGTATCGTCGATGTTTTCTACTGCATCCCCTCGATGCCCGTCATCATCATCATCGGTGCGGCCATGGACGCGATGCGCGTCGATTCCTGGAAGCGCATGATGTACCTGATGCTGATCCTGGGCTTCCTCGGCTGGCCGAGCATTGCCCGTCTGGTCCGCGGTCAGATCCTCTCCCTGCGCGAGCAGGAGTTCATGCTGGCCACCGAGGCCTGCGGCATCAAGGTCCGGCACCGCATCTTCCGCCATCTGATCCCCAACGTCATCCCGCAGCTGATCGTCACCTGCACGATGGGCCTCGGCTCCACCATCCTGACCGAAGCCACGCTGTCCTTCCTAGGTCTGGGCGTCAAGTATCCGTTTGCCTCCTGGGGCAACATCATCAACGACGTCAACAACGCCTACGTCATGACGAACTACCTGTTCATCTGGATCCCTGCCGGTGTCTGCCTGCTGCTCACCGTTCTGGGCTTCAACTTTGTGGGCGACGGTCTGCGCGATGCGTTTGACCCCAAGATGAAACGCTGATTGGAAGGAGAAACACACGATGGCTAAAAATCAGGACGGATACCTTTCCGCCAAAGAGTCGCGGCGTATCTCCAAGGAAAACCGCCGCATCACGGACCAGTACGAAAAGCGCCGCAAGCGCCGCAACGTGCCCGAGTCCGAGTACACCACCCAGATGAAGGACCCCGCCAACGCGGTGGAGTTCGATAACCTGCACACCTACTTCTTCACCGACACCGGCGTCGTCAAGAGCGTCGACGGCGTCTCGTTTGAAGTGCCCATCGGCAAGACCGTCGGCGTCGTCGGCGAGTCCGGCTGCGGCAAGTCTGTCACCAGCCTGTCCCTGATGCAGCTTTTGCAGCGTCCCCAGGGCCAGATCGTCGAGGGTGCCATCCGGCTGAACCTCGGCAATGACAAGGCCTACGACATTGCCAAGACCCCGGCGGACAAGATGCAGGGCCTGCGCGGCAACTATATCTCGATGATCTTCCAGGAGCCCATGACGAGCCTGAACCCGGTGTTCCGCATCGGTGCCCAGATCGACGAGGTCATCGCCCTGCACGAGGGCGAGGGCAAGACGAAGGAGGACATCAAGAAGCGCACCATCGAGATGCTCGAGATGGTCGGCATCGCCAACAGCGAGGGCGTCTACGCGATGTACCCCCACGAGCTGTCCGGCGGTATGCGCCAGCGCGTCATGATCGCCATGGCGCTGGCCTGCAACCCGAAGATCATCATTGCCGACGAGCCGACCACCGCGCTGGACGTGACGATCCAGGCACAGATCCTCGACCTGCTGCGCAGCCTGAAGGACCGCATCAATTCGTCCATCATGCTCATCACGCATGACCTGGGCGTCATTGCCGAGATGGCCGACTATGTCGTCGTCATGTACGCGGGCCGTGTCGTCGAGAAGGGCACTGTCGAGGAGATCTTTGCCCACCCGAGCCACCCCTACACCATCGGCCTGATGGCGTCCAAGCCCGTTGTCGGCAAAAAAGTGGACCGCCTGTACTCCATCCCCGGCAAGGTCCCCAACCCCGTTGATATGCCGAACTACTGCTACTTCAAGGACCGCTGCGAGCTGCAGCTGCCCTGCTGCAGCGGCGAGTACCCCTGCGAGATCAGCCTGTCCCCGACGCACAAGGTCAGCTGCTACCGCTACTATGAAGAAAACAGAAAGGCGGGTGAGTGACGCATGGCAAACAAGGGTAAGCACCTGATTGAAAACGATTACACCCCCGTCACCTATGACCCTCAGTATATCCTGATGGTCAACCACCTCAAGAAATATTTCCCCATCAAGGGCGGCCTGCTGTCCCAGACTGTGGGCCACGTCAAGGCCGTGGACGGCGTGACGTTCAACCTGCGCCGCGGCTGCACGATGGGCCTTGTCGGCGAGTCCGGCTGCGGCAAGTCCACCACGGGCCGCACGATCCTGCGCCTGGGCGGCGAAAAGACCGGCGGCCAGGTGCTGTTCAACGGCAAGGAGGTCTACGACATGGCCCCCGCCGAGATGCGTGAGCTGCGCACCAAGATGCAGATCATCTTCCAGGACCCGTTCTCCAGCTTGTCCCCGCGTCTGCCCGTCGGCGAGATCATCGGCGAGGCCGTGCGCGAGCACAACCTTGTGCCGAAGAACGAGTTCGACGACTATATTGACCAGGTCATGGACGACTGCGGCCTGCAGCCCTACCACAAGACCCGCTACCCGCACGAGTTCTCCGGCGGCCAGCGCCAGCGTATCTGCATTGCCCGTGCGCTGGCCCTGAACCCCGAGTTCGTCGTCTGCGATGAGCCGGTCTCCGCGCTGGACGTCTCCATTCAGGCGCAGATCATCAACCTGCTGAAATCCTTGCAGGAAAAGCGCAACCTGACGTATCTTTTCATCTCCCACGATCTGTCCGTCGTCGAGCATATCTCCGACACTGTCGGTGTTATGTACCTGGGCAATCTGGTGGAGTACGGCGAGACCGACGACATTTTTGCCCACCCGCTGCACCCCTACACCAAGGCGCTGTTCTCGGCCATTCCCATCCCGGACCCGACTGTCAAGCGCGAGCGCGTGGTGCTGCAGGGCTCCATCCGTCCCCGGCCAACCCGCCGTCCGGCTGCAAGTTCCACACCCGCTGCCCCTATGCCACGGAGCGCTGCAAGACCGAAGCGCCGAAGCAGCGTGAGGTCGAGCCGGGCCATTACGTGGTCTGCCACCTGTACGAAAAATGAGGAAGCGCGACGACTTCGAGGACGATGGCCGCAACCATCGCCGATATGAGCGGCATCGGCCCTGCGCCGACGCTGCGCCCCCACCGCCGCAAGGCGGACGCCCCGCCCGGCAGCCGGCGAATGACGTCCCTGGGAGCAGGCCCCCGACTGGACGCCCAAAGAAAAATTTTGGGCCGTCATGGGTGTGCTGAAGGCCACCCTGGCCATTGCCGGTGTGTATCTGGTGGGTTTAGGGTGTGCTGCTGGCCGTGCTGTTCCTGCTGTGGAAATGAATACAAAATAAAAAGGCATGTACGATTGGATAGGTCGTACATGCCTTTTTTTGCGGGCAGAGATATTCAAAAAAACCATTGCTGCGATGTAGGGGCCT
>ENA-OQDL01000855-OQDL01000855.1-human-gut-metagenome-genome-assembly--contig:-NODE-855-length-17531-cov-3.175994_pt1 | contig 17531 bp, 20 predicted proteins | sample MGYA00242782_ERZ504609 | MGnify/ENA primary metagenome ERZ504609 (study PRJEB26092, sample SAMD00036320) | human gut metagenome | host: Homo sapiens | study: EMG produced TPA metagenomics assembly of... | reverse complement strand
TACAGGGCCCTAACGTGACTGCTGCCAGGATATTAATAATATGCTGTACAGGTGCATCATTTTACCTTGCCTGCAACCGGAAAGCTTTAAGAAACTTCCGACGATGGCAAGAGCCGTAAATACACCGGCAAGAGCCAGTCGTCTTGTCCGTGAAGAGTCTGATGATAAAGTTGTGTGTGTCATAAATAAACATTCCTTTCATAAAAAAATACCCTTCATTCATAAGCGGATGGAGGGTACAAAAAGTAAAAAAAGAAGAGATGCGGGGGCATCTCTGTCAAATCAATACATGGTATGAATCCCTCCGTTGGCATTATCCAAATCAGGTAAAGGGTCGAAACGGAATTACACTTCCTCTCAGCCGGTTTTCTCCAGCTCCCCTGTTAATATGAACTTTGTTCACAAATTATTATAGCGCAGTCAACATCAGATAGCAAGAGAGAATGAGAAATTTTATATACATGTGATAGAAAATTATGGTAATATTAGAAAGATGTTATAAATGAATATGTTGCTTTAAAGCACAGATGTGCGAACTGGAGGTTCAGAAGAATGAGAGAGAATAATTTAGCAAGGTTTATAAAAGCACAGGATTCTGATTATAAGACAGCTCTTGCAGAGATTAAGAGTGGACATAAGAGAAGTTGCTGGATGTGGTACATTTTTCCGCAGATTCAGGGGCTGGGGAGTAGTGGTACTGCAATGTACTACGCTATTGAAGACTATGAAGAAGCTAAAGCATATATAGAAAACGCAGTGACAAATGCACATTTAAGAGAGATTTCAGAGGCACTTTTGCAACTGGAATCAGATGATGCAACCAGAGTCATGGGATGGCCTGATGATCTGAAACTGTGTTCGTCAATGACGTTGTTTGCGCTGGCGACAAAAGAGAATGAAGTCTTTCGGAGAGTACTGGATAAGTTCTTTGATGGAAAATTAGATGCGCAGACAGTAGATATCCTGGATATGGGATATCTGGTGATGAGAATTGATGAACCGGATTTTGGATGTGAAGGAAGACCGGACGGGGTAGAACCAATGGCTAAAGTAACCCTTCTGAAGCTGAAAAGTGAAGAAGAGATTCAGTTAGAGATTCCGGATGCGGAACTTTACCGGAAAGAGATTGTTGAGGGGAGCGAAGTTGCAGTCAGTCCGGATGGAGTCATGATCAAGATGTAAACAGATCAGGGAGCCGGTTCAGAAGACGATAAGTAAATAAGACGGGTAATAATAAGTAATAAAAGGGGAGTTTCAGGTGAAAGACAGAGACGAGAAAAAAGAGACCAAGAAGAAAAGAAAAGAAGAGAAGGAAGAACTGACCGGTATGGCGGCTGTATGGGATTATCTGAAAACATTTCTGATCATATTCTGTGTTGTATTTGCAATGAACAAACTGGTGTATATCAATGCCGTGATTCCGTCGGAATCCATGCAGGATACGATCATGAAGGGGGACCGTGTACTGGGAAACCGTCTGGCATATATAAAGGATGACCCGGAGAGATATGACATTGTAATCTTCAAATATCCAGACGATCCGTCCAAGATTTTTATCAAGCGCGTGATCGGACTGCCAGGAGAGACGGTTACCGTGAAAGACGGGAAGATTTACATTGATGGAAAAGAGCAGACACAGGCGGTAAGCTTCTGTCCGGAAGAGATGGCAGGAAGCTTCGGACCTTATGAAGTTCCGGAAGATAGTTATTTTGTAATGGGGGATAACCGGAACAATAGTCTGGATTCCAGATACTGGGATAACACGTATGTAAAGAAAGAGGCAATTCTGGCCAAAGCAGGATTTCCGGTACTGGCCGCTTAATAAAGTTGGATTTGTAAATAAATCTGCAGAAAAATAGTTGCAATTGTTTTCCGTGTTTTATATAATGAATAAAGTTTTGCGAGAAAAGGCTCTGAAGCGATATCAGGGCCTTTTCTTAACGTAAACACATAGAAGGCAGCTTGAAGATGAAAGATAGCGATATACACAGATGACGGAAAAGGAGGAAAACAGGATGGAAAAAGATATGACGGCCGGCACTCCAGGGAAGATCATTTTCAATTTTACAATGCCGATCTTTATCGGTAATATTTTTCAGCAGTTTTATAATATGGCAGATACGGTGATCGTCGGGAAATTTGTCGGTAATGCGGCACTGGCGGCGGTAGGAGCATGTGGAACACTGGTATTTCTGATCATTGGCTTCCTGCAGGGAGTTACGGCGGGATTTACGGTTGTTACAGCACAGCACTTCGGAGCCGGAAACATGAAGGCGATGAAGAAGTCTGTGGCATCCGGTGCGGTACTTACAGGGATCGTAACCGTTATTCTTACATTGCTGAGCATGATCAGTATGGCGAAGGTGCTGCATCTGATGAATACACCGTCAGACATGTATGGAGAAGCTTACGGATATATTATGGTCATTTGCGGCGGGATTGTGGCACAGGCACTTTACAATTATCTTGCAAGTGTATTAAGGGCACTAGGCGATAGTAAGCGTCCGCTTTATTTTCTTGTGATTGCAGCACTTTTGAATATTGTGCTGGATCTGGTGTTTATCATTGTATTTAGAATGGGAGCGGCAGGGGCAGCCTATGCGACAGTGATCGCACAGGGAATTTCGGGAATCCTGTGTCTGCTATATATTGCAAAGAAGGTTCCTGTACTGCATCTCCATAGAGAAAGACTGGGAAAATAGATAAGAATCTGGCCGGATGGCAGCTGAAGATCGGACTTCCGATGGCATTCCAATATTCCATCACGGCGATAGGAACGATTGTTGTACAGTCTTGCCTGAATATTCTCGGTTCTACAGCTGCAGCCGGATTTGCGGCAGCAAGCAAGATCGAGCAGGTGTTTACGCAGGCCTACGTTGCGCTTGGTACAACGATGGCGACTTACTGTGCACAGAATATGGGGGCAGGGAAATATACGAGAATCCGTAAAGGATTTAAGAGTGCAACATTGATTGGATTTATTTATGCGGTTGTGACAGGTGTGATTATTTTCTTTGTCGGAAAATATATGACGATATTCTTTGTATCAGAGAATGTAAATCAGATCATGGAATATGTGGATATTTATTTGAGGTGTGTAAGCGTGTCATTCCTGCCTCTTGTTATTGTTAATTTGTATAGAAACGGAATTCAGGGAATGGGATATGGACTGCTTCCGATGACAGCGGGGATTGCAGAACTTGTCGGACGGAGCGGTGCATCGCTGATTGCATCACATTTTGGCAGCTATATGGGAATCTGTCTGGCATCTCCGGCGGCATGGGTGCTGGCGGGAACACTTCTTCTTATTATGTACTTTGAGATCATGAAAGGAAAGAAAGACAGAAATTTGAAAAATAGATAGAAAACTGAAAAGCAACTTGTTATAATAAAATGTACGAATAAACATAGAAACATTGATGGGTGAAACAGCATGAATCAAAGAGTAATAAAAAAAGTCCGCTGTAATATCTGTTCAGCGGGATGTCCGATCGATGCTTATGTAGAAGAAGGAACGCTTGTGTCGGTAGAAGGCAGCCGGGATCTTCCGGGGCAGAGTGGAGGATTATGTTCTAAAGGAGCTGCTTCCAGGCAGTATGTTTATAACAAAGACAGGATTCTGTATCCGATGAAACGGATCGGAAAAAAAGGAAGCGGGGAATTCGAACGAGTATCCTGGGATGAAGCGTATCGGATGATTGCTGAGAATCTTCTCAGGGTCAAAAAAGAATATGGTCCGCAGGCGGCAGCGTTTTATGCGGGATATCCGAAATGGTACAGACCGGCACTTCTGCGGCTTTCCAATGCTTACGGGTCTCCGAATTACTGTACAGAATCTAGTACCTGTTTTCAGTCGGCGGCAATGGCATGGAGATCTATTTATGGAAATGACATCTGCTTTCCGGATCTGATGCATGCACAGACGGTTCTCGTATGGAGTAACAATCTGTATCATTCCAATGTGGGAATGGCAAGACCTTATCAGTCGTTAAAAGCACGTGGGGCGAAGATCATAGCCGTAGATCCAAGAGAGACCGTAACGACACAGGCAGCGGATATCCACTTGAAACTTCTTCCGGGAACGGACGGAGCACTTGCGCTGTCTATGGCACAGGTGATCATAGAAGAAGGGCTGTATGATAAAGAATTTGTAGAAAAATATGTATATGGTTTTGAAGAGTACAAAGCGTATGTGAATCAATTTCCACCGGAAAAAGCAGAGAAGATCACCGGTGTAGATAAGAAACTGATCCGTGAAGCTGCCAGAATGTATGCGTCTAACGGTCCGGCTGGCATAATGTTTTCAGCGTCTCCAGTTGTACATAATATTAATGGAATGCAGAATTACCGGGCAGTGATGTGTCTGATTGCACTTACCGGCAACTATGATATCCCGGGTGGCAATCCGTCAAGACCGGGGCCGGTGTCTCCTTGCAATGAATATGGAAAAGTAAAACGGCTGGATACGATAGAAGCCATCGGTGAGAAAGATTTTCCGGCATGGTTTGATCTCCCGTGTGAGGAAGCGCAGTGTACAAGAATTGCAGATTATATTCTGAAGGAAGAACCATATCCGCTGAAAGCGGTGGTGGGATTCGGCCTGAACCACAGAATGTGGCCGGAACCGGAATATTTTCAGAAGGCGTTAGAAGCGTTGGATTTTTATGTGAATGTAGATCTGTTTTTTCAGATTCAAGCAAGATGGCAGACCTGGTTCTTCCAGCAGCGTCTTCCTTTGAACGAGATGTTGTGCTGAATGGACGGGGAGGAATGTTCTTCCTGTCAGAAAAAGCAATCGAACCGGTCGGAGAGGCGAAGAATGATATTGAGATCATGATCGGCATGCTTCGTGCCATGCAGTTACATGATGAAGCATTGGAACATGGCTATGAGAAATATATGGAATATATTCTGGAGCCATCCGGTGTCACACTGGAGGAATTGCGGGCGCATCCGGAAGGGGTAAAAGGACGTGTGATCATTCCGCCGGCATTTAAGAGATATGAAAAAGAAGGCTTTCATACACCATCCGGTAAGGTGGAATTTGTATCACAGATACTCGAACGTTACAAAGACAGCCATGGATATTCCGGACTTCCGGAATACAGAGATTTCCGTGAGGTGTCAGGCATGGACAGGGAAGCATATCCACTGATTCTGAATACCGGTTCCAGAAAACCACAGCTTTTCCATGCAAGAACATACCGGGTACCGTGGCTTGCAGGACTTGAAAAGGCAACACTGGTAGAAATCCATCCGGAAGATGCGAAAAAGTATGGTATTGCAGATGGTGACATGGTGAGGGTATCTTCCCCGGTGGGAAGTATCTGCGGAATTGCGGCGATTTACCTGAACAGCCAGTCGGGAATTGTACACGTCTATCATGGCAATGCAAAGGGTGAGGCAAATGATCTGATAGACAGAAATTATCTGGATCCAATTTCAGGATTCCCGGGATATAAAAGTTATTTCTGTAAAATCGAGAAAGAAAAAGGCGAGGTGAAGGCATGAGTTACCGATTAAAATTTGATCCGGATAAATGTGTCGGCTGTTATGCCTGTCATATAGCCTGCCTGGACGCACACCATGATGTGGAAGATGTAGATGCAAAGAGCTATCGGACGGTCAAAAAGGTAGTGAAAAATCAGTTTGAAAAGAATATCTGTCCGGGCTGTGCTCACTGCGGTATCTGTATCAAAGCCTGTCCGGTGCAGGCAATTTACAAAGATCCGAAGACTGGATTTGTACTGACAGACAAAGGAAAATGTATTGGATGTCATGCCTGTGAAAAGGTCTGCCCGAAAGACGTGATCCATTTTGACAAGGACGGAAAAATGGAAAAGTGTGACGGGTGTATTGAAAGAATCAGGGAAGGGCGGGAACCTGCCTGCGTCAGAGTCTGTTTTCCCGGTGCGATCACACTGGAATAAAGACGAATAGATAAAAAGGTGAGACTGATAAAAGTAAGAATAGATGAAACTGGATAAAGCTAAGTAAAGAGAGAGATAAGGATAAAGGCGTATGTTAAAAATCAAGGAATATGTGAAGGCAGAAAGTCTGGAACAGGCATATGAACTGAACCAGAAGAGGACGAACTGCATTCTGGGCGGCATGTTGTGGCTTAAGATGTCGAACCGGAATGTACAGAAAGCGATTGATCTGTCCGGACTTGGTCTGAATCAGATCGAAGAGACAGAAGAAGAATTCCGGATCGGATGTATGACGACACTCCGTGAACTGGAATGTCATGAAAGATTGAACCAGTGGTGTGAAGGCGCAGTAAAAGATGCGGTCAGTGATATTGTCGGCGTACAGTTCCGGAACCTTGCAACGATTGGTGGAAGTATATTCGGACGCTATGGATTTTCGGATGTACTGACGGTGTTTCTTGCAATGGACAGTTACGTAGAACTGTATAAAGGAGGGATTGTTCCATTACAGGAATTTGCGCAGATGAAAAGAGACAATGACATTTTAGTCAGAGTCATTGTAAAAAAGGATCAGAGAAATATGGTCTATCTGGCACATAGAAATTCCAAGACAGATTTTCCGGTATTGACATGTGCGGTTTCAGTAAATGCTGAAAATGGATGCGTATGTATCGGTGCAAGACCGCAGAAGGCGGTCCGACTGGAACTGACAGAAGCAGTCAGAGAAAAAGTATGGAGCGGTGTCTGTACTGAAGAAGAGATGAAGAAAGAGGCAGAATGCATTGCTTCACAGGTGAAGACGGACAGTAATATGCGCGCCGGCAAAGAATACAGAAGCCGTCTGGCATATGTTCTGATCCGCAGGACATTGGAAGCACTGAATACAAAAGGAGGAGATCAGTAGGATATGAAAGTAAAGATTCTTTTAAATGGGACAATGAGAGAAGCGGAAATATCCAGCGATCAGCTTCTGATCGATTTTGTCAGAGATCATGGATGCTATAGTGTAAAACGTGGATGTGAGACGTCGAACTGCGGCCTGTGTACAGTGTTTGTAGATGATAAACCGGTATTATCCTGTTCGATGCTGACAGCCAGAGTCGACGGATGCAAGGTAGATACGTTAGAAGGACTTCAGGAAGAAGCAAAAGAATTCGGTGCATTTGTTGCAGATCAGGGTGCAGAACAGTGCGGTTTCTGCAATCCGGGAATGATCATGAATGCAATTGCCATGTTCCGCGAGAATCCGGAGCCGACAAGAGAAGAGATCAAGGCATATCTTGCGGGAAATCTTTGCAGATGTTCCGGATATGAAGGACAGCTTCGTGCAATGGAAGCATTTATCGAATACAGAAAGAAAGGAGAAAGATCATGAAAGCAGTCGGACAACCGATAAGAAAAAAAGATGCAATGGCACTGGTGACAGGAAAACCGGTATTCATGGATGATCTTGCTCCAAAGGACTGCCTGATCGTAAAGGTACTCCGAAGCCCGCATGCCAATGCGATCGTAAAATCAGTAAAGACAGATGTGGCAAAAAGGGTGCCGGGGATTGAAGACGTTTACACATGGGAAGATGTGCCGCAGGAAAGATTTACAACAGCAGGACAGACCTACCCGGAGTTCAGCCCATATGACCGGCTGATCCTGGACCGGCATGTCAGATATGTGGGAGATCCGGTGGCAATCGTTGCAGGTGAGAATGAGGCATGTGTGGATAAAGCGTTAAAGATGCTGAAGGTGGAATACGAAGTGCTTCCGGCAGTTCTGGATTTTCATATGGCAAAAGATGGTGATGTTCTGGTACATCCGGAAGATAACTGGAAAGCACTCTGCAAGGTAGGCGCCGATAATAAGAGAAATCTCTGTGCAAGCGATTCTACGGAAGACGGAGATGTGGATGCAGTGCTGGCAGATTGTGATGAGGTCGTAGAAGGAACTTATCACGTCAGGGCTGCACAGCAGGCCATGATGGAGACATTCCGTACCACTTGCTTTATGGATGCTTACGGAAGACTGAATATTTTAAGTTCCACGCAGATCGTATATCATGTAAGACGAATCATTTCCAATGCACTTGGAATTCCGAAATCCAGGATCCGTGTCAGTAAGCCAAGGATCGGAGGAGGATTTGGTGCAAAACAGTCGGTTGTGGCTGAATTATTCCCAGCATTTGTTACGTGGAAGACCGGGAAAGCATCGAAGATGATCTTTACGAGAGAAGAATCACAGATTGCATCGTCTCCAAGACATGAGATGGAAGTTCATGTACGTCTTGGTGCATCCAGAGAAGGAAAAATCCGTGCGATTGATGTGTATACACTGTCAAATACAGGGGCATATGGAGATCACGGTCCGACAACAGTCGGATTATCGGGACACAAATCCATTCCTTTATATAGTTCTGCAGAAGCACACCGTTTTGCATATGATGTTGTCTATACAAATCACATGGCAGCAGGAGCATATCGTGGATATGGAGCAACACAGGGAATCTTTGCGGTGGAATCTGCGGTAAATGAGATGGCGCAGAGACTTCATATGGATCCTGTGGAGATTCGTCTTAAGAACATGGTAAGAGAAGGCGATGTTATGCCGGCATATTACGGTGAGACGGCGAAGAGCTGTGCACTTGACCGTTGCCTTGAACGGACTGCGGAGCTGATCGGATGGAAAGATAAATATCCATACAAAGATATGGGAAACGGCAAAGTCAGAAGTGTGGGAATCGCAATGGCTATGCAGGGTTCCGGAATCTCCGGTGTCGATGTAGGATCTGCAACCATTAAGATGAATGATGATGGATTCTATACTCTGATGATCGCAGCGGCAGATATGGGTACCGGATGTGATACGATCCTTGCACAGATGGCGGCAGAATGCCTGGATTGTCCGGTGGAAAATATAGAAGTCCTCGGAGCAGATACGGATTCGTCTCCATACGATTCGGGATCTTATGCGTCAAGTACGACATATGTAACAGGAAAAGCGGTAGAAAAAGCCTGCCAGAAACTGATCGCCAGAATTCTTGAGATTGCATCCGGTATGCTGGATGCACCGGTGGAAGAACTGGAATTTGCAAGCGACCGTGTAGAATGGCCAAAAGCACGGAAGTCTGTATCACTGATAGATATTGGTACGAAATCAATGTGTGGAAATGGCTGTGCACTGGAAGCAACAGAAAGTAACAGTTCACCGACATCACCGCCGCCATTCATGGCAGGAGCTGTGGAGATTGAACTGGACAAAGAGACCGGTCATGTGGAGATATTGGATTATAAAGCGGTTGTGGACTGCGGAACAGTAGTGAATCCAAATCTTGCAAGAGTACAGACCGAAGGTGGTCTGGTACAGGGAATTGGCATGACGCTTTATGAGAACATCCAGTACAATGACAAAGGAACCATGTTGAATAATTCTTTCATGCAGTACAAGATCCCGTCCAGAAGAGATATGGGAAACATCCAGGTGGAATTTGAAAGCAGTTTTGAGCCGACGGGACCGTTCGGAGCAAAATCCATCGGAGAAATCGTAATTAATACTCCTGCACCGGCACTTGCACATGCAATTGCCAATGCGACAGGAATCTGGTTTAAGGAACTTCCGATTACCAGTGAGCAGATCGCAATGGGAGTTTTTGAGAAGGAAGATATAAAATAGATCATATATTAAAAAATATATGTATAAATGACTTGCAATCAGAACGAAAAGTCATTACAATATGGGGTAACGTTTAGAAAAATATGTGGAGGCCGCTAAGATGCAGTTATTAAAAGACAGAATCCGCAAGGATGGAAAGATAAAAGAAGGCAACGTCTTAAAGGTGGACAGCTTTCTCAATCATCAGATGGATGTAAAGCTATTTCAGGAAATCGGGAAGGAATTCAAGAGAAGATTTGAAGGTGAGGAGATTACGAAGATTCTTACGATCGAAGCTTCTGGGATCGGAATCGCATGTGTTGCGGCTGAAGTATTTGATGTACCGGTTGTATTTGCAAAGAAAACACAGACAAAGAATATTGCAGGGGATGTATATACAACAAAGGTAGAATCATTCACACACGGAAGAGTTTATGATATTATCGTTTCCAGAGAATTTCTTGGAAAAGGAGATAAGGTTCTTCTGATTGATGATTTCCTTGCTAACGGGAAAGCACTGGAGGGACTGGCAGAACTGGTTAAAAAGTCAGGAGCCGAGCTGGTCGGAGCTGGTGTTGTGATCGAGAAAGGATTTCAGGTTGGTGGAGATATCATCCGCTCCAAAGGAATTCATCTGGAGTCGCTGGCAATCGTAGAAAGTATGGATGAGAAGACAGGAGAAGTCGTTTTCCGTAATTAACAGCTAAAATTCAAAGGATTTTTTAAGGGAATGTGAGGGTTTCATATTCCCTTTTTTTTATTCCTATGATATACTTTATGATAAGTATGTGAATGCATAAAGAGAACTTATAGTAAGGAGTAAGAACTTATGAAAAGAGTATTGTTAAAACTCAGCGGGGAAGCTCTCGCAGGCGATAAAAAGACAGGATTTGATGAAGCTACCTGTATGGGTGTTGCAAAACAGGTAAAGCAGCTTGTAGATGATGGGGTACAGGTTGCGATTGTAACAGGTGGTGGTAACTTCTGGAGAGGAAGAACCAGCGAGACGATAGACCGTGTTAAAGCAGACCAGATCGGGATGCTGGCAACAGTTATGAACTGTATTTATGTATCTGATATTTTCCGTTATGCAGGAATGAAGACAGAAGTATTTACACCATTTGTGTGTGGCGCATTTACTACATTGTTTTCTAAAGATGCGGCAGTAGAAGCACTGAATGAAGGAAAAGTTGTGTTCTTCGCAGGCGGAACAGGACATCCATACTTCTCGACAGATACTGGTGCGGTTTTAAGAGCAATTGAGATTGAAGCAGATGCTATGCTTCTTGCAAAAGCAATTGACGGAATTTACGACAGTGATCCGAAGGTTAATCCGGAAGCAAAGAAATATGACGAGATTTCTATTCAGGAAATTATTGATAAGAAGCTGATGGCTGTAGACCTGACAGCATCTATTATGTGTCTGGAGAATAAGATGCCGATGCTGGTATTCGGACTGAATGAAGAGAACAGCATTGTTGAGACGATGACAGGAACATTTACAGGAACAAAAGTAACTGTATAAGAAAAAGTAACTGTATAAGTATTATAATGGATTATTGCGATAAAAGGAGATCACGCTATGAATGAAAGATTAAAAACATTTGAGGAAAAGATGAAAAAAACAATTGGAAATCTGGACGGAGAACTTTCAGCAATCCGTGCAGGACGTGCGAATCCAAATGTGTTAAATAAAATTGTAGTAGACTATTATGGAACACCGACACCAATCCAGCAGGTGGCTAACGTATCTGTACCGGAAGCGCGTATGATCCAGATCCAGCCATGGGAGAAAAGCATGGTAAGAGAGATCGAGAAAGCAATTATGACTTCTGATCTCGGAATCAATCCTACCAATGACGGAACAACTGTACGTCTTCTCTTCCCGGAACTTACAGAGGATCGTAGAAAAGAACTGGTTAAAGATGTTAAGAAAAAAGGGGAAGCTGCAAAAGTTGCAATCCGTAATATCCGTCGTGACGGAATTGATGCAGCTAAGAAATTAAAAGGAACAGATGTCTCAGAAGATGAGATCAAGGACATGGAAGATGATCTGCAGAAACTGACAGATAAATATGTAAAAGAAGTGGATAAAGCTGTAGAATCAAAATCAAAAGAGGTTATGACAGTATAAGATCTGCAACAGATAAAAAGGTATAGAATAAGAAGGGGATAAGATCCAGAGAATCTGGAACTGTCCCCTCTGTTCTTGTATGACTGAAGAGCACTAAAAAGTTTTTTGATTACATAAGTTCGAATGTGTTAGTAGGAGGAAATAATCATATGAATGTACCAAAGCATGTTGCAATCATATTGGATGGAAATGGTCGTTGGGCTAAGGCAAAGGGAATGCCCCGGAATTATGGTCACGCACAGGGCAGTAAGAATGTAGAGCGTATCTGTGAGGAAGCATGGAGAATGGGGATTAAGTACTTGACTGTCTATGCATTTTCTACAGAAAACTGGAACCGTCCGGATGATGAAGTCAATGCATTGATGAAGCTTTTACGTAATTATATGAAGACATGTCTGAAGACAGCAGCAAAGAATGATATGAAGGTTCGTGTGATTGGAGATATCACCAGACTGGATGAAGATATTCAGAAGAGAATTCTGGAACTGGAAGAGGCAACGAAGAATAATAGCGGTCTGAATTTCCAGATTGCGATCAATTATGGAAGCCGTGATGAGATGGTCCGTGCAATCCGGAAGCTTGCAAAGGATTGTATAGATGGAAAAGTGAATCCGGAAGAGATTGAAGAACAGACATTTGAACAATATCTAGATACAAAGGGAATTCCGGATCCGGATCTGATGATCCGCACAAGCGGGGGAACTCAGACTTTCCAATTATCTGTTATGGCAGCTGGCGTATACAGAGTTTTATTTTACAGATGTTCCATGGCCGGATTTCAGTAAAGAAGAACTGGAAAAGGCGATTGAACAGTATAATCACCGCGACAGACGTTACGGCGGTGTGAAGGAGGAAGAAGAACAGAATGTTTAAGACAAGATTATTAAGTGGGATTGTTTTGGTCATTATCTTAATAGCAACAGTTGGAACCGGTGGCGGATTGTTGTTCGGTTTTCTGGCACTGATCAGTCTGATCGGATTGTCGGAGCTTTATAAAGTTGTGGATGTGCAGAGCAAGATATTAGGCTTTACCGGTTATCTGGCAGCCGTTGTATATTACGGAATCTTATATACCGGACAGATGCAGTATGTGACATTTCTTACGATTGTATTTCTGGTCGTACTGATGGCGGTATATGTATTCTCATTTCCGCTATTTAAAGCAGAGCAGGTGATGACGGTATTCTTTGGTGTATTTTATGTTGCAGTGATGCTGTCTTATGTATACCAGACAAGAATGCTAGGTGACGGAGCTGTTGCAGTATGGCTTATCTTTTTGAGCTCCTGGGGATGCGACACTTGCGCGTACTGCGTAGGTATGCTTCTTGGAAAGCATAAGATGGCACCGAAGTTAAGCCCGAAGAAATCTGTAGAAGGTGGAATCGGTGGAATCGTAGGAGCAGCTCTTCTTGGGGCAATCTTTGCTCTTGCAGCGAATAAGATTACAGGAGCAGGTGTGAATCCGGGACAGTATGCAATTATCTGTGGAGTTGGAGGAATGATCTCACAGATTGGTGATCTTGCAGCTTCTGCGATCAAACGTAATCATGACATTAAAGATTATGGAAAACTGATTCCGGGACATGGCGGAATTCTTGACAGATTTGACAGTGTTATCTTTACGGCGCCGATCATTTATTATCTTGCAACATTTCTTGCAGGCAGATTGTAGGAGGTTCATATGAAAAAGATAGCAATTTTAGGTTCCACTGGTTCTATCGGGACACAGACGCTGGAAGTGGTCAGAGAGAACGGCGATATTGAAGTGCTTGGACTGGCAGCCGGAAGTAATATTAAGATGCTGGAAGAACAGATCCGTGAATTCCATCCGCAGATCGTGGCTGTATGGTCAGAAGAAAAAGCAGAGGAATTACGTGTGAATGTAGCAGATACGGACACGCAGATCGTGGCAGGCATGGATGGACTTCTGGAAGTCGCAACCATGAATGATACAGAGATTCTTGTGACAGCGGTTGTCGGTATGATCGGTATCCGTCCTACAATTGAAGCAATCAAGGCAGGAAAAGATATTGCGCTTGCCAATAAAGAGACGTTGGTAACGGCAGGACATATCATTATGCCGCTGGCAAAAAAGATGGGAGTATCGATTCTCCCGGTAGACAGTGAGCATAGCGCCATTTTCCAGTCATTACAGGGCAATCGTCACGGGGCAGTTCATAAGATTCTTCTGACCGCATCCGGCGGTCCGTTCCGTGGAAAAAAATCAGAAGAACTGATGGAAATCAAGGTGGAAGATGCATTGAAGCATCCAAACTGGTCAATGGGACGTAAGATCACTATTGATTCCTCTACAATGGTCAACAAAGGTCTCGAAGTCATCGAAGCCAAATGGTTATTTGATGTAGATGTGGATCGGGTGCAGGTTGTAGTACAACCACAGAGTATTATTCATTCTATGGTAGAGTATGTAGATGGTGCGATCATTGCAGAGCTTGGGACACCGGATATGAAGCTTCCAATCCAGTATGCATTATATTATCCGGAGAGAAGATTCCTCCCGGGGGACAGAGTAGACTTCTGGACATTGGGAAAACTGGAATTTGAGAAGCCGGATACAGATACATTCTATGGACTGGAGCTTGCATACGAAGCAGGAAGAAAGGGCGGAAGCCTTCCGACTGTATTCAATGCAGCAAATGAACTTGCGGTAAGCAAGTTCCTGAATAGAGAAATCAAGTATCTGGAGATCACGGAGATCATCGAAGACTGTATGAAGGCACACAAAAATATTGAAAATCCAACATTGGAACAGATTCTGGAGACAGAAGCAGCGACCTATGAAAGAATCAACAGCAGGAGGTAATTAGAAATTTGGGAATTATATTGGCAATCTTGTTATTCAGCTTCATCGTATTTTTTCATGAGCTGGGGCATTTCTTACTGGCGAAGAAAAATGGAATTGATGTAGATGAGTTTGCTATAGGAATGGGACCGGCAATTTATTCAAAAGAATATAAAGGGACCAGGTACGCCGTACGTATCCTTCCAATCGGAGGGTTCTGTGCGATGGGGGAAGATGAAGAGGCGAATGATTCGCCGAATAACTTTAATAATAAATCCGTATGGGCGCGAATCTCAGTCATAGCGGCAGGGCCTGTGTTTAACTTTATTCTGGCTTTTATCTTTGCAGTGATCATAACGGCAATGGTTGGTTACGATAAGCCGGTAATCGGGGCAGTGGAATCCGGATATCCGGCAGCAGAAGCTGGTTTGAAAAAAGGTGACGAGATCGTGCAGATGGGGAATAAAAAGATCCACATTTTCCGTGAAGTCAGTTTTTATAATCAGTTTCACTCTGATGAAGACGTGGTTGTCACTGTGCTGAGAAACGGAAAAGAAAAGACCGTTACACTGACTCCGAAGATGGACAAAGAACTGGGATATAAGAGACTCGGAATCGGCAGTTCCGGTTATACCAAAGCCAATGCACTGACGGCGGTCAAATATGGCGGCTATGAAGTGAAATTCTGGATCTGCACGACACTGGACAGTCTGAAGATGTTAGTGACCAGACAGATTGGAGTGAACGAACTTTCCGGACCGGTCGGAATTGTTAATACGGTAGATACCACCTATAAGCAGAGCCGTTCCTATGGTCTGTTTGTCGTCATTGTAGAGATACTGAATCTGGCAATTCTGCTGTCGGCGAACCTTGGTGTGATGAACCTTCTGCCGCTTCCGGCACTGGATGGGGGACGACTGGTATTCCTGATCATTGAAGCAATCAGAGGAAAGCGTGTGCCGCCGGAGAAAGAAAGGTATGTACATTTCGCAGGGATCGTGCTGTTGATGGCGCTTATGGTGTTTGTGATGTTTAATGATGTGCATCGGATATTCTTTGGGGGATAGAAGAAATCATTATTGACGATCTTAAGATTTGCGTTGCAGATTTGGTGAAATAATTACTATTATTTTATAATTTTGTTTTAAATCGGAAAGAAATCAAAAAGGAGATCTTTCCGATTTTTTGTGTATCTGGCTGCGTACATTGCTAATGGATGAAAGCATTTTGAGACTATGAAAAAAGCATTATTGATGTAAAGAATAGTTTGTGATATTCTGATAAAAACAGAAGTTTTCTAATATATCAAATGGAATTCTTGCAAATAGATGTATTAGTATACGAAATAAAGAACAATGGCAGTGGAGGAAATAAAATGGCAGAAACAGAAAACAGTAAAGATCTGATCAGCGTGTTATGGAGTGGGGCAGACATACTCCGGTCTAAAATGGATGCAAATGAATATAAGGATTACTTGTTAGGTATTGTCTTTTTATAAATACCTTTCAGATTCCTTTTTGATAAAAGTATATGATCTGCTCTATGATGAAAAACCATCTACATTGAAAGAAGCACTAGAGGCGTATAAAGAAGCTCTGAAGGATGAGAGTGCAGAAGAACTGAAAGATCAGCTTTCAGAAGAATGCCACTATGTTATGGAGCCTGAACTTACTTACACCTATTTTGCTGTTGCAGCAAGAAATAATTCTTTTTAACCGTGAGCAGCTGCAGAAAGGATTTTAACAATATAGAACAGAGTGATCCAATTTTTGCCGATTTGTTTACAGATATCGATTTGTATTCAAATCGGTTAGGAGCAGGAGATCAGAAACAGAGTGATACAGTTGCGAGTCTTATAAAAGAGATTGATAAAGCAGATCTGTTAAATTCAGATGCAGAAATACTTGGAAATGCTTATGAATACTTGATTGGACAATTCGCATCTGAGACAGGAAAGAAAGCGGGAGAATTCTATACTCCGCAGGCAGTATCAAAGATATTAACGAAAATTGCTATTTCAGGGCAGGAGGACAGAAAGGGATTATCTGTATATGATCCATGCATGGGATCAGGATCTTTATTGTTAAATGCTAAAAAATATGCATTTGCACCAGAATATATCAAATACTATGGACAGGAACAGAATACATCAACATATAACCTGGCGAGAATGAACATGTTCTTACACGGAATAGTGGCGGAAAACCAGCATCTTCGAAATGGAGATACATTAGATGGAGACTGGCCAACAGGTGAGGAAACAGATTTTAACATGGTTCTTATGAATCCTCCATATTCAGCTAAATGGAGTGCGGCGGCAGGATTCCTTCAGGATGAACGCTTTAGTGATTATGGTGTATTGGCTCCAAAGTCAAAGGCCGATTATGCATTTTTGTTACATGGATTGTATCATCTGAAGAATAACGGAACAATGGCAATTGTTTTACCACATGGAGTTCTTTTTCGAGGAGCGGCAGAAGGAAAAATCAGGGAAAAATTACTTCGCTCTGGTAATATTTATGCAGTGATTGGACTCCCGGCAAATTTATTTTACAATACGTCCATTCCGACGTGTATCATTGTCTTAAAAAAAGCATAGAGACGGACGAGATGTTTTATTTATTGATGCTTCAAAAAAATTTAATAAAGGTAAGAAGCAGAACGAAATGACAGATAAACACATTGATGAAGTCTTGGCGCTGTACAGTGACCGAAAAACTGTAGAAAAAGAATCCTATCTGGCAAGTTTTGAGGATATTGAAAAAAATGATTTTAATCTTAATATTCCTCGTTATGTTGATAATTTCGAAAAAGAAGAAGATGTGGATATCAACGCATTACTGCAGGATATGAAAAAAACAGACGATGAACTGGAACGTGTTAAAAGTGACTTTGTATCTCTTCTTAAGGAGTTGACATCACCGAATCCGGATATTATTTCTTCATTAAACGATTTGATTGGAAAGCTGGAGGGGTAATAGTTATGGAAAAACCAAAGATTAGATTTAAAGGGTACCAAGAAGAT